>Ga0210004_1000602_pt1 | contig 22196 bp, 19 predicted proteins | sample CryGey13umfilter_FD_185450 | JGI IMG/M metagenome (GOLD analysis project Ga0210004, IMG submission 185450) | Groundwater microbial communities from aquifer in Utah, USA - Crystal Geyser 4/8/14 3 um filter (SPAdes) (version 3) | ecosystem: Environmental > Aquatic > Deep subsurface > Groundwater...
AACAGGGGATCCCAGTTTGACCCGGATCTTGTGGACATTTTTTTAAACAAGGTGCCGGGATGAAAAGGAACCTTGCCCAAAGACTGTTAAGGATATACAAGATCCTCTATGCCCATTACGGCCCTCAGCACTGGTGGCCGGCAGACAGCCGGTTTGAGGTGATCGTCGGGGCCATCCTCACCCAGAACACCAACTGGAAAAATGTGGAGAAGGCCATCACCAACCTGAAAGCAGAGGGGATCCTGTCGCCCCAAGCCCTCCACAAGGTCTCCCGTCAACGCCTCTCACGTCTGATCAGGTCTTCCGGATACTTCAATATCAAGACGGACCGGCTTAAATCCTTTATGGATTTCATGATGTCCGGATACGGAGGGGATCTCAAGGCCATGTTCAGGGGGAAAACGGAGATCCTGAGGGAGAAGCTCTTAAATATTAAAGGAATAGGGCCGGAGACCGCCGATTCCATCCTCCTGTACGCCGCGGGGAGGCCGGTTTTCGTGGTGGATGCCTATACCCGAAGGGTCCTCAGCCGGCACGGCCTGTGTGAGGATAAGGCATCCTATCATCAGATCCAGTCCCTCTTCATGGAAAACCTTGCGCCGGATGTCCGGATGTTCAACGAATACCATGCCCTGCTGGTCTCTGCAGGAAAGAGACATTGCACGTCCAAGCCGGTTTGCTCAGGCTGTCCTCTTCAGGGTTATTAGAGGGAGGCTTTTTGACCACTAAGTCTGAAGCAGAAGGTCTTTCCTGGTGATTTTAGGCGATAATGAGATCCTCTTCAGATAAAGACCCAGGGCCGATTCTCACGGTTGTACAATAAATTGACAGCAGAAAAATAAAATATCATGAAATATCCTTTTGAATCCATTAGCTAATTTATTTGTTGACAGATTTTTTTGACAGAAGTTATACTATAATAAACAAGACAAAGATGATTTTACCTGACGGGGAAATCAGAATAAATCGGGGATATGAATGGTTGACACAGGGAATTCCAATATGATAATCAATGCCGTAATCTGAATTCCTTGATTTCCCCCTTTTTTTTGAACCAGCGAAGAGGTATGCCTATGAAAAAATATACTATGATGATCATGTCGGACCCCACGGCGAAGGTCCGTAAGATCAGGATCACCGCCCCGACCCCGGCTCAGATGATCTCGGCGGCCGTGGTGGTCGCCATCGTTGCGGTCTCCCTCTCGTTCTATTTTTTATTAGACTATACCCGGATGAAGATTCAGATGAAGGGATTCAACTCCCTTCGCAAGGAGAATACGGTTCAGCGTTTTCAGTTGCAGGCCTTTAAAAGGAATCTGGAACAGATCAAAACAGAACTTGAATCCCTGAAAGACCTCGACCATAAGCTGCGCGTGATGGCCAATCTGGATAAAACCCATAACAACAAATACCTGCTGGGCATCGGCGGGCCGGCAAAAACCTCGCTTCCCAACGAGTATCAGACAGACCTCTCCTCAGAGATTACACGGGATCTCAATGAATTGAGCCAGACCACGGCCAAGCAGGAGGTCAGCTTCCAGGAACTCATTGAATTCTTCTCCGAGCAGAAATCCATTCTGGCCGGCACACCATCCATCTGGCCGGTTCACGGGTGGGTCACTTCCGGATTCGGGACGAGGACGGATTCCTTCACGGGTTATCGAGCCATGCATGAAGGGCTCGATATTGCAACCCAAACAGGCACTTCCGTGATCGCTCCCTGCGACGGCATCGTTACACTCGTGACCCAGGACTACGGGTACGGGAAAATGCTCGAGATCAATAACGGAAACGGGATCATCACCCGCTATGGCCACAACTCCAAGATCGCCGTACGCGTGGGAGACCGCGTCAAGCGGGGTAATATCATTGCCTACGTTGGAAATACCGGACGCAGCACGGGCCCGCACCTCCATTATGAGGTCATCGTCAACGGTGTTCATGTAAACCCCATGAAATACATTATGAATTGAGCGGTTTTCTCAGAGGAAAGTCAAACGAGATTTTCCATTGAAAGATCACTGAATTTACGATAACATACCCCCGAACTGAAAAGGCCGGGGGTTTTTTTTATATCGGATCAGAACCTATAAAATGAGGATCAGCTCCAAAAGAGTGGGTGAAAACATCAGGGGTCAAGGGGTCAAGGATTCCAGGGGTCAAGTGAAGTGCTTTTTAAAAACTCAAGGGTCCGAGGGGTCAAGGGGCTTAGGGTCCAAGTGAAAAGCATAGAAAAAACTGAAGGGTAACAGAAATCAAAAAAACCACTTGAATCCTTGAACCCTGGAACCCTTGAACCCTGGATCTCTATAGGTTCTGGAACCCTCGAACCCTTTTTTACCCACCAAATGGGAGAAGAACCTAACATGGAAATGATGCAATGATCGCCTATATCCTGAAAAAAATCATGGGCACCCGGAACGAACGGGAGCTGAAGAAGATCAAACCGTTTGTGGGCCGGATCAACGCCCTGGAACCTGGAATTAAAGCCTTGTCCGATGCGGAGATCGCCAAAAAAACCCTGGAATTTAAAGACCGCCTGCAAAAAGGGGAGACCATAGACGATCTTCTGTGCGAGGCCTTTGCCGTGGTGCGAGAGGCTTCGGTCCGGACCCTCTCCATGCGTCATTTCGATGTGCAGCTCATCGGCGGGATCGTCCTGCACCAGGGACGGATTGCCGAGATGAAGACCGGGGAAGGAAAGACCCTGGTCGCAACCCTTCCGGTCTACTTAAACGCCCTCGAGGGCAAGGGTGTCCACGTGGTCACGGTAAACGATTACCTGGCCGGAAGGGACAGCCGGTGGATGGGAAAGATCTATACCTTCCTCGGGATGACCGTAGGCTGTATTGTGCATGGCCTGTCGGACGAAGAGAGAAAAACCGCTTACCATGCGGACATCACCTATGGAACCAACAACGAATTCGGGTTTGACTATCTGCGGGACAACATGAAGTTCCGTCTGAAGGATTATGTTCAGCGTGATTTCAACTACGCGATCGTAGACGAGGTGGACAGCATCCTGATCGACGAGGCCCGCACGCCGCTCATTATCTCCGGTCCGACCGAAGAATCCACGGACAAGTACTACAAGATCGACAAAATCATCCCCAGGCTGGAAAAAGACACGGACTACACCGTGGACGAGAAGGCCCGCACCGCGGCCCTGACCGAAGAAGGAAACGAGAAGGTAGAAAACTACCTCGGTGTGAAGAACCTCTATGATGCATCCAACATCGAACTGGTCCACCATGTGAACCAGGCCCTCAAGGCCCACACCCTGTTCAAACGGGACACGGATTACGTGGTCAAGGACAATGAGGTGCTCATTGTGGACGAGTTCACCGGGCGCCTCATGCCCGGAAGAAGATACAGCGACGGGCTTCATCAGGCCCTGGAGGCCAAGGAAGGAGTCAAGATCGAACGGGAGAACCAGACCCTGGCCAGCATCACCTTCCAGAATTATTTCCGGATGTACAAAAAACTGGCGGGCATGACCGGAACCGCCGACACCGAGGCCGAGGAGTTTCAAAAGATCTATAACCTCGAGGTCATCGTCATCCCGACCAATCAGCCCATGATCCGGAACGACTTTCACGATTTGATCTACAAGACCGAAAAAGAAAAGTTCAAGGCGGTTGTCACCGAGATCGAGGAATGCCGGAGGCGCGGACAGCCGGTCCTGGTCGGCACCATCTCCATCGAAAATTCCGAAAAGCTCTCCGCCTACCTTAAAAAGTCCAGCATCTCCCACCATGTGCTGAATGCAAAACATCACGAAAAAGAAGCCGAGATCGTAGCCCAGGCCGGGCGGTTCGGATCGGTCACCATCGCCACCAATATGGCAGGCCGGGGCACCGATATTGTGCTCGGCGGCAACCCTGAGTTCCTGGCCACAGCCTCCGCCGAGGAGGGAACCGAAAAATATGAGACCCTCCTTGAACACTTCAGAGTCCAGTGCCGGGAAGAGCACGAGAAGGTCGTCAAAGAGGGCGGGCTTCATATATTGGGCACCGAAAGGCACGAAAGCCGGAGAATCGACAACCAGCTCCGAGGCCGATGCGGCCGCCAGGGCGATCCGGGATCTTCCCGGTTCTACCTTTCCCTGGAAGACGATCTCCTTCGGATCTTCGGCGCGGAGAGGATTTCCTCCATCATGAACCGTCTCGGCATCGAGGAGGACGTCCCCATCGAGAACCGGATGGTGACCAAGGCCATCGAGAATGCCCAGAAGAAGGTCGAATCCCAGAACTTCAACATCAGAAAGCAGCTCCTGGAATACGATAATGTCATGAACCAGCAGCGGGAGTCGATCTACGCCCTGCGTAAAGAGATCATTGAGGGAGAATATGTCAAGGATATCATCCAGGAAACCATTGGTGAAGTTTTACAGAGGTCCATTCAGACCTACACGGAAGATAAGAAAAAAGGCCGCCGATGGGACGTTGACGGGCTGAAGGATTTTTATCACAGGGTCTTTCATCTTCAGCTCCCCTTTGACGAAAATGAAATTCAGGGGATGGAGCCTGAAGATCTATCGGAAAAACTCAAGACCCATGTCGCCAATACGCATTATCAGAAGGAACTTGAGCTCGGGGAGTCCTTCATGCGTCAGGTCGAGCAGATGGTCCTGCTCCAATCTCTCGATACCCAGTGGAAGGACCACCTTCTGGCCATGGACCATCTCAAAGAAGGGATCGGCCTCCGAGGCTACGGGCAGAGGGACCCCCTCTTAGAGTACAAGAAAGAAGGGTTCAACATGTTCCAGGAGACCCTGGACCGGATCAATGAAAATGCCCTGACCCTGCTTTTCCACCTCAAGATCGAACGCCCTGAAGCCGTAGAGATGGAGAAGCCGAAACACTCACAGGAGGTCTATTACAGCCGCGGCGAGGGCGGCGGGGCCGCCAAGGTACAGACCGTGGTCAAGGGAAAGAAGATCGGCAGAAACGAACCCTGCACCTGCGGGAGCGGGAAAAAATACAAGAAATGCTGCGGGAAATGAGGCCGAAGCAGAACTGTGCATGGCGCCATGAATCAACAAACAACGTCATTCCCCGACCCTCCGATCAAGTCGGAGGGCATGCTTGATCGGGGAATCCACCCTTCGACAGGCTCAGGGTGACAATTGTCATGGTGAGCTTGTCGAACCATGGATTGTCCGGCCTGCCTGTGCCGATGTCACGGCAGACAGGTCGAGCCGGACAATGACATGTAATTGCGAATTCAGTCGCTCCGTGCAGAGCGGCGAAGATAAGTCAACCTGTTACAAGGAGAGCCGCCATCAAGATCGCCGGCATACAGATTTTCTGTTCCGATGATATTGATCGAAACATCCGGAAGGCCGTCCGTTATATCGGCCATGCCGCCGAGAGTGGGGCCAGGATCATCTGTTTTCCTCAGATCTTCTTCCTCCCCTGGTTTCTGAAAGAGGAAACCCCAGAGGCATTCAATCATGCCATTCCCCTTGATCACGAAATTCTTAACCCGTTTCGTGAGGCGGCGCGTGACCATAAGGTCGTGCTGATCTGTCCCTTCTTTGAAAGGAAGGGGGAAAAAACCTTCAGCTCGGCCGCGGTCTTTGATGCGAACGGGACTGCCGTCGGGGTTTATCAAAAAGCCCATATCCCCTCTATCCCCGGCTGGAATGAAAAATATTATTTTCAACCCGGCGAGTCCGGGTTCCTTGTGATGGACACAGCCTGCGGGAAGATCGGCATTCAGCTCTGCTGGGATAATTTCTTCCCCGAAGGATCGAGGGCCCTGGCCCTCGGCGGGGCCGAAATCATCTTCGCTCCGACCGCGGCGGCCTATGCCTCGCAGGAGAGATGGCTCCACGTCATCTCCGCCAACGCCTTCGTCAACAACCTTTTTGTTTTTCGGGTCAACCGGGCAGGACACGACCATGGCCTTGATTTCTACGGCGGGAGTTTTTGTGTAAATCCCTACGGCGAACTGCTCGCCGATCCCATCGGCATTCAGGAAGGCATCTCGCTGGTTGATATTGACCTCTCCATAATCGCCGAGGCCAGGACGCAGAGCGGCTTCTTTAAGGACCGGCGGATGAATCTGTATGGGAATCTGGTCCTCAAGGAGGAACAGGAGATCCGATGATCATCGGGGTCCCAAGGGAGATCAAGGACGGCGAGCGCCGCGTATCCATTACACCCGCGGGGGTGGAAGACCTTACCGAATCCGGCCATCAGGTCCTGATCCAGGAGGGGGCCGGCGTGGGAAGCGGGATCCCGGATCATGAATTTGAAGAGGCCGGGGGGAAGATCCTGACCGACCTTCGCACCCTGTTCAGCGAATCGGAACTGATCCTCAAGGTCAAGGAGCCCCTCCCTGCTGAATACGACCTCTTCAGGGAAGGACAGACCCTCTTCACCTTCCTCCACCTGGCTGCAAACCCCTCCCTCACCGAATTTCTCATGATGATTATTTTCAGGGAAACATCACCACCCTGACGGCAATCAAGAAAAATATATCAAACGCCGTGGCCAGGGCCGACCTCCTGATCGGCGCCGTGCTCATCGCCGGCGCGAGAGCGCCCAAGGTGGTGACGAGAGAGATGATCCGCTCCATGGAAGGGGGCTCCGTGGTGGTGGATGTGGCCGTGGACCAGGGGGGCTGCATCGAGACCACCCGGCCCACCACGCACTCCGACCCGGTCTATGAAGTGGACAATGTCATCCACTACGCCGTCACCAATATCCCCAGCGCCGTAGCCAAGACCTCCACATTCGCCCTGACCAATGTGACCCTCCCCTACCTTTCGGAGATCGCTGATGCCGGCCTCGCCAAGGCCCTGAAAAAGTCAAAGGCATTGTATAAGGGGGTTAACACACACAAAGGGCATCTGACCCATCCCCTGGTCTCCAAATCCCTGGGCCTCCCGTATACCCCGCTTGAGAATCTGACCTTCTGAGTCTGCAAAAGGCAAATTCATCTTTAATGTACGGCTTTTTTATGATAGGGTATTTTACGGTTAGAGGATCTTTTTAAAAAACATTCCCCGGTAAAACGTCCCGATAGATCGGGACAAGGAGGGCAAGTCGGCCAGACTGCATGAGGGGATCAAGGGGAAAAAAGACGGGTTAGCCTCCCGGTCATAAAGAGGAGCGTGAATGATGAATACGGGTATGGATAACTTCAAAGAGATCAAATCTGAAAAGCTGCTGAGTAATTCCGTTTCGGAGATTTTAAAACACGAGGACTATGAACGATACAGGCAATGGCTTCAGGTGAAGCTGCCTGACTACATGGGGGAGGGGATGTTCCCCTTAGAGGCGCCGCAAGCTCTTCACGCCCTGGCGACAATTCTATCCCGTGCGGTCTGGAACGCCGTCCCGCTCCCCGGAAACGGTTTCCGGCCTTCCCCACTTCCCACTCCGGGCAGGAACGACCCCTGCCCCTGTGGGTCCGGAGCAAAATACAAGAAGTGCTGCGCGTCGCTTCCTGCGCTGCCGCCGCTTCATGTGCAGACCCTGTGGCCCCTGGTGCTGGAGAAGCTGCCCCGGGATACGGTGCAGCAGCTTTTGGCAGCGCGGAAGATCCCCATTGAATCTCTTGTGGATAAGGCGGAAGACCTCCGGGATCACGGACAGCCCAAAAAGGCCTTGTCGCTCCTTCTGCCGCTATTTCACGGTGAAATGGCCGGCACGGACAGTCTGCATGAATTCGCTTTGGAGATGGTCTTCAATCTTTATGATGAGCTTGGCTCCTACGCGAAAAAGCAAAAGCTCATTCAACAAGTCATCGGCACTGCGCCTGCTTCCCCCCTTCGCGCCGGGGCTTACCAGCGCCTGGCCGCCATTCGCATGGATCAGGGGGATCATCAGGGGGCATGGGACGCTTTTCAAAAAGCCCGAAGTGATGACCCTGACAATCCCATGATCGGCGTTCTCGAGGTCCATTTATTGGTCGCGGAGAAAAGAACGGATGAGGCTCGAGAGCGGTCTCGGTTTCCGGCCAAACGCCTGCAAAGGCTTGGCTACAAAGAGGATGAAACTCCTCTCAATTTCCTGATAGAAGCGAGTCAAGACCCTGTGGCGGCTCTATCTAACGTGGGTTCTGAGACCACAGGGAGCGCCGTGGAAAGGCTCAAACAGTGGATCCGGAAAGCGGCTGACCGCCCTGTGCCGCTCTATTTTGTGGTGACGGATACGCCTGGATCCGATCTAATGGGAGATTCCTTGTCCGGCACAGCGGATCGAATGAAAAAATTGGGAATCCCTTTGGGCCAGATTCCAAAACTGGAGGCGGCATGGCAAAGACAGTTTAAAGCGCTGGAAGATGAAACCGGCGATGAGGAATCCCGGAGCCGGGATCCCGAAATGCTTCTTATGCCTTCCGAGGAGATCGAGAAACTTGAAGAGGGATGGCAAGAGGTTGTCCCCTTGGGCAAGCCCTTTTCCGTCAACCCTTATCCCTTTGAAAACCAAGATATCTGGGACCCCGGCGAGGAGGATGACTGGATGGAATTCCTTGAAGATCATCCGCAGGCCTTTGACAGCCTGGAGATCATAGACGATCTGGCCACTGCGGTTTATATGCATCCCGAATCCGACCTCCCATTTCTGGAAAATGTGCTTTTGGAACCTTTGCTCCGCCGTGCGCATGCGATCATAGATGCCGTTTTGCGTAAACATCCCGGCCTGCGTCTCAACTGGGGCTTTGTGGAAAACCGGCCTCCTCTTCGACTTCTTGCGCGGCTGACGTCGCTCTGCGTGCAGCGCGGTGATGACCGGGAGGCGATGAAACTCGCTGAGCAGATGCTCGCCTTGAATCCGAATGACAATCACGGTTTCCGCTGCCTGGTCATGGATCATTGTCTTCGATCAGGGGAGGAACAGAAGGCTTTGCAACTTGCCGACCGGTATCCCGATGACGGAAGTCCGGAACTGCTTTATGGCCGCGTCCTGGCCCTCTACCGGATGGACCGTCTCGTGGAGGCCGGGGAGGCAGCACGACGGGCTGTAAAATCACGCCCCAAAGTCCTTCATTATCTGATCGCAAAACGTGTACGCAAGCCCGAAATGCATCCGAGTTGGGTAACCTTGGGTGGAGACGATGAGGCCTGGTTCTACCGTGAGCAGATGCGGGAAGTCTGGCTCGCAACCCCCGGCGTGGTCTCGTGGCTCAAGAAGATCTCGTCCATGAAGTCCGGCCGGGGATGAAAGTGCATTCAGGAATGAAGAACCATCACATCTCAGGAAGTAATAAAAATGGTGGGCGATGCCGGGTTCGAACCGGCGACTTCCACCGTGTGAAGATGGCACTCTACCGCTGAGTTAATCGCCCACTCTCTGCTGCAAATACTACCAGAGCTTTCAGAAAAGTCAATGATTTCTTAGCATGACTTCATTTTTCTTAAAATGACCGTAACTTGTCCGTTTTACACCAAAAATCATCCCTATCATCCCCAATCATCCCATCATATCCTCTATCCCCTGCAAGGGAGCCCTTGCGCATAAGGGGATATTGAAATAAAATATATATATAAACGGGATCTGAAAGAAGGCCTGGGTCCCGCTCTTTTTTTCTATTCATTTCAGGAGGAATTCCCCATGTTTGAAAGAAAAGAAGCCCCATTCAAGAAAACGGATCCCGAACCGCAGCGCCCATTCTCGACGCCCGCTCCTGATCAGAACCTGTCAAAGAAAAGCGTCTTTATCGGGCAGTCCATCTATATCAAGGGTGAACTGACCGGGAATGAAGACCTGACCGTTGAGGGGAAGGTGGATGGGAACATTGAACTCAAGGACCACAATTTGACCATCGGTTCCAATGGAAGGATTGAAGCCGAAGTCTTTGCCAAGAACATCACCATCATGGGCGAGGTCCAAGGGAATGTCTATGCTGAGGACAAAATCGAGATCACAAAAACCGGAAGCCTCAGAGGAAACATCATCGCCCCGCGTGTGGTCATTGAAGACGGCGCCAAATTCAAGGGGAGCATAGAGATGGAAAGCGAAAGAAAACCCATGAATTTGAATGTCGAATTCAAAGGCAAGAACGGCAAGGAAAAGATCAAAGAGACCATGGAACCCATTTCCCTCTCGGCTGCAAAAGCGGGCGCCCATTAATCACAATTTTTTCGCTCCCGGATGGCGATGGTTTTCAGGGAGACCCCCGGCATGGACGGACGTATGATGCGGCCATTGACCTGAAAGAACGTTTATGCAATGGAGTACACGATCAGAAAGCCGGCTCCACATTCCGGAACCCGAACCGTGCACCAAGAGCCCTCTTCGGACCTTAGACTTCTTCTTTGAAAACACCTCCCATCTTGAGCATCCGGCCCTTTTGGATATGGGATCGGCCTGCAATTCCAATATCCGTTTCTTCGGACTAAAAGGTTTTAAAATCTACGTGGAGGACTTCCTGAGCGATTACCTGAATTCTTCCGTAGAGGATGCCCCGTCCGAACCGAAATTTCTCCAGAACTATCCCCTCTCCTCCTTTGACGGGATCCTTTGCTGGGACATCTTTGAAGCCATGAAGCCGGAAGATGCCGGGATCCTGATTGAAAGGCTCTTTGTCCTCCTCAAAGGCGGGGGATTCATCATCGCCCTCTTTGATGCCCGGGAAGAACTCCATGCAAAGCACGTGATGCGCCACAAGATCATCGACCAGGAGATGGTCATCCATGAACCCGCCCAAGAGATTCCGTCCACGGCTTGCCATTACAAGAACCGGGAGATCATGCAGCTCTTCTGCCAGTTTGAAGTCGTGAAATCCTATTACCACAAAAACAGGCTTCGAGAGTATCTCTTTAAGAAACTGTCCAGCACGATCTCCTGAATTCCGATTTATTAATGGTCTTAAATCTATTTTGAGATCCTTAATATCTGCCGGATGAATGACAAAGGGAGGATAAAAATCAGAAACAAGGCCCGCTATGGATGACCCGGTAACCTGCGGGAGGGATCTCTTCCCGAAAATCATCGGGAAGAACAGTCCTCAAATGTTCCGGCGTCATATCCATGGCCGGGCCCTCCTCGGAAAGGAGGGAGACAAGGGAGGGGATGCGAAAAGCCTGGGGCGTTTTTTGATCCTTGTTCAGGAGGATCAGGGCGCATTCGTCTCCTTCAAAGGTCTTCTTCTTTAAACAGAGGACTCTCGGGTTCTCCACGTCTACGATCTCCATGGGGCCGTCTTGATTGAAAACCGGATGGCTTTTTTTTAAACCATTCACCTCCCGGATAAAACCGGTCAGATCCGTATGGGTCTCTTCCCAGTCAGCAGGCCTGGTTGAAACCACGTGCAGCCTTTTTTGAAACCCGAACTCAAAACCCATGGGCATCATCACGCCCGTTGAGAAGAGCGCTGAGAAGAGATAACGCTGTTTGATTTCTTGTTCATCCCCATGGAGTTCCTCTGCGAGACGCAGGGTGTCGTGGGATTCGGCAAAACTCACGGACGGTGTCCAGCATGAATTCTCCCGGTACTGGCTCAGGCACCACGGCTCCTCAAAATCCCAGTACTTGGAGCTGTTAAAGGTATAATCGAATCCGGCCTTCCCCAGCCTCACCACATCCTCAATCTCGCAGCCCAGGGTCTCGGCGAAGAAAAGGGCGCCGGGATAGGATTCCTTGACCCGATGGATCAGCCGTTTCCAGAGAGCGTCCGTCACCTGGTAGGCCGCATCGCATCGAAACCCTTTGAACCCGACCCCGCAGTAAAAGAGCGCAAGCTCCTCCCAGTATCTCCAAAGATTCTCCCGATCCGGAGAGTTTTCGTTGTTGATTTCAGCCAGGTCCCCCCAGACCGCCACACACCGGTCCCCTTCCCATACCGAAGGATTCTTCACCGTACCCTCAGGGTTCCAAAGATACCATGCCGGATGATGCTTAACCAGAAGCGAGTCCACGGCCGTATGGTTGATGACCAGATCCATGATCATATTCAGCCCCAGTTTTTTCGTCTCCTCCACCGTCTTCTTTAATTGATCCATCGGACTTTTTGACGATCGCTCGGAAACAAGCAGGGGATTGATTTTGTAGTAATCCTTGATGGAATAGAGGCTTCCTGAAAAGCCCGGATAATGGAACGGGTTTACAAAAACCCAATTGAACTCCATATCCCTGGCCCGGCGCAGATGGGCGGGCCATAGATCTATGACGCCGGCAAGGAGCGGGAAGAGGTTGTAGATCCTTGCCCCTTGCTTAAAAGGTCTTTTTTTCTGCATGCCGATCCTTTTCTAAAATTATAGGATTCTATCCGAAGGAACGGCTTTCTGTCAATGCCTTGAACATGAAAAATCTTGCAGAATGAAGGGTTTTATGTTAGTTTTATTTTTTTAAATTCTCTCTAAAAGAGTGGGTGAAAACATCAGGAAGAAATTAATGTCATCAGACAAATGGCTGATTAAATACTGGTTATCCGTCATCCTCATTCTTGCCCTCTCAGGGTCTGTTTTCTTCTATAACCTTGGGAAGATCTCTCTCTGGGATCCGGACGAACCAAGGGGGGCGGTCATCGCCTATGAGATGCTGAAAAGCAAGGACTGGATTCATCTCAGCTACAACGGCGAGCCCATCACCAACAAACCCGCCCTGGTCAAGCCGCCGCTCTATTACTGGAGCATCGCCGCCTTTTCCGCATTCCAGGGGAAGGTGGATGAGTTCTCGGCTCGGGCCCCCTCGGCCCTGGCGGGGATCGGGACGGCCTTGCTGGTCTTCCTCCTGGGAAGGATCATCTTCGGCCACAGCGCCGCGTTCCTGGGCGCCCTGATCTTCATCAGCAACCATATGATCTTTGAGCAGGCCCGGTCCGCGGAGATTGATATGATCCTCTGCCTTCTGCTGACCTTCTCCCTGTTTGTTTTTTATTCATGTTATCACGGCATCCTTCCTCAAAGAAACATCCTTGCCGCCTACCTCGCAATGGGACTGGCCGTTCTGGCCAAAGGCCCGCTCGGAGTCATGGTTCCCGTGATGGTCGCCGGGCTCTATCTTCTCGTTCAGAAGGATATCAAGGCCGTCGCCCGCATGAAACCTTTGACGGGCTTGCTCCTGATCCTGCTGGTCGCATCCCCATGGTTCATTCTGGAGGGAAAGGCCTTCGGAACCGAGTTCTTTTTCCGGCAGAACATAGAGAGGTTCTTCCATGCCTTTGATCATCTGCAGCCTTTCTATTATTACCTGGTGAAACTTCCCCTGCACTTCATGCCATGGACGATTCTCCTGCCGGCCACCATGTCCTACTGGTTTCAAAAAGACAAGGAAAAAAATCCGGGGAGGATCTTTCTCCTGATCTGGTTTCTTTCGATGCTGATCTTTTTCAGCCTGTCGCAAAGCAAACGTTCCATCTATATTCTTCCTCTTTATCCGGCCCTCTCTCTCCTTGTGGGTGAGGCGCTTCATCAAATTTTTTATGAAAATAAATTCATCAGCTTGATGCGCTGGGTGAGGGGCGGCGGAATCTTTCTGATTGTCCTCCTGATTCTGGTTGGAACGGCAGGGACGGTTTTTGTCCTGGTAAAACTCTCCGGTCTCGTATTGCAGACGCTAACAGCGCTCCTTTTCATCACGATCTGGTCGGCCTTGATGTTCCGGTTCATCAAACGGAGCGAGGCAACAAGGATGCTGACGGCCTTTTTTGTTCTCGCCTTCTCGATGGAGTTCTTCTCTGCCGGCGTGGTCTATCCGGAACTGGACGCCCGAAGCCGTTCATCCAAGAAGCTCTGCCGGATGGCGGCGGAAAAAGCCGGTGACAGCGATCTCGGCTGCGTGGGCTTTCACCCGCCCAGCGCCGTCTTTTACATCAACCGGGAGCGAAACCGCCCCCTCAAGGATTTCGAGTACAGGATCGAGGATGGAATCTCATTTCTCAAACAGGGGAAAACCGTATACTGCCTGATGAACCGATCCATCTATGAACGTGAAAAAGAACGCCTGGAAAAAGTCAGCATACAGCTCTATATACCGGATCTCCCCCTCAAGGGATGGAAGTGGGATCTGGTTTTTCTCACCAACCATAATCAAGGGGAGCAGACGCCGATATAAAGAGATTTCAAATTTGAGATTTGAGATTGATATATTCAGTCTGTTACCCAAAGCTGAAGGGGATTTATGACCAAAAATATAGAGCAATCGCCCCCCGGGCGGCTCACCTTTCTCCCCTTTTCCCTCCCATCCATCGGCGAAGAGGAGATTGCGGAGGTTTCCGACTCACTCCGATCCGGATGGATCACCACCGGGCCCAAGGCCCATCAATTCGAAAAGGACTTCGCCGAATACGTAGGCTCCAAATATGCCGTGGGGCTCTCTTCGGCCACAGCCGGACTGCATCTTTCCATGATGGCCCTGGGCATCGGTCCCGGGGACGAGGTGATAACGACGCCGATGACCTTCGTGGCCACCGTGAACATGATCGTAGCCAACGGGGCCACGCCGGTCTTTGCGGATATCAACCCGCAGACCCTGCAGATCGACCCCGAAAAAATAAAAGAGAAGGTCACCGGCAGGACCAAGGCCGTCATTCCTGTGCACTTCGCAGGGCAGCCTTGCGATATGGACCGGATCCACGAGATTGCCGGCGCTCACCATCTTAAGGTCATCGAGGATGCCGCGCATGCAATAGGGACGGAATACCGAGGGAAGCGGATCGGCGCCGGAAGCGAGCTCACGGTCTTCTCCTTTCACCCGATCAAGAATATGACCACCGGAGAGGGAGGGATGGTCACCACAAACCACGAAGACCTGGCCGAGACCATCCGCATGCTCAAGTTTCACGGCATATCCAAAGACGCCTGGAAACGCTACGATGAAAAGGGGACGCCGCATTACGACGTCCTGGCCCCCGGTTTCAAATACAACCTCATGGACATCCAGGCCGCATTGGGGATCCACCAGTTGAGAAGGATTCCGACATTCAACCGGAGGCGAAAGGAGATGGCGGAGCGATACCACCAGGCCTTCGCCGATCTGGATGAGATCGAACTGCCCCAGGAGGTCTCTTATCCTCACCTTCACGCCTGGCATCTCTATGTCATACTGGTGCGGCCTGAAAAACTGACCCTGGACCGTGACGGATTCATGGATGCGCTCAAGATGGAAAAGATCGGCACAGGGATTCATTTCATCGCGGTTCACCTTCACGACTATTATCGGAAACATTTTCCTTACCGCCGGGGAGACCTGCCGCACGCCGAGTATGTCTCGGACCGGATTCTCTCTTTGCCTCTTTATCCCGCGATGACGGATAAGGATCAGGAGGACGTGATCGCCGCCGTCAGGAAGGTCTGCCGGCAGCACAGGAGGAGGACATGAAGATGGATCGGGAGATACGAGAGCACAAGGCGCACCCGGAACCTGCCGGGATGAATCCGTCCGCCGCCTACCTATCCGTGGTGGTTCCGGTCTACAACGAGGAAGCCACCTTGGAGAGGCTCTTCGGGCGCCTCTATCCGGTTCTTAAAAACATAGGGAAGCCCTTTGAGATCATCTTTGTGGACGACGGCAGTGTGGACCGATCCATGGACATTCTGAGGGATTTTCTGAACCGCTGCCCCGGGGAGGTGGTGATCATCGAGTTCAACGGGAACTTCGGCCAGCACATGGCGATCATGTCCGCCTTTGAGAAATGCCGCGGGGAGATCATCATCACCATAGACGCAGACCTGCAGAACCCTCCGGAAGAGATCCCGAAACTGGTCAAGAGCATCGAGGCCGGTTTCGACGCCGTGGGAGGATACCGGAAGCAGCGCCGGGATTCCCTTTTCAGAAAGATTCCTTCCTGGGCCGTCAACAAGATCACGAGCCGGATCACCGGCATCGAGCTCAAGGATTACGGCTGCATGCTCCGGGCCTATCACAGGCGGATCATCGAGAACATCAACAAGTGTCATGAGACGACCACCTTCATCCCGGCCCTGGCGCATTCCTTCGCCTCCAATCCCACGGAAGTCGAGGTGGGGCATGAGGAACGGCTTACCGGAGAATCCAAGTACACCCTCTACAAACTCATCCGCCTGAATTTTGATCTCATGACCGGATTCTCGGTTGTTCCGCTCCAGATATTCACCTTTCTCGGATTTATTATTGCCATGCTGAGCGTGGCCTTCGGCATCTTTCTGGCGGTCCGGAGAATCATCGTAGGCCCGGAGGCTGAAGGACTTTTCACCCTTTTCGACATCCTCTTTTTCCTGATCGGCATCCTGATGTTCAGCGTCGGGATCATGGGGGAATACGTGGGCCGGATCTACCAGGAGGTGCGGAGGAGACCGAGATTCGTCATACGGAAGATATATGGATATGGGAAATAGCCCGATGCGAGCCCTGGTCTTTGCTTATCATAATGTGGGCCACGCATGCCTTGAGGTCCTGATCAATGAGGGGACCGAGGTGATCGCCGTGGTCACCCACGAGGATGATCCAAGGGAAGAGATCTGGTTCCGGTCGGCAGCAGACCTCGCCCGCAGGAACCGCATCCCGGTCCATACCCCTTCTGACGTGAGGACCCAAGCATTTATCCGATGGGTCGAATCACTCAAGCCGGACGTGATCTTCTCCTTTTATTATCGGAACATGCTCCCTGGGGAGATTTTGAAGATCCCCCGCCTCGGATCCATGAACATGCACGGCTCCTATCTTCCAAAGTACAGGGGGCGATGCCCGGTCAACTGGGCGCTGATCCATGGCGAGAGCGAAACCGGCGTCACCCTGCACCATATGGTCCCAAAGGCGGATGCGGGGGATATCGTAGGACAGAAGAAAATCTTAATCGGGCCTGAGGATACCGCACGGGATCTCTTTGACAAGATCACAAAAGCCTCGGCTGAGCTCCTCTCTGAACTTCTGCCGCTCATCCGTGAGGGACGCGCTCCCCGCATCAAACAGAACGAAGAAGATGCGACCTATTTCGGGGGCCGACGGCCCGAAGACGGGAGGATCGATTGGAGTATGAGCGCCAAGGAAATTCACAACCTGATCCGAGCGGTCACACATCCTTACCCTGGGGCCTTTACCTATCTGCAAGGGAAGAAGGCGCTGATCTGGAAGGCGTCCCCTCTCAACGACCCTGCCGGCAGGCCGCCGGGAGAGGTCGTCTCCGCCGCGCCTTTCAAGGTGGCGGCAGGAAGGGGGGCGCTCCAGGCGCAGAGGGTACAGAGGGAAGGGGATGAAGAAATGGATGGGGAGGCGTTCGCAGAAAAATACGGCGTCGCACCCGGAACGGTTCTTAAAGAATAGGTGAAAGCATCAGGGGTCAAGGGGTCAAGGATTCCAGGGGTCAAGTGAAGGGCTAAAAATATAAGGGGTCGAGGGTTCAAGGGTTTTTCTCTGGAGATTTTGCTTGTGTTTCAGCATTTCACTTGAATCCTCGACCCCTTTTTACCCGCTATTTTCAAAAGGAGTTTAAAATGAAGGTTCTCATTCTGGGCGTAAACGGGTTCATCGGAAACAGTCTGACCTATAAAATCATGACCGATACGGACTGGGAAGTCTACGGCATGGACATGGCGTGCGACAAGCTGGAGCACTCCATCAACAACCCGAGATTCCATTTTGTCGAAGGAGACATCTCCATCAACAAGGAATGGATCGAATACCACATCAAGAAATCGGATTTGGTTCTTCCCCTTGTGGCCATTGCCACGCCGGCAAGCTACGTGCAGGACCCGCTCGCCGTGTTCGAACTCGACTTCGAGGAAAACCTCCGGATTGTCCGGCAGTGCGTCAAGTACAAAAAAAGGGTCATCTTCCCCTCCACATCAGAGGTCTATGGCATGTGTTCGGACCCGGAGTTCGACCCGGATACCAGCCCCCTGGTGCTCGGGCCGATCCATAAAGAGCGGTGGATCTATAGCTGCAGCAAACAACTCATGGACCGGGTCATCTGGGCCTACGGAAGAGAGGGGCTCCAGTTCACCCTGATCCGCCCGTTCAACTGGATCGGACCCAAACTGGACCGGATTACCGTGGGCAAGGAAGGGAGTTCCCGGGTTCTGACCCAATTTCTGGGAAACATCATGATCGGCGAGCCGATCAAACTCGTGGACGGCGGCAGGCAGAGCCGGAGCTTTACCTATATTGACGACGGGATCAACTGCCTCCTGAAGATCATAGAAAACAAAAACAATGTCTGCCAGGGAGAGATCTTCAATATCGGGAACCCGGCCAATAACATTTCCATCCGTGATCTGGCCCATACCCTCCGGGAGATGGTCATGCAATACCCGAGATACCGGGAAAAGGCCGAGGCCGCGCAAATCATCGAGGTCACATCCGAAGACTACTACGGCAAAGGGTATCAGGACATCATGACCAGAGTCCCATCCATCAAAAAGGCCCATGAGCTTCTCGGATGGAAACCCAAGGTGAATCTTAAGACCGCGTTGAAAAAGACCCTGGACTACTATCTTACGGAAGATCATAAAGAAACGATTCTATGACGGCGGAACCCTTAACCTCGGAAAATTCGGGAAGGACTCCGGGAGAAATGAAAACATCCGGGAAGGATCTCACCCTCATCCTGATCCTCACGGCGCTATCCGCCCTGCTCCTGCTCCACGGATTAGGAGATCGTTCTCTCTGGGGATCTGAAGGAAGATGGGCCGAGGCTGCGCGTGAGATGCTTGCTGCATCAGATTACCTGACTCCGAGGATCAACGGCGCCCCCTACAGGGACAAGCCGTTCCTTTCTTATGATATGATCCTGGCCTTCACGCCCTTTACCGGAGGACGGGTGACCGAGCTTTCGGCGAGACTCCCTTCCGCGGTTTCGGCCATGGCGGCCCTGCTGCTTCTTTATGGAATGGGGAAGCGTCTCTACGACAGGGAGACCGGATTCCTCTCCTCCTTGATCCTCGGCACATCATTTTATTTTATCTACTGGGGGAGGACCGCATCGGCCGATCTCATCAATATGACCGGGGTGCTGCTCTCCCTCTGGATATTTGTCCGTTTTGAGCCGGCCCCCTCGAGAGGCTGGCTCTATCCTTTTTACCTCTCCATGGCCGTAAATTCGCTCACCAAGGGGCTTCTCGGATTCGCCCTTCCTATGGCGGTCCTTCTCCCCTATGCGTGGATCCGGAAACAATGGGGCTGGCTTTTAAACCGGCATACCATCCCCGCGGGTCTTTTTTCCGCCCTGATCTACCTGATCCCATTTTTCCTTGATTTCACTCGGAGCGGATCTACCGACTCCCTCTACCTGGTATTCAAGGAGAACGTCCTCCGCTTCTTCGACCCCTTTGATCACAAACAGCCGGTCTATTACTATTTTTACGAGATCTTCGCAATCTTTGCGCCGTGGGCGCTGTTCCTCCCGGGCGCCCTGATCCATCATCTCAGGAAGCCGACCTGCCTGTGCAACGGCAGACAGGGGCCCATGGACGGCTCGACAGGGTTTGTCATCCTCTACTTCTGCTCCCTGTTTTTATTCTTCACCCTCTCCGGTTCAAGGCGGAGTTATTATCTTCTGCCGCTCTTTCCCGCAGCCTCTTTAATCATTGGCAGAAGCTGGTCGGATCTGATGCGCGAGCCTCTCCGGGGATGGAGATCCTGGGTCCAGGTCCTAATCCCGGCGGGTCTTATGACACTGATCATGGGCTCGGCCGCTATCCTTGTTTTTTTACAGCCGTCTTTGCTCAAACCGTATGAAGCGCTTAACCTCAGCCGGCATGCCTGGGCGGCGGCCATCACAGCCCTCGGGCTGATCCTCTCGATCCTTCTTTATGCCGGATCCAAGGTCAGACACTCCTTCGACAGTGAGCTCAGGACAGTCAAACTGTTTGTCGCCGTCCTTCTCACCGTTGTGTTCTGCATGGACCTCTACTTGTTTTTTGTTGTTTTGCCCGCGGCGGAATCCTTTCGGGGTCTTCGAGGCCTTTGCAGCAGCGTAAACCGGATGCATATCCCTCAGGATCGCCTTGCCGTCCTCCACCAAGGGAGGGAGGGAAACCTCTTTTTTTACCTGGATCAAATCCCTGTCCGGAGGATCGATGATCCCGAAGAGGCCGGGCGTTTTCTACAGGATTCCGAAAATTATCTTCTCATCGAAGAAAAACACAGAAAGGAGATCTCCGGGATCAGTCCGGACCAGATACTCCTGCAGGAGAACCCATCCCCATTCAAACAGAATGACTCGGAAAGGTTCTCCCTGATTCAAGGGAGGTCAGGATGACGCCTTCCCCTCTGAATCTGAACAGTTCGACTGTCCTGAGCTCACTGTCCAAGGACGGCCTGGCATTCAAGGTGGACGTGGACACCTACCGGGGACTCGAATACGGGGTCCCTGCGCTGCTGAATCTTTTCAGGGAAACCAAGATCCGAGCCTCTTTTTTCGTATCCCTGGGCCCTGATCATTCCGGCCGGGCCGTCTTCCGGATCTTCACGAAAAAAGGATTTTTAAAAAAGATGATCCGGACCCGGGCCGCAAGGATGTACGGCTTCTCCACCCTGCTGTACGGGACCCTTCTGCCGGCGCCTAAAATCGCGGCCTCCCTGCCGCACATCATCCGCGCCATTCCCGAGGCAGGCCACGAGATCGGGATCCACTGCTGGGACCATGTGAAATGGCAGGATAAGCTCCACCGGATGAGCATAGAGCAGATCCGAAAGGAGCTCAACCTCGCCCGCTCGGCCTTCCGAGAGGTCCTGGGCCGGGACGCTCTCAGCTCCGCCGCCCCGGGTTGGATCTCCAATGCCCGGAGCCTCGCCGTCCAGGACCAGGCCGGCCTCATCTACTGCAGCGACATGCGGGGTGAGTCCCCATTTTTCCCTGTAGTGGACGGCGTGCGGTTCAACACCCTCCAGATCCCCACGACCCTTCCCACCATGGATGAGATCATGGGAGAAGAGGCGGGAAGCGACAGGGAAATTGCAGATTATTATCTCTCTCGTCTGAAACCGGGCAGACTTCACGTCATGACCGTGCACGCAGAAACCGAAGGCATGGGCAAGAAAGAGGTCTTCCGAAGGATCATCGAAGGGGTCCAGGGGAGGCTTCCGATTCTTATGCTCTCCGAAACGGCCCGGCTTTGTCTTGAACAGCCGTCGAACGTGCCGCATTGCGAGGTTCTGTACGGCCCTGTCCCGGGGCGGGCCGGAGACCTCTCCATACAGGGGGAAAGGATTCAAGGAAATGAAACCGCCCGAACTCTCCGTGGTGATCCCGGTCTATAACGAAGAAGAGAATATCCCCATCCTGATCCGAGAACTCGAAGAGACCCTGAATCACCTCGGAAAAATATACGAGATCATCATGGTGGATGATGGAAGCCGGGACAAAAGCCTTGAGAGAATCCTGGAGGCCCGGCGGGAAAACCCGAGGATCCGGGTCATCAGCTTTGAAAAAAATGCCGGGCAGACCTCGGCCATGGACGCCGGCTTCCGGGCCGCTCTCGGAGAGGTGATCGTGACCCTGGATGCGGACCTGCAAAACAGCCCCGGAGACATCCCCCTGCTCCTCGAAAAAATCCCGGAATACGATATGGTCTGCGGCTTCCGGGCCGAGAGATCGGACCCCTGGATCAGGAAGATCTCTTCGGTGATCGCCAATTCGGTCAGGAACGCCTTGACTCATGAGGAGATCAAGGATATTGCATGCTCGCTCAAGGCCTACAAACGGGAATGCCTTCAGAAGGTCAAGCTCTATAACGGCATGCACCGTTTCCTTCCCACGCTCTTCAAAATGGAAGGATTCCGGGTTGTCGAGGTCCGCGTCGGACATTACCCGAGGCGGCACGGAACAGCCAAATACAACATCCGAAACCGGATCTTTCGATCCTTCGTGGACCTTCTTGCGGTCCTGTGGATGAAAAAAAGACAACTGAATTATCGGATACGGGAAGACATCTCGGACAAGGGAGAGTGAAGTAAAAACATAAGGGGCCGAGGGGTCAAGGATTTTTCTCTGGGGATCTTGCTTGCATTCTTGTACTCGGTTTACCGGTATCAGTATTTCACTTGACCCCTTGACCCCAAGATACCTCAGTGTATCATTGATGAAAAAGGAGCCGTTATGAAATTCTGGATCGCCTTCGGCCTTGTGGGTCAGGCCATGTTCTTTTTCCGTTTTCTCATCCAGTGGATCGCCTCCGAACGAAAGAAGCAGAGTGTGATCCCGGTCTCGTTCTGGTTCTTCAGCATCATCGGGGGAGTGATCCTGCTGATCTACTCCATCAAACGCAGGGACCCGGTCTTCATCATCGGCCAGTCCACGGGGACCCTGATCTACATCCGAAA
>Ga0210004_1000603_pt1 | contig 22195 bp, 20 predicted proteins | sample CryGey13umfilter_FD_185450 | JGI IMG/M metagenome (GOLD analysis project Ga0210004, IMG submission 185450) | Groundwater microbial communities from aquifer in Utah, USA - Crystal Geyser 4/8/14 3 um filter (SPAdes) (version 3) | ecosystem: Environmental > Aquatic > Deep subsurface > Groundwater...
TTTAGTTGAGGTTTTGCCATAGCTGCCAGTAATGCCAATTACTAAAAGTTCTTTAAATTGAGCCCGTTTTTCTTTGGCCATTCTAATAATTTGATTCCTTCCCAAAACTGCTAAGGGTTGAAAAATAAGAACGATAATTGAGATAATTAATGGAGTGAAAATATCGAAAATGAGAATTCCTAAAGCATACCAAATAATTTCTTCGATATATTGAAAGAGGAGAAAAAGAAATAAAATTTCAAGAACTAAAACTACTGAAATTAAAAAAGCAGTTTTTTTAGTTAAAACTGGCTTTATTAATTTTTTTTGGAAATAATCCGTTAAGAATTTTCCAGTCTCAAGAAGATATAGAGCAAATAAGAAGATTAATGAAAGCCAAAATATTAGACCACCGGCTTCCTGAAAAACATAAGGTAAGAGAGGATGGTATTGGGCAGAAGCTCTAAATAAAACCTTACTCCAGGCAAAAAGAGTAAGCAAGAATGCTAAAAAAAGAAGGATTTTTAAAAAAATGAGCTTGTTTATCAAAAGCTTTTCCCCTTTTTCAGTTCGAAAATGGTCCAAAAATCTGCCAATATGATATTCTTTTAATTGCCAAAGATAAAGCCAAAATAAAATGGCTTTGGTTTCACGGATAAACCAAAGAGTAGATAGAAGAAAAAACATAGTTAGGATTTAATAAATTGAATTATATTTTCAGCTAATTCTTCTGGAGCCTCTCGGTGGGGGCTATGTCGGGCTTTTGGAATAATTTTGAGTTTTGAATCCCTGATTTTTTCTTTGATTCGATAAGCATCTTTTAAAGGCAAAATGCCGTCTCTTTTGCCCCACAAAATCAAAGTGGGAATTTTAACTTTTTCTAAAAGTTCTTCTAAAGGTTCTTCTTTCCCAATTTTTTTCATTGTTTCTTTCATCATTCCATCGGCAACGTAATAATCCTTGGTGCCGGCCAGTTTATAAATTAATTTCTCAGCCAGGGGATAGAGTATTTTAAATTGAGGTAAAGAGAAAATTTTTTTACCCAAATAAGCAATCCAATAAAAAAGATAGGCCTTAATGCTTTTTCTTTTAATTATGGCGGGGGCACACAAAACGAGTTTTTCTATCTTTTCAGGAAAAGAGGTAGCTATTTTTACTGCCAGTCCGCCACCAAAAGAGTGACCTAAAAGATTAAATTTTTCCCAATTATTATGTAGTTTTCCTTGCTGGGCGGTGGGTGGGTTGTAGTCTTTTACTTTTTGGAAAATCCAGTTAATGTAGTCATCTCTACCCCAAGCTTTTGTGGGAGAAGGAATGCGACCAAAACCGGGAAGGTCGAGAACCAAAACTTCTATCCCCTTTTTCTCAAGTAATTCCTTTACTCTTTGCCACCTCATTGAATTTGAACCCCAGCCATGCAAAATTAAAAGAGGTTTTATTTTCATTGTTGGGTGGTGGGCGGGTGGCGTCCAATTTTCTTAAACTTCAAATATTTTTCCAAAACCTCTGGCACCTTTATACTCCCATCTCGTTGTTGATAATTTTCAATAATGGCAATTAAGGTTCTTCCAATAGCAAAAGCGGTACCATTTAAGGCGTGAGTAAATTCAAGTTTCTTGGTTTTAGAATCTCGATAACGAATATTCAGGCGTCTTGTCTGAAAATCGGTATCGTTAAAAGTAGTGTGAGTTTCCCGATAACGATTTTCAGACGGTATCCAGGCCTCGACATCATAGGCAGCAGCTGCTGGAAAACCAAGGTCGCCAGTACAAATTTGGAGTATTCGATGGGGAATTTTTAAAGATTGCATCAATTTTTCCTGGCAAGATAATAAAAACTGATGTTCTTGACGAGATTTTTCTGGATGACAAATACTAAACATCTCAATTTTATCAAATTGATGGACCCGAAAAATTCCCTTGGTATCTTTGCCATAAGCTCCAGCTTCTCGGCGGAAACAAGTGGAGAAGCCAAGATATCTTCTTGGCAAGTCTTTCTCATCAAAAATTTCATCTGCATGCATAGCCGCAATTGGCTGTTCGGCGGTTCCCGCTAAATAGACATTATCTTTTTCAATAAAATATCTTTCTGGCTTATCTTTTTCTGAAAGGTGGCCTGATTTTTCCAACATTTCGGGTTTCAGCATTATTGGCGGAATAACGGGGATGAAGCCGTCATTTATTAAGGTTTCGAAAGTGAAATTTATTAAAGAAAATTCAAGTAAAGCTGCTTCTTTTTTTAAAATACCAAAGCGAGTTCCGGAAATTTTAGCTGCTCTTTTGACATCAATTAAATCAAGATTTTGGGCAATTTCTAAGTAATCTTTAAATTTAAAATCAAATGCCCGAGTAGAGCGAGGGCGAGAGATGAGCGAATGCTCAGCGAATTTTGGTTTCTCTCCCCACTCTCTTAAAACAACGTTGTCTCTTTCGTCTCCACCAATCGGAACATCAGCCAAAGGCAAGTTGGGAATTTGAAGCATCAAATTATTAAATTCTCCTTCTAATTCTTTTAAGGTCTTGGTCAATCTATCGCTATTTTTGTCTAATTCTCGCATTTTTAAAATAATCTTGTCTTTTTCTTTTTTATTTTTGGCTTCCTGGATTTCTTTATTAGCCTTATTTTTCTGCGATCTTATGTCTTCCAAAGCCTGTAAAGTTTCTCGGCGCTTTTTATCCACTTCTAAAAGCCGGTCAATATCAACCTCGACCCGTTTATTTTTACAGCCTTCTTTAACTTTATTTGGATTTTGACGAATGAATTTTATATCAAGCATTTTTGCTCATTAATAATTAATGAATGATATTTTTCTGGCTGAAAAGGTTTCATTTTATAAATTTTTGTTGATAGGCTCATTTTTTCCAATTCTTTTGCTAAATTCTCAGTAAAAGCTTTCTGATCGTAGCCAAGACAAATAACATCGGGGCTTATTTCTCTAATAATTCTATAAGGATTATCTTCGTAACCTAGTCTCGCCTCATTTATTAATTGACATCTTTGAATAGTTCCCAATCTTTCTACTTCATTTTTTGAAGGGAAGCGGTTTTTTATCCTTTTTATAGTTTTATCTCTAGCTACCACAACTATTAAATAATCACCATATTTTTTGGCTTGTTCGAAAAAATTAAGGTGGCCGGGATGAAGACCATCGAAAGTTCCAAAAATTAAAACTTTTTTCATAAATTTTTTGGCGTTTTAATTTTTTTATAAACTAACAGGAAGCCGAAAATTCCGAAAATCAAACAAATTAGACTTAGGGGCCAATAAATTTCTTTACCAATAAAAAGGGGTTTAAAATGGGATGGCCAGAAAAGAAAAACATCAAAATGGGTTAGATTGTCGAAGAAAATATGAATTAACCAAGAAAGTAAGGAACTGAAAAATAAAACCGGGAAAGAAAAAGATTGTTGAATTTTAAATTTTAAAGAGAGCTTGTTTAATTTTTCCTTTTGGCTATATAATATTACTGCTAAAATCAAACTTCCTAAAATTGCTCCTAAAATTGAGTGGAAAAATCCGTGATGGGGGCAGGAAAGACAGGGATTAACAATCAATAAAACCATTGGTTCAATATCCATTACTATACTTCCAAGTAGAATTGCACACAAATTAAAAAATTTTAAGGTGAGAGCTCCTAAAAACAATCCCGGACCTAAATGAAATGGAGTTAATGGCATTTATTTTGGACGCATTGTTGGAAATAAAATCACTTCCCTCAGGCTATGAGAATCGGTCAGTAGGGCCACTAATCTATCGATTCCCAGGCCAAAGCCGGCAGCCGGGGGCATGCCATATTCCAAGGCTTCTAAAAAATCTTCATCCATTCTTTGAGCTTCTTCTAAACCTGCTTTGAAAAATTGCTCTTCTGCTTTAAATCTTTCTCTTTGGTCAATGGGATTATTGAGTTCAGAAAAACCCAAAACCAATTCCCAGCAGCCTCCGGCAACTAATTGCAAGGAGGCTAAGCGAGAAGGGTTATCCTCAAGCGATTTGGCAAGCGGAAAGGTTCCTAAAGGATGGTGAATAATAAAAGTAGGATTCCAAATTTTACTTAAGCAATATTTTTTATAAATTTCATCAGCAATTTCAGCTTTATTGCCTTTTACTTCGAGTCCGAGTTTTTTTGCCTCCCTTTTAAGAGCTTCTAAATTAATCTCTTCTAAATTAATTTTTGTATATTTTTTAATCAGTTGGTTAAAGTCAATTCTTTGCCAAGGAGCCTTAAAATTAATTTCTTTGCCTTCGTATTTAATAGTTAAGTGACCGAATATTTTTTTAAGTAAATATTCAAACATCCTTTCGGTAAATCGCATTAAATCCTTGTAATCAGCATAGGCCCAATAAAATTCGAGGATAGTAAAGTCTGGATTGTGAGTTCTATCCATTCCTTCATTTCTAAAAACTCTTCCAATTTCATAGACCTTTTCGAAACCACCAACTAAAAGTCGCTTTAAATAGAGTTCGGGAGAGATTCTTAAATATAAATCCATATCAAGAGCATTCAAATAAGTTTTAAATGGTCTGGCTTTGGCTCCACCATAAATTGGTTGCAAAATTGGGGTTTCTACCGGGATGAATCCTTCTGATTCCAGAAATTCTCTGATTTCTTTGATGATTTTTGAGCGGAGTTCAAATTTTTTCTTTACCTCTGGGTTAAAAATTAAATCCAAATATCTTTTTCTAAATCTTTCTTCAATATCCCGAAATCCATGCCATTTTTCAGGCAAAGGCAAAAGAGATTTAGCCAACATTTTAAAATCAGTCACATCTATTGTCTTTTCCCCTTTTTTGGTTTTAAACAAGGTTCCTCTGACTTCGATAAAGTCGCCAACATCAAAATTGTCTAAGAAAAACTTATAACCCCTCTCGCCTATTCTATCCTTTCTAAAATAGGCTTGAAGGGAACCCGAGCCATCTTCAATATGCAAAAAGGTTGAACCACCGTGTTCTCTAAGAGATTTAATTCTGCCAACTAAAATTATTTCTTTTTTTAAGCGAGCTAAATTTAAAAAATCTTTAAGAATTTGGGTAATTTTATGAGTTCTTTTTGTTTTTTCTGGATAGACCAAAATTCCCGCTTTTCTAATCGCCTCCAATTTTTTTAACCTAATTTTTCTCAATTCATCAATAGTTGCCATAAAATTAATCTTATATCTTATATCTTAAATCTTAAATCTTATTTTGTGAAGTACCACTCCAATATTTCTTTAGCTACCGGTAAAACGGTTAATCTTTGTTCCAGTTCTTTTTCTTTAACATCTTCAATTAAAAGAGTTAAAACAATTTTTGGGTCTTCATAGGGAGCGAAAACAGTTATCCAGGTATTGTAAAATTTTCCTTCTTTTTTTGTCACTTCGGCAGTTCCGGTTTTAGCCGCAGCCGATACTGGCAAAGAATTTAGCAATGTAGCCGAAGCCCTTGGCGAATTCTCGCCGGTGACTGCCTGTCTCATCCCTTCCCTGACAACTTTTAAGTTTTCAGGATCAATGAAGTTTTCATTTAAAATCATAGGTGTAAACTCCTTAATTGTATTCTTTTCGCTGTCAACAATTTTTTGAACAATTTGAGGCTTATAGATAATCCCTCCATTAGCAATGGGTACAAAGCTTGCCGCTACTTCTATCGGAGTGATTCCTAAATATTCCTGGCCAATCGAAAGATAATAAGTGTCGCCATCCCACCAACCTTCTCCCAAAACTCTTTTTTTCCATTCCTTATCTGGGATAAAGCCCTCGACTTCCCCCGGCAAATCAATACCTGTTTTTTGATTCCAGCCAAATTTTTCCAAATATTCTTTGATTTTTGTTGGGCCAAGTCCTTTTTGATTCCCGTAACCGCCGCCAATGGTATAAAAATAGACGTTTACCGATTGGGCAATTGCCTTTCTCATATCGGTCAATCCATGGATTGCCCAATCTTTGAATTCCCAAAATTTTTCTGGATTCCAGGCATCTTGAATAACAATTTTTCCCTGGGCATCAATTTTCTTTTCAGGCGAAATTATTTTTTCCTCAAGGGCAGCTAAGGCAATAAGGGGTTTTATAGTAGATCCTGTCAAATATTTTCCGGCGATGGCTCGATTGAAAAGAGGTTTTGATGAATCTTTTTCGATTTTTTCCCACTCTTCTTGAGATAAACCTTTTGAAAACAAATTATTATCAAAACCGGGAAGAGAAACTAGAGATATCACTCCACCTGTTTCTGGATCGAGGGCTACGGCTGCTCCTTTTTTACTACCAATTTCTTGAAGTTTCCTTTCAAGCTCCTCTTTAATTTTTTTCTGAAGTTCGGAATCTGACCATAAAACTAAGCTCGTCCCCGATTCTGGCAAAGAAACAATTTTTTGAGAAATCAAATTTCCCCTGGCATCTCTCTCAATTAAAATCTCCCCTGGTTTCTCTCTTAATGCTTCATCATACGAGAACTCCAATCCCGTTTTTTCTCCAGTTTTTCTTTTATAACCGATTAAATGAGCAAAACTGGGACCTTCTCGATAATCTCTAACCGTATTATTTTTAATTTGAAATCCGGGGAGTTCTCTAATTTTTGTCTCAAGAATTATTAGCTTTTCGTGAGAAAGATTTTCCGAAATTGTAATGATGGGTGTTTTGCTCCCCGCGATTTCTGTTTTTAAGTCCTCAAAATTTTTTCCCAAGATGAAAGAAACTTCTTTTAAAACCTTTAATTTCTCTGAGTCTAGCTGCGGGAGTTTTTCAGTTTCGCAAATCAAATCAAAACTGGGCTGATTTGAAACTAACTGGTTGAAATTTCTATCATAAATCACTCCCCTTTCAGCTTGAATCTGATACATTTTGAATTTATTTTCCTCAGAGGCAGCCTTGAGTTCTTTGCCTTCAATTATTTGAAATTGAAAAGTTTTAGCAAAAAAGGCTAAATTCAAAAAGATGGCGAAAAACAAAAGTAATATTAAAACTTTTTTTTGAAGAGGGACCTCAAATTTTCTTTCCGAAATACCCAATTCTTCTTCTTTCTTTTTAGCCAGTTTATCTAAAAGCACCTCATGTGGTTCAATGTCTTCTTTACTGGCAAGACTTACTTTTCTTTTTTTAAGCTCTTTTGATAGTCGGAATTCGAACATATTTCCTTAAAATAAATTTAATAAAAAGCGATACCCCTAATAAAATTAAAACATAAAATCCAAGAAAATTTTCGGAAAAAATATCTAAAAAAAATCCGCCAATAAAAGCTGATGTAATTCCTAAATTTTTTTGAGGATTTTCAAAAAGATTAATAAGAATTGTAGCAATTAAAATGAAATTTAAAACATAACCTAAAATATCAAAATGGACTAAAAAGCTGGTCTGAAATAAAGCTAAGATATAAAAAGAAAGAATTAAAATTAAAAACTTTCTCATTTAAAATTGGTGATAACAAATAAAATTTCTAATTCTTTGAAATTAAAAGCCGGTAAAATTTCGGCTTGTTGCCAAGCCATGACATCGCTTTTTAATACTTTCACAATATCGCCAACTAAAAGCCCTTTGGGGAAAATCCCTCCCAGGGGAGCAGTAACTACTAGATCGCCTTCTTTAATTTCTTTTTCTCGGGGGATTAAATCAAGAAAGAGTTTTAAATTTCCCTTTCCTTTAACTATCCCATATGTTTCGGTCTCAGACCCCGCACCAAAACCTTCGGTTTGGTACGGGGCAAGAATTTTAGCGTCAAAAGTGCTTTCTTTGTTAGAAATTAAAATAACCTTTGAGTGATTCTGGTAAATCGCGCCAATTTTTCCTACTAACACTTTTTGCTGATTAATTACCGGGAAATCTTTAGAAATACCATCTCTTGAACCAAGGTCTATCAAAAGGGTGTCTTGGGAAATGTCTTTTCCAATCACCTCGGCTAAGAGTAATTTAAATTCTTTTTCCAAGCCAATATCTAATGCCCCTCTTAAAACTTCGTTTTCTCTTTTTAGTTCTTCCAATTTTGTATTTTCAGCTAATAAACCTACGATTTTTAATTTAAGTTCCTCATTTACCCAAGCGTAGCGAAGGGTGTCGATGAACGAATGTTCATCGACTTCTTTTTTTAAATTTTTAATTTCTTTAACCATTTCAAAAAAATCAGAAATGTTATCTCCGATTCTCCAAAGAGCCTTTTGAATTGGGGAAGATATTAAATAGAAGAAATTTTTAGTTTCTTTTTTGGCTGGAGTTAAATTCAAAATAGTAAAAAGAGCAATTAAAAGGATTATAATTATTCCAATTTTAAATTTTGGAGATAACTTCACCCCGTTAGAAATTTTCATAAGTATTTATAAGTAGCCTGACCCCATTAAAAATCCTAGGTAATAAGGAATTTCTAACGGGGTTCATGTTAATTTATTATATCACATTTTGGGGTCTTGACAGGCTTCTTTGGTTAAATATAATAGTTTTTAGTAATTCCGAAAGGTCGAAATATTTATTTAAAAACGAACTTTAATTTATCTTTAAAATCTATCTTTAAGCTGTTTATGGTCAAGGAAAAATTCTATATCTCCCCAGTTTTTGAATGGGAAAAAGAGTATTTTGGAGAAGGAGAGACAGAAGAAGATTTAGATTTAGAAGAGGAGGAAAAATGGCCAGAAGAAGAGGAAGAGGAGGAGGAAGAAGAAGAGCTTGAATAAAATAAAACCCTAGTAGCTGGCGACGACCTACTTTCTCGCAGTAATCTGCAATATCATCGGCCCTGAGGTATTTCACTTCCGAGTTCGAAATGGGATCGGGTGGAACAACCTCGGTATTGCCGCCAAATACTAGGGTTTTATTTTATTTATGGTCATTAATTGCTAGCCAAGAAGGCTGATGATTTATTAGTACTGCTCGGCTTAAGCGGTTACCCGCCTTACACCTGCAGCCTATCAACCTCATAATCTCTGAGGAATCTATGAGTCCTAATCTTGAGGCCTGCTTCGCGCTTAGATGCTTTCAGCGCTTATCAGTTCCCGACTTAGCTACCCAGCGATGCTCTTGGCAGAACAGCTGGTAGACCAGAGGTCAGTTCATCCTGGTCCTCTCGTACTGAGGACGACCCCTCTCAAGACTCTACGCCTGCGGTAGATAGGGACCAACCTGTCTCACGACGGTTTGAACCCAGCTCACGTACCACTTTAATGGGCGAACAGCCCAACCCTTGGAAGCTACTTCACCTCCAGGATGTGATGAGCCGACATCGTACTTTCTCTATTATTTCTAATAGCGTGGACTATATCTTCACCCCGTGAGAATATTATATCTCATGGGAGTTGGCGTATTATGATGGGTTGGAATTACCATCATCCAGTTGTATTTACAACTAAGTCTCTACGGGGTCACTACCCAAGTTTGTATTTCATTTCTGGAATTATATAATTTTTAATTAATTTCTTAAATCTTTCTGCACTACCTTGTTTTATCCTAATACGGTAATATTCCTTATCTCGATTCAATGAACTATCAATTTTGTATTGCTTTTTCAACATTTGGATCAATCTTTTCTGTGATAGATAATCGAAACGTTGAGTATTTAAGTAACAAGTCTTATAACTTTTGCTTCCGTCATCCATAAACCACACTGCTATCATTAATGGATCCAGCTTTAGATTGGGAACAATTTTCTCTCTGCTTCGATAAAATTTCTGGTAAAACTTTGTCAATGCTGGATGTTGTTGGGTAAAGAATCGATAAGCGACTCTTCGTCCTTTTCCTTTTCTCAGTTTCGGAGAACTCTTTACCAAATCTCTTAATTTCAGATATTTCCAATCAACGTAATCTTTTTCAGATATACTGTGATTGATTTCGAGAAAAGCATTTTTCCTTCCTGAAATAATTCTTAAATATCCATCACCTAATAGTGATCCAATAATAATCGATTTTTGTACTTGAGTTAGACTTCCCACGGTATTACCCATTCTTTTATTTTAACATGAAAGAGTTTGGGTTTCACCGTTATTAGCCAAATTTTTAATATGACATTGCTGTCATAGCACCCCGATTTTGTCGGCTAAAAATTTTGAGGTGCCGAACAGGGCCGTTGATGAGGACTCGCGGGCCCTACTAGCCTGTTATCCCCGGGGTAACTTTTGGCTGATGATCTTCGGATTTTCTACTAAAATCCGTCGGTTCACTAAGTTCGAGTTTCCTCTCTGCGCGGCATATTTGCCTTGCAGTCAAGCCGGCTTTTGGCTTTGCCCGACCACTCCGATTTCCATCCGGAGCTAGCCGACCTTTAAACGCCTCCATTACCTTTTAGGCAATTTTGTTAATTTTAAAGCTCTAGGGATTTTATATTCCATTGAAGGAATTATATAAGATTTTATTATCCCAATAAATTTTTCTGCCGATTTTCCTCCTAGATATATCTGCTCTCCTTTCTCGTCTTGTCTTGTTGAACTGGATAGATCAAATTTCTTTTTAAGTATTTGCTGAAGTTTTTGGACATCGCTTTTCTTAAAGTCCTGAGTATTCAAGAATAATCCTTTATGTCTTCTTGATTTAATCGAACCGTCGTCCATAAACCAAATCGCTAATCCTAAAGAAGTAATATCTTTTTCTAACTCTTTGGGTACGATTTTCTTTCTATTCCTATAAAACCTTTCTTGAAACTCTCCTAACATTCTATGTCCATAAGTAAGGAATCCATAATTCAGGTAAGTTTTATTCCAAACTTTCTTTCTCTTTGATTTTGGTTTGCTCCTTACCCAATTTCTGAATTCTTCGTAAAGCCAATCTACATAGTCTTTTTGTTTGTAACTATGTTCTACTTTTAACCTTCCTAGTGTCGGGGTATAAAGTTTCTCCAGATGGCCATCTCCTAAAATCAATCCAATCAATATTTCTTTTTGTCTCTCACTTAGAGAAAGTTTACTCTTGTATTCCTCTATTTCTCTACTCCTCATAAATTTTTGAGCTCTAAGTTTCGGGTTAGTTAGTGGGCACTAAAACTAACTTTACCGAATCTTTAGGTCGCCCTAAAGTTCAGACTGTATCACTACCCCGTGTGATAATTTCATATCTCACGGGGACTCGACGTACAGTCGTTGAGGGTATCGCTTTAAAAATGATTTCCCTGCTGATTATCTGGTTTCACTTGTTGGATTACTCCTTAAGTACTCCAGATGTCCCAGCATATTAGTCGAGTTTGCATTTGAGATTCCTCTCAAATGGCCCCATAAATTAAGGCAAGTGCCCCACTTAAACTGACCGAGTAGCACTGTCTCCCGCCTTTAACGCGAGATTAGAACTAAGAGTTTCAAAGATGGGTGTTTCATTGGCGGCTCCGTTCTGGCCGAAACCAGAACTTCAAAGCCTCCCCACTACGCTACGCATCAAAACCCAAAATTCAATACCACCCTACAGTAAAGCTCCCGGGGTCTTTCCGTCTAGCCGCAGGTAAAGCGCATCTTCACGCTTATTGCATTTTCACCGGGCAACTCCTGGAGACAGTCCCCTAGTCGTTAAACCTTTCATGCGGGCCACAACTTACGTGGCAAGGGGTTACGCTACTTTAACACAGTTATAGTTACTGCGGACGTTAGCCTGTGGCTTAAGCCACTCAGCCCGAGCACATAACAAGTTATGTGCTTGGACCGGCAACTTTAACACACAGGTACTGGTCAGGCCTCAGCCCCTATACATCCTCTTACGAGTTGAGCAGGGACTTGTGTTTTTGATAAACAGTCGCTAGGGGTCTTTTGTTGCAACCCAGATAAACTGGGTAGGTCTTATCGCGAACTTACGACCACTTTTTTGCCGAGTTCCTTCAGGAGCTTTCACCCGTTCACCTTGGCACTCTTACGCCGACCTACCTGTGTCGGTTTGCGGTACGGATCCCGTTAGATAGTATATTTCAAACTTTTCTGGGCAATCTAACCTTTGGAACGGCAGGATAAACCCACCTCAGAATCCAATAACTCTTCCAAAGATTTTGACTGCGTCATTTGAAGTTTATCTAACGGGAGGGCCGGAATATTAACCGGCTGTCCATCAGCTACCCCTTTCGGGTTTGCTTAAGGATCGCCTAACCCTTGGATGATCGCCATTGCCAAGGAAACCTTAGGTTTTCGGTGTAACAGGTTTTCACTGCTATTGCGGTTACTCATACCAACATTCTCACTTCTCAGCGCTCCATCAAACCTCACAGTTTGACTTCGCTGCGCTAAGAACGCTCCCCTACCCCGAGCACATAAAAAATTATGTGCTCAGCCTTATCTTCGGTACTGAGCTTAGCCCCGATAAATGCTTAGGTGCAGAATCCCTTAGCTAGTAAGCTGTTACGCACTTTTTAAAGGGTAGCTGCTTCTAAGCTAACCTCCTAGCTATCAATGGAATTCCACTTCCTTTGAAACACTTAGCTCAGTTTAGGGACCTTAGATGAAGATTTGGGCTTTTCCCCTTTTGACTACGGAGCTTAGCCCCCATAGTCTAACTACCCGTCTAAATTTTCCAGCATTCGGAGTTTGGTAAGAATGCCTGGATTGCTCCACGATATTCTTTCCAGTGCTCTACCTCTGGAAAACAAAATTCTGGCGGGCGCTAGTCCCAAAACTATTTCGGGGAGAACCAGCTATCACCAAGCTCGTTTAGGTTTTCTCTTCTTGCCACAGCTCATCCCAGAGTATTGCACGGCTCACGGGTTCGGGCCTCCCCTCGTCTTTCGACGAAGTTCACCCTGGCCATGGCAAGCTCGCTTGGCTTCGGGTCGTTCCACACCAATTTAATATGCCCTTTTAAGACTTGGTTTCCCTTTGCTTTCGCGCTAGAAGCGCTTAGACAAATTGGTGCGGGACACTCGTTGGTTCGTTCTCCAAAAAGTACGCCGTCACCCTTGCGGGCTCCGACTTTTTGTGAGCGAGATGGTTTCAGGTTCTATTTCACCGGGATCACCTCCCTACTTTTCACCTTTCCCTCACGGTACTGGTTCACTATTGGTGAGGTTGAGTATTTAGCCTTGGGTCGTTAGTCGACCCTGCTTCCCACAGGACTTTCTTTTCCCGTGGTACTTAAGAAAAGAGACTAAGAGATTGCTCGGTTTTTGACTACGGGACTATTACCCCCTTTGGTATCTCTTTCCAGAGTATTTCGTCTAACCGTCAATTTTTTCACTCCTTCCAAAGTTTTCACTTAAGACGAAAGCCTTGGAACGCCTCTCTCTTATCAACTTCGAAGCACATAACAAGTTATATGCTCGATCTAGGCTCTTCCCTTTTCGCTCGCCGCTACTCAGGGAATAAACATTTGTTTTCTTTTTCCTCCGCTTACTGAGATGTTTCACTTCAGCGGGTATGCTGTCCCGCCATTCGACGGGACTAATTTCGCTTATCGCAAAATTAGGTTTCCCCATTCGGAAATCCCCGGATCAAAGGTTGCTAGACACCTCCCCGAGGCTTTTCGCAGTCACGCCACGTCCTTCATCGCCTCAACCTCCCGAGGCATCCTCCATCCGCCCATAAGTAACCATCTTGGCTAGCAATGAATGACCACTAATTATAATTTTTAATTTCTAATTTTCAGTTTTCAATGAACTTTCTGTTTCTGTCCTTACAATCAAAAACCGCTTCAGCGAAGCGGTCTCTGCAAACATCAAATTTGCAGAATATTAACCGCTTCCTTTATTTAGAATGGTTCCCATTTTTCTCATACCTGGTTCAATTTTAACAAACCATGGCTTCTTGTCAAGCCCTTAATGATAAAAACAAAACCAGCTTAAATTTTTATCCCTTCAGTTTCTTCCTCAAATCTTGTAAAATTTCCGCTGCTACCTCTTTCCCTCCTAAACCAAAACTAATACCAAGAGAAATTACGAGCATAGCCACAAAACCGGTAAATAATGTCTCCATAAAAGGTCTGGCAATTCCCAATTGATGCAAGATAGCCAAAATAGCGAAAATCCAAATCGACCACTTGACAATTACACTAACCAAATGACCGTATCCTATTTTAACTCCCTCCACTGCCGCCCTAACTATCTTTTCAACAATATCAACTACAATTACCGTGACCACGAAGATGAGGGCAGCCACAATCACATTGGGAAGATAAGCTAGAGCACTTTTGAGAAAAGCGGCAAATTGAACAAAACCTAAAATCTCCACCGCTGCCAATAAAAAGACAATGACCAAAACCCATTTAACAATTGCTCCGACAAACTCAGCAGCATTGACTTTTAATTCCGCCTTTTCCAGGGCCTCCTTCCAACCAGTTTTTTCAAAAAGTTGATTAAATTTTATCCTGGTCAAAATTTCAGCTATCAACTTCCCGATGCCAATAGCAATGAACCAACCAATAATAAAAACAATTATTGCCCCGATTAGAGTAGGAATAAAACTTAGAAATCCCTGCCAGAGATTCTGGAGAGCATAAGTTGTAGTCTCAGCCCAAGTTTGAACTATCATAAACCCTACGAATTACGAATTAATACGGATATGCGGATAATTCGACCTTTAAGTGTTTAGCTAATTTTAGCAAATAAAAAAAGAGTTGTCTTGTGGAAAACTTTGTGGTGTTTGTTGGACGAAATCCGAACCTTTTTTGAGCAGAATCCTGACGCTGACTGACGCAAAATTGCGGAGCAATTTTACTAATGGCTCGCGGGCAAAAATTTTCCGGGGACACACACTCCTTGAACCCCTCCAATTTTTACCCGCTCGCCGAAAAAACTTTTGAAAAATTTTTAGGTCGTTTTTATAAATCATCTAAAGGACTCTCAATTTCTTTCAATTTTTGAGTAGAAGCTTTTGTGTAAATTTGGGTTGTTTCTAATCTTTTATGGATTTCCTTGTAAAATTTAGAAATTTTCTGTACAATGTAGATAGGCGTTGCTAAATTATGAGTGCCATATTTATGATTACGAAAATCATTATACAAAAAGGTCGATTTTTAAGCAAGTTTTAAATAGTGCGTTTAAAACTTGTTGTGCAAAATGTCGCTTCGCTCCATTTTTGCACAACGGCGGCGGAAAGGAGAAAATTATTATGAATGAAGAAAACAAACAAGTAACTATTATGGAGTGCTCTTTAAGTTATTCCTTGAGCAATGAAGGTGGACAAAGAATTGGGGGCGGAGAAGCACAGGCCCGACTTGATGAAGAAAATCTCTCTATTCTTCCGAAATTTGGTGAAGCGTTGTTAATTCCTTTTAGGGATATCCTTGAGGTCTCGGAAAGAGATTATAAGATTTACCTTGGTTTGACCTCGAAAGAACAATTCACCCTTTTCAACCTTGGATATCGCTATGAAGATTTTTTGAGGGTTCTCAACAGGGTGCGCAACGAGATATTACTGAAAGATATGCTTATGCATGAAACGCTTAGAAAATCTGGAATAGAGGCAGAGTTCGTTTATTTTGACGAAAATGGCAAAGAGTTGCAAAAAGGAAAATGCGAACCACGCTTATATGAAACCGCAATTGTGGTGATTCCAGAAAAAGGAGAACTCGTAAGAATCCCTTATAGCGACATTTCAGAAATTCGGGATGAAAAATTTGCTCTTGCCATCACCACGGATTTTGGAGAGAAATTTGTTTTATCTAAAATGGGCAGACAATTTGACCCGTTTGTGAAAACTCTCTCCGACTTAATTAACGAACTTTCTTTGAAAGCTCAAACATCGCTTAAGGAATTATTACCTAAATCCGACCCATCAATTATAAGACGAGCGGCTCGGTTTATGAAAGAAGGTAAAGCAGCCAGAAGGAGCGACTTAGAATCAGTTTCTCCTGAACTCTGGGTAGAATTGGAAAAGAAGTTAGAAATTGCAGGCATAAAAGAAGAATACGATTTCCTGAAATCACTCTCTCAGCAAGAAAAACTGTGTATCGGTTTAAAACGTGGACTTTTGGGAGACTTAACCGGAGAGTATATCTGGTTTTTGATACCGCTTTATAGCACGAATCCTAATGAACCGGGAAACGCAGTTGCAATGGAAGCAATTTCTGGAGAAGGCGGTGGAAAGGCAACTTACTTTTTCAGGATTGTAAGCAGGAAGGATTATCCGAATTTCAAGAACATAGAAGACCTACATAAAGAAGTGGATAGTTTTATCAAAAGAATAAATCGCTGTATGCTGGCAATAAACTTTAGAAGAGAACCGATTTATCTACCAGATGAAAAATTAGATGAGCCACAATATCAGAAATATAAGTTTGCCATTGCCAAAATACCAGCGCTGCAAGAGTTGCGTCAGCTTTTCATCGGCAGGGTAATACATCGAACACCAGAGCAATGGAAAAAAGATGTGATGGATTTGCTGCAATTTAATGTAAGTGCGCAGAATGATAGTCTTAAATGGACAAAAGGAATGGATGATGAAAACGCCTTGTTTTATGTTACCAAATTAAATTTTAATCCGCAAAATCTCAAAGATGTATCAGAACTTGCAGGGGCTGACGAAATATTTAAAGCAAAACGAACGGAGGGCACGATTCCACCAAATTCAAAGGTCCGTTTGCAATTTAGAAGCTATTGCTTGGACGCAGGTTATCCCGCCCCTGACCACAATGACCCCTTTATATTCTCCTATGAAATGATAGATATGCCCCTCTTCTTGAAATTAATGACCTATGTTATAGAACACCCAGAGTTAGAGCAGTCAGTGGTACAAAAATTAATTTGGAATCTGTCCAAGAAACTAAAATTCCACGAACTTTCGGAGACTGAACAACAACTTCTTTTAAAAATTGATCTCTATGCAGACGCTGAAGTTAATAATTACAAATACGGAAGATATTGGCCGGGAACAAAATGCGTATTCGACCGAAATTTACCAAAGGAGATTGTACCTCAGCCAATCCCAGAGACCGAAATTTACGCCAAGCCTGTGAAGATAGGTGGATATTCCAACATAGAACTTGAATTTTATAATCCCACTCCAACTCCTCAGGTTTTAAAACTCATTAAGAATAATCCTGGCATGCTCACCATGAATCCAAGAGGAAGAGATAAATTTCAGCGTCTTGGTGGGTTTACTTATATCACGGGTGTGCGAGGTTAAAATTATGAGCAATAATAATTGGTTTAAAGGCGTATAAAATGTCAAAAGTAAAAATTTCATATACAATTGGCGATGTCTCTTTAGTAAGAGATGTTAAAAAAAGAAAGATTGAGGCTGTACCATTCAAAACATCGGTAGAATTGAAAGATGGTGATAGAATTATCACAGGTCCGACATCCTATGTGACTGATTTATGGGATCGCCCAAGCCCTATCAATACTGAAACTGGAACTGGGGTTGTCATGTTTCCAAATAGCGAGTTATTGCTTGGAATAAAAAGGAATCTGATAAAAAGGATAGAACTAATAAATGGACTTTTTAGAATCACCACGGACAAGGAAGTGATAACTCCAACTGCCGAGCTGAGATTTCCACACGGTGCGAATGAGTTCTGGGCAGACATCTCTAAAGACGGCTCCGTGGTGGTTGCTTCTGAAGCCGTCCCGATGGAAGTGGTAAACAAGAAAACTAAAAGAGGCGTTGTCATAAATTCCAGACAGCAAGTAACTGTTACCCCGGAAGACATTCTAGAACCATGTGCTGTTGACCAGAGATTTAAAGAAGCGTACAAACTTCGGGAAACGCTTGACCAAAGTAAAGCGAAGTTCCTCTATAGCGATATGCTGAAAAGCAATGTCGCGCAGGAGTACCAGAAATTCACAAAAATTCTCGAAGAGAAGACGGGAAGAAAAGAAGATTACGACCCTGCCAAGTATCAAAAATGGCTCAAAGAACAAAAGGAGTTTGGTGAGTGGAAATATGATGATGTCGTGGATAGTAAGCTGCCTGAGTTTAAACCTGTGAAGGCGGAAGAGAAACCAATCCCCGCGGCAAAACCCAAAATCGTTGATATTAATAAAACAGTAAATTACCAAGGGATTGATTTTAAGATTATGTCGGCGGAAAAATGGACAGAGTTTAAGAATCGGAGAGCTCCAGCGGGAAAAGATTTTTTAGTGTTAAATGTTGAGGCAAAGAATAATTCCACCAAGCAGGTTTTTGTATTTTATGATGAAGAAGTGCGACTGATAAACGAATCCGGTGAAATTATTTCTCTTGAAAATTATAAGATGGAAAATAATTTTGACCCCCGATCTGAAGCCAAGGGATTTCTATCGTTTTTAGTTGCTAAAGAAAATAGTAAATTCAAACTCCAATTTGGCAAGAAAACTTTATCAAAGGTCGAATTGGAGTTAGATTTATCAAAAACTAAAGAAGGAGGTTATTAATTATGCCAGGATACAAACATCCTTGTCGTTATTGTGGCGGGCTAATTCCACCGGACTCAAATGTTTGTCCTTTATGTGGGAAGGTGAATCCATTGGGACCATTGAGATGCCCAAAATGTAGGAATCCAATCCAGAAAGATTGGAAGAAATGCAGCAATTGTGGGCTATCCTTAGAAATTGTTTGCCCAAAATGTGGCAAGACAACATTCTTTGGAGACTACTGTGAACATTGCGATGCCCGATTAGTGGTTACTTGTCCAAACCCAAAATGTAGAACTGAGCAGCCACCAATTGGAGAAAAATGTATAAAATGTGGTAAACTATTAAAATGAAAAGGAGGATAAAACTATGACACTACAACCATTTACTGACAATTTTGCTGACAACAGCACAGAGGCAGGGTTTCAGTTTACTTTTTTCTGTGATCTTTGCAGGGAAGGGTATAAGACCAAATTTAGTGAGTCCAAAACCCATAAAAAAGCCGGGCTACTGCGAGGACTTGGTCGGGCAATATCAATAGGCACATCTTTGCTGGGAAAATCAGGAACGGGTTATACAATTGAAAGAGGTGCTGATATTCTCACAGAACGCTATCAAGGCATGTCCCCAGAATGGCAGAAGGAACATGAAGCTGCATTTGAACTTGCCCAGAACGAGGCCAAACAACATTTTCATCGTTGTCCTAAATGCAAAAAATGGGTCTGCGAAAACGACTGGAACGAACAAGAAGGTCTTTGCGTAGATGATGCGCCAAGAGTGAGTGTTGAAGTTGCCGCTGCCAAAGCGCAGAAAGCGGTTCAAGATATACAGGAAAAAGCAGCGGGTACTCAGGTCTTTGCTGGAGAAATTGAAAGCAAACAAACGCTCTGTCCCCAATGTGGCAAACCTGCTGGCGAAGGTAAGTTCTGCAATAACTGCGGAGCGGCACTTAACTTAGTCAAATGCCCGAAATGCGGCGCTCGAAATCCGGCGGAGACGAAATTCTGCGGTGAGTGCGGAACAAAACTTGGATAAAAAAACCACCGCCGTATCGCCTAACAGCGGATAAAAGGGAAATCAGAAATTTCCTCAAATTGTTTTCGGCTACTTTTTTATCCGCAAAATGTTGTACGTAGGATTTTCTAAGATTTATAAAAACGACCTAAAAATTTTTCAAAAGTTTTTTCGGCGAGCGGGTAAAAATTGGAGGGGTTCAAGGAGTGTGTGTCCCCGGAAAATTTTTGCCCGCGAGCCATTAGTAAAATTGCTCCGCAATTTTGCGTCAGTCAGCGTCAGGATTCTGCTCAAAAAAGGTTCGGATTTCGTCCAATAGACACCACCAAATTGAATTAGTCGCCTCGCTCGGGGCTTCGCCCCTCGCTTCGGCGGGCAGTTTTGCGAGTAAATCAAAGGGCTTTTTGAAATCAATTTCCAAGCGTCCCGCCGCAAGGCGGCGGTTCGAGCCGATTTTTTTGAGATAATTTTTCATTTCCGAAAAATTATCTTGCAAAGCGAGATTTTATTAAATTGTCGGTATGGCGTTTCTTTTTTCAATTACAATTAAGAAGTAAAAAACTATGATTAAATATTTCATCTATTGTCGCAAATCAAGCGAGGACGAGGAAAGACAAATTTTGTCTATTGAGGCCCAGCTTGCCGAACTGCGAGAGTTTGCCAAGCAAAACGGGCTTTTTATCGTCCGCGAATATACCGAGAGTAAAACCGCCAAAGAGCCGGGCAGAGAAATATTTAATCAAATGCTTTCGGAAATTGAAAAAGGTAACGCTTCGGGAATTTTAGCGTGGAATCCCGACCGCCTTGCGAGAAATAGCATTGATGGCGGCAGAATAATTTATCTTGTTGATACTGGTAAAATCACCTCGCTAAAATTCCCTACCTTTTGGTTTGAGGCGACGCCACAAGGAAAATTTATGCTTTCGGTCGCTTTCGGCCAAGCGAAATATTACACCGACAATTTAAGAGAAAACATTTTGCGAGGAATAAGGCAAAAAATCAGGCGAGGCGAACTCTCGGCAAAAGCCCCGCTCGGATATTTTAACGAGCCGAGATTAAGAACTATTGAGCCCGACAAAAAAACTTTTAACAAAGTGAAAGAAGTTTTAACGGCTTTTGCCACCGGCGAATATACTTTAACTAAAATACAAAGCAAAATGTTTTCTCTTGGCTTGGTTGGCAAAGAAGGGAAATCATTACATCTTTCAACAATTCAAGGAATTTTGAAAAATCCTTTCTACTACGGGCATTTTCTTTACCGCGGAGAACTTCATCAAGGAACCCACAAACCAATGATTTCAAAGAAACTTTTTGACAAAATCCAAGAAGCCTTAATTTCCAACGGCAAGCCCCGCAAAAAGCGAGGACCGAAAAACTTTTTATTCCTCAATTTTGCGGCCTGCGGAGAGTGCGGATATACCATCACCGCCGAAAGAAAAATCAAAAAGAGCGGGAGAAAATACCACTATTACCACTGCACTTTCAAGAGCAAAACGCAAAAATGTTCACAGCGTAGCTTTTTGCGGGAAGAAGTTTTTGCCGAACAAATAAAGGAGATGTGTCAAAAAGTTTCTTTGCCTGATGAGTGGCGAGAGAAGTTTTTAGCAAAATTGGAAACTGAGAGTGTGGAAGCCCGCCACTCATCAGACCTTTTCGCTCAAAATCTAAAAACGGAGTTAGAAAAAGTAAAAACAAAAATAAATCGCCTGATGGACGCATACCTTGAAGGCGATTTAGAATTGCCGGAATTTCAATTGAAGAAAAACTCTTTAATGTCGGGAAAGAAAACTCTTGAGGAAAAATTATCCGATTTTGAGCGAAAAGGCAATCATTGGCTCGAACTCGTAAGAAACTGGATAATTGAAGCCAACCAAGCTAAAAATTTCGCTTTGAGCGAAAATTTTTCCGAAATGAAAAATTTTATCAAAAAAATCGGCTCGAACCGCCGAATTTTTGACCAGCGGCTTTTTGTAGATTTCAAAAAGCCGTGGAATTACCTTTATTTTCTGCCCGCCGAAGCCCGAGCTCGCAGCTCGGTCGCGGCAAAAAATGAAGCAAATCGGTTATGGTGGACCCGGCCGGATTTGAACCGGCGATCTCCACATTGCAAATGTGGCGCTCTACCAACTAAGCTACAGGCCCTTTTGTGGGCGCGGAAGGAATTGAACCTTCTACCTCTTCTTTATCAGAGAAGCGTTCTAGCCGGTGAACTACGCGCCCAGAACGTTCGATGAATTAGAAATTCATCTCACCTTTTAATAAACTTTCAATTTATTAAAATAAATAATTCTTTTTTTACTGGAAAGTTATGTCTTCTCTGTTTGAAAATAATGTTTAACCCTATTTCTTTGAAAATTTTTTCCCATTCACTTTCTGTTTTAAAAGAGGTTTTAGTTGGACGCCACCCACCCACCACCCCTTTTTGAAAAAACCTATCGAAAGAACTTCCATGAATCTTACAGATTAATTTGGATAAAAATCCCTCGGATAGATCCTCAAAAATAATAATTTTATCTTTTGTCACCCTTTTTGCCTCTTTCAAAAGCAAAATTGGATCTTCGGCGTGATGTAAAACATAATTTATCAAGACAATATCAAAAGAATTTTCAGAAAAAGGGAGATGCAAACCATCATAAAGCTGGAAGGGGAAAGGAGAAACTCTATAATCTTTAACATCTACTCCCAAAACCTCTGCCTGGAAAAAATTCTGAAAGGTCTTCCCCACAATTCCTGAACCGCATCCCAAATCGAGAATTTTGGCACCTTTTTCGATGAAATCTTGGCAAGCTCGGCACATCTTTTTAGCTGCCCTCTCATAGATTTTAGAAAAAATTCGATAATACATTATTTTTTAACCTTAGAAAAACTTCCTTTCACCAAATCCGGTATTATTTTTTTCAAAGAAGCCCGCGAAATCTTTATTGACCAATTATAATCGCCGCCATTTATAATGATTTTTGGCTGCTTTAACAAAGAATTATCAATAAAAGTTTTTAATTTAAACATGTTCCCAAAAGGCGGGATG
>Ga0210004_1000608_pt1 | contig 22044 bp, 9 predicted proteins | sample CryGey13umfilter_FD_185450 | JGI IMG/M metagenome (GOLD analysis project Ga0210004, IMG submission 185450) | Groundwater microbial communities from aquifer in Utah, USA - Crystal Geyser 4/8/14 3 um filter (SPAdes) (version 3) | ecosystem: Environmental > Aquatic > Deep subsurface > Groundwater...
AATGACAAATTTAATGTCTATGGAGAACAAATAGGCAACTGGATCCATCAGATCATGCAGTGGAAAAGGGAGGTGCCTCTCGGATACTGTAAGAAGAGCGAAAAAATCAAACCCCAGGAGGTCATTGAAAAACTGAACCGGTTAACCGGTGGAGAGGCGATCATCACCACCGATGTAGGACAGCATCAAATGTGGACGGCGCAATTTTACCGTTTCGATCATCCCCGCACCTTTGTTTCCTCTGGGGGCCTGGGTACGATGGGTTTCGGATTGCCGGCGGCAATAGGGGCGCAGGTCGCCTGTCCTGATAAGCTCGTCATTGATATTGCCGGAGACGGCAGCATACAGATGAACATTCAGGAACTGGCAACGGCTGTCAATTACCGCCTGCCGGTTAAAGTGGTTATCTTAAACAATCATTTCCTGGGTATGCCCCGCCAATGGCAGGAATTCTTTTATGGAAGACGCTACTCCCAGACCGGTATCTCCCACATCCCTGATTTTGTAAAACTTGCCGAAGCTTACGGCGCCCACGGTTTACGTGCGACAAGACCGGAAGAGGTAGAAACACTTCTCAGGCAGGGTCTCGATATACCCGGTGTGGTGGTAATGGATTTTCATGTTGAACCGGAGGAATGCGTCTATCCCATGGTCAAACCAGGGGCGCCCCTGACCGAAATGGTCCTTGATTGTTATGGTATTCATCCGGTTGATGCGTACTTTTAACTTGAAAAGTTATTAAACCTTCAGGCTGACCCACTTTTTCACAAAATGACATTTGAATATTAGGAGTAAGCAAACAAACACTGTCTTCACCTACTTATCCACGACTTTCAGTTTGTGAGTGAAATAAAGAATCGAGATATCGATCCGGAATTAACTTAACCAGACTGTCACGGTAATTCTCGAAGAAACTGCACACCATTACCATGGTAATATCAGTTGACAGCAGGAAGTGGAGCAACGATGTAATCGCGGAATCGGAAACCAGTATGAGACCCGCGCTCAACGAGTTTGTCCAGCAACAAGATGACGGCACGATGCAATTCTGGTCTTTGTCTGACGACAGCGCTAAAACCGTAGCAGACTTTACGAAGCAAGACCTCAAGGTCGAAGACTGCGTTAATATCTCCTAAGATATCCCTGCCGTTGGCTCTCTGCGCGGAATCGGCAAGTAGACAGATGGCGTCAGGGAGGAACACTTGCCCCACTGAACACAAGAGCGACAGGAGGGCTCCGAAACCGGCTGGAGTATTGCCGACCACTGACGCAGCAAATTCGATAAAATCCCTGTTGGCACTTACAGGCGCCCACTCTTTGACGCCTTCCTTCCATTCTATATCCGCGAACAGAAGAATCCGGACAAGTTTGCGCATCTGATTGTAGCGCCAAATACGGGAAGACCCTCGTAATAGCGGATGTTCGAAAATAGGACCGGAAACGCTCCTCCAGATGTTCCAGAACGCCTCGCCAGAGTGAACCCTGTCCTCTTCATAAGGCAGCGCTTCCAACAATACCCCCATATACTTCGGACACCGATCGATGTAATCGCGAAGCAATTGCCCAATCTGTGCCGCCTCTGCGACAGGACGTGCGAGCGCGAATCGAGCAAATAGCGCGGCAAAGGGGTATTGGAACTCGTAGTGTGCCTGTTGCCGATGACCTGCCTTCCACGCCTCGGTTGCCTCGGCCTCTCGAAGTACCGCAGTCAGACAGGCCATAACAAACGTGCGCAAGTCTGGGTCACTGGTATCAGGCTCGATCATGCTCAGAGCATCCAACAGTTCCGGCCAATCGTGCGTCTCGAGATCAACTACTGGCGATCTCAACGCAGCGAATGTCTGTCGTCTGACGATGCGAGCACGAATGTCTGTCGTAGCAGTCCAGACTGCCTTCTCCTCATCTTCTTGAGAAAACTCCTTCCGGCGCCGCTCGGCTTGTCGAATCTGGTTCTCAGCACTCGCAAGCTCACATAAACCTCCGACGCATGCCTTTGCAAGTTCGGGATCAATCTCCCAGAGCCAGCTGCGGACGCCCTCAGCGGCATAGTCTCTGACTTCTCCGCTTGCGTGGGTCACGGCAACTGCGAGACATTCCTCAATCTGGCTTCGAGTCTGACTATCAATCACAGTCTTCAAGAGAAGTGGCAGTACAACGGCACAGGGACGAGAGCCATCGAACGGATTCTTGGAAATCCGTGTATTAAAAGTTTTCTCGGCATCCTTGCGAAGCACTTCTTTGATTACCAGTTGCCGGCACCACTCTAACTCGGAAGGCTCGAGTTCGTTGTAATGGTCGCGGAGCAAGTACGCCGCCACAAAGCAGGGGCCCGACAGACCCAGGGAAGTCTCATCGGTCTCTAAAGGCTCCTCCTTCATCAGGGATTGGGCTTCGCGAAGGGCGTCACGCCAATCAGGGAAAGGATCGGTGGATTGGACGTCCCGGCGGAATCGAGTCATCCCCCACATTGCCAGGCTCATGCGCCTGTTAATTGGGGCATGGTTTTCTTCTGCTTTAGCAATATACTGCTGCAAATCTGGCGCCGGTTCGCCTGGGGTCAAGATGACCTGACCGGGTTCCTTGCCCTCCTCAGCCTTGAAATGGCGGGCGTCCATACGGTGGAGCGCGATACGCCAAAGCTTGTCGGCCGCGGACTGCTCTTCCTCATGCGGTAGCGCCTTATGGAAGTGGTCCAGAATTGAGCAAACGCTATCACGTAACGGCGTCCACTGCAGACGGAACGCAAGCTCCTCCAGATTGCTCTTACGATGTGGGAGAACGGCTGATTCCTTACGCTCCCGGTAATAGATCTCGTTGATACCACCAGTGGGGATACCCCACATGGACCTCACATCCGTGGCGTGAAAGCGCTCCTGATGCGACCGCTCGAAGTCCCACCTGTAAAACTCCTGAACCCCGAGGAGAGGGAGAACTTCGTCCGCCACAGCTTCTGGATATGCAAGCGCAACCGATACAAGCACCGCTACGGTCGCGGCCGACGAACTGGCATCGAGAATCTTGCGAAAGACTTTTCGGATGTCGTTGCCTTGCTTGGCCTGACCCAAGAGCCAAGTCTCCAAAGACATGAGCGCACACTCCAGGACCTGCGGTCCTCCCATCATGCCTCGGTAGAGCCCCCAGAGGCGAGGACTGGCGATCAAAGGACGCGAGTCGGTGGCAGTCGGCAGTTGTACATTACACACCTCATCGCCCATGTCAGACTGCGAGTACGACAGCGCCGCTTGGTTCGCCAGTCGCACGATGAAATCGACTGCGACGTCCGGATGCGAAGAAAACAAAAACATGAACGGTCCCTGCAATGCGCTTTCGGGGAAATACTTGAAGTGCACCGAATCCTCAAAACCGAAATCTTCGTCCAGATCTAAAGGCGACCGGTAGCGCGTCTTGTCCTCCGGTCGCATTCTCCAAGTTGTCTCAGCCACCTCAATCACGAGATCGGGGAAATGTGCACAGAGAGGCTGGCATTCCATTGATTTCGTAACGTGCTCAAGCACAGTTCTCGAGTGATACTTGCGGGCAAGCTCATCGGCCATAGCGGACCGAATGAGGACTGCGACCTCATCTGGTGCGGCATGGGGAATCTTGAAGAGCAGTTGCAAGAACTCCTGCTCCAGCCTGTCTGCGTACAGGTTGGGAGCGGTAAGCAGTCCCCAGTATTTCAGGCATATCTGTGCGACGGCCTGAGCCTCGACAGGAAGTGGGTCGGATGACCCGAACCCTTGTGCCCAGTCCTTCAGAAGTCCGAGGACAGTGTCGGTATCCTGTAGATCGAAAGCGGCAAGGTGTCGGTGAGTGAGCAGGATGATTTCTCGCCATCCATTGCCTACCGGTACGACGAACACACTTCCGAGAACCAAGTGGCTGCGAAACGCAGCTAATCCATACATGCGCAGCAGTGACTCGTTTGGTCCCTTGCAGGCAGTCCGCAGAATATGGACAAGCCGGCGGTAGAGCGCTTTGTTGCCATCCAGTAACAGTCGTTCCACCGTTCTGATAAATTCGCCCGCGTTCTCGGACTGTAACACCACTACGGCAATCTCGTCACGCCATACAGGCGGCACATCGCAATGCTGAAAAGCGGATAGCACAAAGTCCATGACAGGCTGATTGCCAGGAGACGCAAGAGCTTCCGACAGCCACAGTCGGAAGCCACGCCGCATGGCCGGCTCTGATCCCACAGCTTCGACAAATCGCGAAGGATCACCTGCTTTCGTCTCGAACTCTTGAGCGATAAACCTGGAAACCGCCCAGTCCTCAAGAACGTCATGAGCAGGCGCGAAGCCCCCTGTGTTTGACCTGATGAGAATCCCGTTGTCTGTGAGAACCTTGAGCGCCTCGGCATCCCGACCTTCGGGAGACACAAAAAGGCTCATTCGGCGCGCTCGCTCCACCGATACCGAGAGCAGGCATTGACCCCTCTTGATGGGTAACCCACCCTGTGTCTGAGTAGCGCGCTCAACATAGTCTCGCCAGACGATTTCCTTGAACTGGCGTTCGTCAATGTCGGATACGTTCTCCGTGGAGGCAGATTCTGGAAAAGCCTCCCATGCGAGCGATAAGATGAAGGGGATCCGGAGCAGCGTCGTCAGCCGTTGATTGGCAATCAATGGAGCCAACTGAGGCGCCTGGCCTGACACCCACTCCAGCTCTTCATCGCTAAGGGGCGGAATGGCGACTGTGGTGACGTCGTTGCCCCACTGGGCTAACAAATGCTCTCTTAAAGACTGAGCCGCCGCCTCGCGACAAGTGATTACGACCGTCCATGATTCATCGCCACTCAGGTCCTGGAGCAAGTGACGAAACGCCTCATGGCTGCTCAGTTCGAAAAGCCGCTCCGCGCCGTCAACCAGCAACAACTTTCTCGGCAACAGGGCGAGCTCGCATCGAAGCTGAGCCACCGACAACCTGAAGCCAATGCTTGTCAGAAACTGATGGAGGTGGGGGTGATTGAACTCCTGAGCCTTGAACGCGAACGGCATAATCCCGTTAGGCAAGGCTTCGAGAAGCATCTTGACTATTGCCGACTTGCCGGAACCCGGGGCTCCCTGTACCACAACAACCGGAGACGATTCGACGGCGTCAGCCAGTACATCCAGAGCGTTCGTCCGAGGAAGCCGTATCCCCGGCGCGAGTTCGGTGTTGATGGCCCCAAGTAACAACGCACAATGTTCCTGTAATCTTGAGATAGCCTCTTGCTGTATTGTGGAACGACGAGGGCGAACGGCCGACAGCAGCCGGTCGGGAAGTTCCAGAGCTGTAAACGTACCTGCGGTCTTGTTCCATTCCTGTGCTTGAACTATCAAACCCTCCCAGACCGCCTGGGCGTCGAGCCCACCAGACGGGTTTAGAGCCAGCTCGATCATCGTCAAGACTTCGGCTTCGCCCTTACTTCCCTGTACGTCGAAGTCGTAAGAAAGCAGATACAGGTGTTTGAGGAACTGCCAGAGGACGTCGTCGGTAGGCGCAGCGCCGGCGACCTTTGTGAGTACATCTCTGAATACTTTGAGATAGGCTCGCTTCTCGTCCGAACTAAACCGTGGCGTGCTCACCTTACCGGCGAACTCTGTGCCGGTTGCCGATGTTCTTGCCCAGTTCAACAGCGGGCGGACGTGTTGCAGTGTTTGATCAGACTGTGGACCGGTGATAAGGGCGATTGCATCGCAGCCCTTCACAAATGCGCTTGGGTTATTGAAATCTGACCAAGCACTGGCCAGCGCTTCATAGAACTTCCCGTCAGAGGGGGTAATCGCTGCATGGTGTTTTACCTGAGCCAGCAATCGGTGCTCGGCGCCGGAGTCAGTATGAACCGTTACGACTGCATCATCGGTGTCGAATCCGGCTTGTTTGGCCTGGAGCCGTACAGATCGGATGCTGCCGCTTGGGAGGCATGGAACGCGACCCCCAATGAGCAAGAGAAGCAGGAAGCTCGCCTGGACTCTCGCTTCGAAAAACTGGCCGCCACCGCCGGTGCTAAAAGGGTTTGAAACTTCCGAACTCATGCGCCAAACCTCTGACATGCTTTTCGCGTCATACTAACTAAATTGACCATGAGACAAGCGCCTTTTGAAATTGAAGTGAGGATGGCCACTTTTAAGCAACATTTTTTATTTTCGTTTTAAATCCTGTCCTTGCCTGAGAAGTTCAAACCATTTGTCAAACTGTGATGGTGTCAGGAGGTCGAATAGATATAGGGGGATGCCGTGCTCTTCCTTGCCGTTTGCTGCCGCCGGTATTGATTCTCCCGCTTGAAGCCTTTCATTAAGGGCTTGGAAATGCTCCACAGCATACCGTTCCTTGGCCGGCGTGGCTTCATCGTCATCATCATCGGACTTGATTTCCACCACCCGGATGATGCTTTCGATGCCGTGGTCCTGGAGATTGCGTAAACCGGTACAATCGATCCCGTCCTCTCGCAGCATACGGATGTAGCGATCCAGGTCGATACGGATGAAGAAATCCGGGTTGAAGCTCCCACGGGTTCTGTCTTTCCCCTTCCTGAAATACTCGTATTCGATCGCGTAAAAGCCCATGTCCCGTGACTTGACCCAGGCATCAATGTACCGGGCGTTTTCGAGAAGGCCGAAGACGAAGAGGGTTTCTCCATGCGATGAAAGTCGAACCATGTTCTGGGGGGTTTTGAAGACAGAGGTATTAACGATATAGGGGGAACGAAAACCGGCGAAACAGCGGATTAGGTCAGACTTCTTGCCGACAAACGGCTCTTCCTTGTCGAAGAGGGATAACTGTTTTTCGTCCATGCGACCCCGCATGGCCTTGACATATTCCAGGACAAAGAGGTTTTCCTTCCCCAGTTCCTCTTCGTAATCCTCGGAAACGAAGACAACGGCGTCCCGGTCCAGTTCACTCGCCCGGGTGCTGCTCCTGTCCATCTTTGACGTCTCCCGGAAGATCAGATTCCCGGGCCGGCTTTCCTTGCGCGGGCGTTTCTTGCCCACAGGCAGATACTGGCTGAAATAAAGATCAACCAGGCGGGCGTTCTCCTCGGAAAGCCGCTCACCGGCGATGCCGGCCTTTTCTAGAGCGGCGGCGATGACCTGGCGGATTTCCTCCACCTGCGGGATGCGGCCGGCGATCAGGGTTTCCCCGAACTGGAAATGCCTGTTCTCAAAAACCCGTAGAGTGAAGCGCTTGCACTGGTTGTAGGCCACCTCGTCGGCGGTAAAAAAGTTCTTCCGGAGCTGGAATTTCTTGTCCCCCGTCTCCTGGTAGGTCACGGTGTATCCCAGCTTTTCCTTCTGAAAGTTCAGGGTCAGCTCGGGTGAAATCTTGCCGCCGTTGCCCGTCCTGTCCTCCAGGGAAGTAACCGGCGTATAGGCCATGTCAATCAGGCTGAAATGATGTTCGGCCCTGGCAAACCCCGCATCCACCGGCAACGGCGCGGACGTCAGGTACACCTCGCACTGGGTGACGGAATCCACGAGTTCCCGGATATGGTCGGCGAACTTTTCGTGATTCGTCACCGTGACGATGGGGTAATTCCCGAGGATATCCCCATGGGATGCCTTGCGTGGAATGCGCAGACCCCGCCCCAGCACCTGGGAGATCAGGAGCTTCGACTCGAAAACCCGCTCCTGCATGGGAACGATCTGGAAGACGTTGTCCACGTCCCATCCTTCGGAGAGCTTGTTCACGGCGAAGATGAATTCCGCCGGCTCGTCCAGTCGTTCGATTTCATCGAGGCGTTTCTGGTAGTCCGCCTTCGCCAGCCTCGCGATGACGACCAGGACTTTGCTCCGGGCAACGGATTCAAAATGCGAGTCCGGAAGTCTTGAATCCGGAGAAAAAGCCTTTATCTCATTCGCCAGGAACTGAATAAACTCCTCCGCTTTCTTCTGGGCCATCCCCTGTTTCGGAGCGATAAAGACGGTGATGGGCTTGACAGTAGGCTTACCGCCCTTCGGATAGGCGAATTTCTGCTGATTCTCCAGGTGGGTCTTGTAGATCACCTCGAAGGCCTGATCCTGGGTGAGAGCGCGTATTCTCTCATCCGACTCGGTGTGGAGGATGGGGTTGATCTTCTTGATCATCTGGTCCTGCTGGGCGTCGGCGATGGAGTAGTTGAACAGGGTATCCGTGAAGTATTCGTCCCGATTGTAGGGGGTGCCGGTGAAACCGACATGGCGTTTGATCTTCGGCTCCTCCCGGAGGAATTTCATCCAGAGGCGCTCGTTCCTTTCCTCGCCCCGGCCGCCTTCTCCCTCGAACAGCAGGTCCGTTTCCGTGAAGGTCAGATGGCTGTAAACGTGATGGACTTCGTCGGACAGGACAAGAACCTCGTCCGTCCGTGAGAAAAGCGTGTCCCCGATGGCGTTTAAATCCTTGTTGTAAACGGCGTTGATGTTCTCGATCATGATGGAGTAGTCTTCCGCCGGCTTCGTCTCGTCAATGATCGTCACCGGGATATTCCGGTACTTTGGCGGCAGCTTGCTAATGAGGGTCGTGTCTTCCATGAACCGCTTGAACTTCTCTCTGAGGCCCGCCTCGATGATGGTGGAGGGCGGACCCAGGACGAGGACTCTTTTTGCCTTCTTCATCACAATGGAAAGGTAGGCAACGGCGAAGATCACCCAGGACTTGCCCGTCCCGGTGGCCATGTGAATGACGCCGGAGAGGCGGTCCGGGAGGGGCAGATGCCGGAGGAAGTTCTCTTCCGTGAAGAACCGCTCCTGGATGGACTGTTTCCGTTTGAAGTTCTCCGCCGCCAACTGGCGCAGATTTTTGTATCCTCCGCCCCAGAGATAGATCATCGTCCGCCGGATGGCGTCGTACTGGTATATCCGCGATCCCGTCAGGGCCTTGACGTATTCCTCGACCTCCCGGAAATCGAACAGCTCATAGTTGAACTTCCGGACGTTGACATCCAGGGTGTGCTCCGAGAGATTCAGTTTGATGGCTTTGGGTTTTCGGGCCATAATCTATTTCATATAAACCGGTTTTGATTCATTGCCGTGACGGTCAATCGCGATGACCGCGGTCTTCTCTGTGACGCCTTCCAGACCGATGCCGCCGTCTTCCCCGATTTCTTTCCCATAAACAGCCTTGTGGAGATTGAACACCTTCCCGTCGTAATTCAGGTCGATCAGGACCAGAGACAGGCCTTCCAGCCCCTCGTAGGTCTTCCCCTCCCGGTTGACGATGGGTGTAGAGAAACGGCTGAGTGTCAAGCCCCCGGGTGTTTTCCGCGCTTCTACGGCGACGTCGTCATGGAAGTAGAATCCCACCGACGAGACGAGGTTGTTGATGTTGTCGGGTGAGTTGGGCTGTTCCTCCAGGGAGAAGTTCCGGGATGCTTCCTCAAGGATTTTGTAAGGGAACTTCAGAAGCTTGAAGGAGACAGGTTCGCCGCTCTGGTTTTTCAGCGTCAGGTCGCCCACGATGGTGCAGGTCTCCGGGACGATAATCCGGTAGTTCCCGCGGATGCGGCCCCGGGACTGGATGAGGATCTGCTTCAGGTAGTCCTCGTCCAGGCGGACATGGTAGAGGTAATCGTCCTCCCACACGGGGAATATCTCCACAGGATCGCCGTCTTTCTCGGCGTAGATGCCGTCGAGGCGATATTTCCCGGCGAAATCCTTTTCTTCCCGGGGAATGCCGAAGAGGGCCAGGACGAAGGCAATATAAGCCTCCTTGTTCTTCCGCAAGTCCATGACCCGGCTGAAATCGTAGGCCCCCACGGAGACGACGGCCAGGGGTTTCGGCGGCAGGCTGTATTTCTTCGAGGGTTTTTCCTGTCCAAGGGCTTTGGAGTCGGCGATGTTCAAAAGACGCTTCTGCATGGTGTAGATGGCGTGCTTCCCGAAGTCGCAGGTAATCCAGCGCCGGTCCAGCTTATCAGCTACTGCTGCCGTCGTGCCGGAACCTCCGAAGCAATCAAATATTAGATCATCCGGTTCGGTAATTTGTAATGTTCTGAATAGCAACTCCTCTGAATTTTCAGTAGGATATCCCGTTTGATGGCTATAACCAGTTATATCGAGCCAATTATTATCAACAAGAACTTGATCCCTTGGTGGTATCCAATATTGAATCTGGTTATTATTCCTTCTTACAAATTCAAGAGCTCTTCCTGTTTTGTTCCAGTATTCTTCTAAAGATTCATGAGTATGTCTTGAGAATTCGATATATTTATTATAGTTATCAACTGCCTTGAATGATCTGTCTTTTGACCACATCCATGGAGCATCTTTATTGATACCAAGTAACTCATATTTCATTGTAGGCCTGTCATAGGCTTTTGACTTTATCAAATTCATCCATTTACCATTTACCCGATCATCATCTGGTGCATCTTTTGAAATTTTCAAGAATCTTGTTTCTGGTCTTTTTGAGTACCAAAATATGGTATCGTATGCGACTGCAATAGAGTTTATCTTTTCAAATTGTTTAAAGAACCCTGCCTTAGATTGGCCCCTCCTTACGATGATTTCGTTTCTAAAATTATTGTTTCCAAATACTTCATCCATTACGATTTTTACATAATGGCCAAAATGATAATCTATTCTAATGAAGATACACCCTTCCTCACTAAGAATTTCCCTTAGAAAAACTAAACGCTCCCTTATCCCCTCAATAAACTCAGATCCCATGATTTTAGCTGTGTAACTCTCTTCTCCGCCGCTTCCGCCATACTCATCCCCTGTCCCAAACGGTGGATCGATGTAGATTAGTTTGACCTTACCCTTGACCTTGTCTTTGATCAGGGGGTCCTGGTTCAGGAAGACCGTCTTCAGAAACTGGAGGTTGTCCCCCTGGACGATCAGGTTCCGCCAGCCGTCTTCACCCGGTTCACCAAAGGTGCGAAGAATCTGGAGGGGCGCCGACTGGCCCAGGAGGACCGCCCCTGCGAGGATGACCCCTTCCTGCCGCTTCCCGGCATATTCCAGGGTCGGGATACGGATGCGGTTCAGTGCCTCGAAATCGAACTTGCCCCCGGCGGCCAGTTTTTCCATGAATGACGGGAAGAGCTTGGCCACCAGCTCCTCCGGGGGCTCCACGGAGTCATTCAAGGCATCAAAAAGCCTCTTGAGGTCGCTTTCTTCCAGACTTATCCTGGACATTATTCCTCTCCTGCCAGAACCAGGGCGTTTTTGTACGTTTCTTCAGAGATGCGGAAGTCATGCATGCGCATCTCATTCATGACGTCCCTGACGCTGTTGATCAATTCTCTTTTTTTCCCCTCCAGAAGAACGCCGATGACACCAGTTATCCTGAGCCCGGTCTTTTCAGCGGTTCGCCTGGCAGCAAGATCGTCCACAATCAACAAATCGGCTCTCAATTCCAGTGCCAGGGCAATGGCCTCACTTTCCCCCTTTCCCAGGGTTTTCTCAAAAAACACCTGGGAAAGGGTATGCTGAATCTCCTTTATCTCGATCCACGGGGGCAATTCCTTACCGCCGAAGACTTCTTCACTGACCGCCCTCGGAATCACAATCCGGCGGAACATCTTTTCCAGAAGGTCTTGTTTGCCAAGTTTTTCGAGGATAATCAGGCAACTGGAATTTGAAACGATCATTTGACTGCCTCTTCAGAAACCCTCCGGGCATGTTCGGCGTCCGCTATGAGTTCATCCCTATCCATGTCGATATAGGGGATATCCAGCCGCGACGCAAAGCGGATGAATTCGAATCGTTCCATTCCCAGGCATTGAGCCGCCTTTCCGCTTGATATTTCACCAAGCCGGTAGAGTTCAAGAATGAGATATTCGAGAATCCGCGAGGATATATCTTTCTTTCTTCTGGCAACCAGCGGCAGGATTTCCGATGGCAGTTCAATAGTTATTTTCTGTCTTTCCATATCACACCTCCTGACGATCGAAATACCTTATCATCAAATCATTTAACACATCCACTTTTGTTTGTCCTTCCTTTACAGGCGCCAGGCTGAACTTGTTGATCCGGAGAAACCGGTATCCGTAACTTTCCAGTTCGAGCTGTCGGCGGATGTCGTATTCCAGGTACTCCTCCCGGAAATCCTCCAGAGAGCGAACGACGGAGGGATCCTTCGTGTGATACTCCAGACCGTCATATTCAAGGATCAGGGATCGTTCCCTGCCGCCCTCCGCCAGGGTTACCAGGAAGTCAACGCGGTATTTCGGGATGTATTTTTTATATTCCTGGGCGATGTAGCGGCCGATGTCGAATTGAGGAATGATGTGCATTCGCTCGCGGTTTTTCTGAAAGAAATCAGTTTGGAGTAGAAGCTGGTAAAGCTCTTTTTCCTTGGGTGAGTCGAAGGTTTTTTCTTCTACGATGAAATGGTCGCTTCTCTTCGTGTCCTTCAGGAGGGTCCAATAGAACCGGAGGGCGTCGCCCAGGCGTGTGTCCATGTAGTCTTCCAGGGGCATGCTGTGGACGAAGACCATGGTATCCCTGGCCCGACTGAAACCGACGTTGAGCCGTTGCATCTTGAGGCTTTTGATCGTGTCGGCCGTTCCATCGGGGATGGGGTATATGGATTTCAGCCCCCCCTCACTGTTCATCCTGTCTTCCACGAACGTGTAATAAACGATGTCCCGCTCCTCTCCCTGGACATCGCCGACAAACCAGATGGACAATTTCTGCTCCTCTTTCAGGCGGAGGTAATCCCTCATGTGTTCCCGGAAGTATTTCTCCGCCCGCTGCTGCTGTTCCCGAAACGAGGTGATGACCCCGATGGTTCCCTTGAATCCCTGTTTGATGCGTCCTTCCAGATCCAGGCGGATCGCCTCCAACTCGTCCAGATTGACGTGGTTCCCTGACCGTCCCTGGGTTTCCACGCGGATGAAGCGCAGTACTTCGGTAATGGGTTTCGTCCGGAGGCGGTTCACGATCAAGGGCGTCTGGGCAAGTTCGTAGAAATGCTTGTTGGAGTAATCAATGATCTCCTTGAAGGACCGGAAATGTTCCGTCAGGGTTGTCCGGTAATTGGCGATGGCGCGGCAGAAGTTCAGGGTAGAGTTGCGGATACCGAAGGTCCGAATCCACTCCGGCCCGGCGTCCACGGGAATTTCCCCCGGGATGAACCGATCCTCTTCCGGGCTTTCGTCCGCCTCGGCGGCGATGATTTTTTCTTCCTGTTCCGGTGTGGTCTGGCCGTGGAATTCGGCCTTATAGCTATCCAGGATCTTCCTGAAATAACCTTGGGCGTACTTCCGGCTTACCGTTACGGCTCCCACGGCTCCGTATTGGTATTCATCGCCGAAGACGACGACCTGCTTTGCCCGCAGGATCAAGGATATGGAATGGGCGATGGACACCTGGGATGCCTCATCGAAGATCAGGATGTCGATGAGGTCTTCTTCCATGGGGAAGTAGCGGAAGAGCGCTTCCGGCTCGGCGATGATGCAGGCGAAGCTGGACAGTAGGAGCCTTGCATAATCCGTCGGGAGTCGCCGGCCATGGGCTACGCGGACCTTGATCCGCTCCGCGTCTCCACCGTGTTGGAGAAGGTTCTTCAGGCGCAGGTCGTTCTGGTGCTCTGTAATTCTCTGTTGGATACGATAAAGCTCCCGGAGGGACTCGTCTGTTCCGAGAAGTCCGCCATCATTCCCGCTCAGATTGGCATTGAGCTTGATGAGGTCATACAGCTTCTTTTCGTCTTCGAGAAGGCTTCCAAGCCGGAAAAGGGTGCCGAGGTTATCGAAATCAATGGACGCTTTCTTGAACAGCGCCGTGTAGTATTCCTTGAGGGTGCGGAGGGCATCCAGTATTTCCGGTTTCATGTCCGCGACGACCGGTTGAATTCCCTCCAGGATGGTAAACAGGGCAGCATGGTCCAGTTTCTCCAGCCCGGTCGTCTGCTTGAAGTCTTCGACCCGTTTAGCCGCCGCCGCGTATTGGCCGGCATACCTGATCCCTTCAAATGCGGTCTTGATCTCCCGAAGGGTCAGATCTCCCGGCTCCTTTTTTGCTGTCTTTGAGATGTCTTCGACGAGCATCTTGAACCGAAGGTGGTCAAGATCGTTGCGGGCCTTTGTCAAGGCTTCAAAGTCATAGGGTTCGCAGCCGAGATGGTACAAAAATCCCCAGTTGTATGCTGTCTCCTTCTTCAAGGCGGCCAGCCGGTCAAGTTCGGCGGCGACATCTCGGTGGTAGTCTTTCCATGCCCGTTTCCGCTTTCGCTGATATTCCTCGAAAACAGGGAAGTCTTCCGTAAAACGGGATATTGCCTGTTCGTAGTCCTGATTTTTCATGATCAGGAGCTTGGTGGGCTTGAGATTGGCCAGCTCTTCCAAACGGCCGGCGATAGTCCTCAAATCGCCAATGGTGGCGACCGCCTGAAGCAGGGCGGTTTTTTTCACTTCCACCGGGATGATCTGAAGATCCCGAAGAGGTTTTTCATCATCAAATGCGTCGGAGAGGGTAGCAAGGATGGACTCCAGAATCGGAATTGCTTCCAACCGGTCCTGCGTGACGAGGGTTAGCCAATCCTTAGCGAAGGAAAGCTGGTTGACGGTTTCGCAGGCCCTCTGGACTTCCTGTATTTCCATCTGTTTCCTGAATATTTCGGCCAGGCTGTGCAGGGATAATTTATCGAAGCGTCGGGCGCTTGTATTAAACCGGTCGATAAATTCTTCCAGGAAGGAAATTTCTTCATGGAGGGCGCATGCCGGTCTAACGATATCTTCATCGAGAATTCCTTTCTGTCGAAGATCTTCTTCCAGCGCCAGATAGGCCATCAGATCCCGGGTTGTGTCGGGATATTTGCGGGCCTTCTTGATGACTTCATCGATCTCGGCGGACATCTTTTCCTCGATCTTTTGCCTGTCTTTATTGACGGCTGCTTCCGAAAACGAAGACGCCCTTTTGACGGCGGCATCTATGGCGGGTTGCGCAAGGGAGTTCGTTATTTCATTGAGCGAGGAAACCTTGGAAAAATCTACGCTCCTGGTCAGGCGGATCATGGATGGCTTGGCCATGGGGTGGAGATCACGAAACTTGTCGCTCAGCATCCGATCCACGACGTCCAGGGCTTCTTTCTTGTGGGAGGTGATCACGACGGACCGGTCGTTCTGATTGGCCCAATATGAGATAGCCGCAATGGTGTGTGACTTTCCGGTCCCCGGAGGACCTCCCACCGTGATGACCCGGTTCTTCGAATTGGCCAGGGACAGCAGGATTTTCTTCTGTTCGATGTTCAACGGCAGAGGGTTGTCTGCGATAAATGACCGGGGAGAGCTCGAAGGGTAGCGTTCCCGGTAATTCCGTTCCGTTTCTTCCGTCGTGTTGATGACGTTTTTATGGACGTATGCATCCACAAAGCCGCCCAGCTTTGATGCCATGCCCCTTTCGATCCGGGTCATCAGCTCGGAGTAATCAAGAAGTCTCTTGTCTTCATCCCGGATGACCTGGAAACCGAGACGGTATCGAACGGGCGGCCTGTTAAGGGCTTTTCCGGAGAATTGATAGAAGCCGTCGCTCAAGGTGATTTCCTGACGTAAGACTTGATACTCTGCATCCAGAGACCGGTCCAGTTGCCTCAGGGTCAAGACGGCTTCTTTAAAGGACGAGGCGCGGGGCAGGGTGAGGATAGAGTCGAATTCAAAAGTATTGAGGGCGGGCGTGTTGATCAAAATGAAGTCGTTCGGGAGCTGAAGCCGGATTGAATCCCCGGCCTCGCTGCTGAAAGCGACCTCGATGAAGAAAAGAGGGTACTCGGTCTGGATTTCTCCTTTTTCTTTCCCCTGGTCCCCGCCGATAGAATCGAAGAAAAGATAAACGCTTCCAAGGTCGCTGGCGGAGCGATAGCCGGCCAATAGATAGTAAAGATCGAACAGGACAAGGTCATAGTCACGCTCTTGCAGGTACGCCCTCAACTGTCCGAAGTAATCATCCTCATTCCGTGCGGTTTGCGCAATGCCCTGGAGGGTGCGAAAAATTTCCTGGGTCAGGTTCCTGAGATTGAGAGACGGGGGTGGAAACTGGCGGATCAGGTATTCCGCCTGAAGCCGCTCAAGCGATTCTTTCTGTAGATCCTTGACGATTCCCTCGATGGTCTTGCGAAGGGACAGGTTGTACTGCCTGGTCCCGTCGAGAAAAATTTCCCGTTTTTCCAGCGGCGGTTCCGGTCTGGGTTCCCGTTCTTCTTCCTGACGGATAAAGACTTTTAAGGCGTTCAGATCATGACCGCCGTGGAGTTCTTTTTCCAATCGTTCACGGAATGCCTGGACGGACAGAGGGATGCAGTATTGACGGGGGCGGATGTCAACAGACTTGATGTCTGCCGAGCTAATCTTGTCAAGCCAGAGACAACGGAATTCGGGGAAAAAGGAGACGTCCAGGGTGAGGGTGACATCATTGGTCCACTGGTACTTCAGGGTGCTTCTGCTGGAGAAGCGGGTTTCGGTGAAAGCAGCGTAGTAATTGAGGATATTTTTCAGGAAATCCTGCATGACGGTCCCGTGTCGATAGACAATATTTCATGAGTTAAAGTTCGATCTCTTATAACATGATAACATGCTGTTTCTTATATCAGGTAATCAAAATTATCTTAAGGAAAAATTTTGATATTATAGATGCTTGGATATTTTTGAGTCGAGTAACCCGGTTTTTTTCCGATACCACAGGCTGATGTTTGTTTTCCCCGTTAACCGTCTGGTTTCCGGCGTGCCATAGTATTTTAACGATGGTTCCGTTGGCCCAAAACCCTCATAGAACCGAGGGTTCATGCTTCTGTCATCCATATCATAATTATTGAGGAAATAACATCCATGATTACGGGTTGAAATCCTGCATTTTCGTTGATATTGACGATTTGCTGATTTCAGGAAGAAAGGCATTTTAGACAAGTACGCTCAAACCGGATGAACCTGTTATGGTATTCTTGACACACGAGAAGAGAAATGGTAAGCGTTGATGAAGATTAGAAAAATTAAGAAGCGGTGACCCGCGTTTTCAGGAAGGGGTAAATTATGGCAAAGATCAACTTTGGCGGTGTGTGGGAAGAGGTGATAACCTCCGAAGAATTTTCCCTCGCAAAGGCTCAGGATGTCCTGAGAGATGAAACGGTAGCCGTCCTTGGCTACGGTGTCCAGGGGCCGGGACAGGCCTTGAACATGAGGGATAACGGCATCCGGGTTATCGTCGGGCAACGGGAGAGAGGCCTATCCTGGCAGAAGGCGGTAGCGGACGGATTCATCCCCGGTAAGACCCTCTTCTCACCGGAAGAAGCTGCCCGGCGGGGAACCATTATCCAGTATCTGCTCTCCGATGCCGGTCAGAAGACCTTGTGGCCCGTGATCAAACCTTGCCTCACGGAAGGAAATGCCCTCTATTTCTCCCATGGGTTTTCCATTGTTTACAAAGACCTGACCGGCGTTATTCCCCCGGAAAATATAGATGTGATCCTGGTGGCCCCTAAAGGGTCGGGACGTACCGTCCGCAGCAACTTTCTTGCCGGCAGCGGTATCAATGCGAGCTATGCTGTTTTTCAGGATTATACCGGGCGAGCAACAGAAAGGACCCTTGCCCTCGGGATTGCCATCGGTTCGGGTTACCTTTTCTCTACGACCTTTAAGAACGAGGTGTACAGTGACCTGACGGGAGAACGGGGGGTTCTCATGGGATGCCTAACTGGTGTCATGGAAGCTCAGTACAATCTCCTCCGGAAAAATGGTCATACCCCCAGTGAGGCCTTCAATGAAACGGTGGAGGAACTGACCCAGAGCCTGATCCGCCTTGTTGCGGAAAACGGCATGGACTGGATGTATGCCAATTGCAGCACCACTGCCCAGCGAGGCGCCCTCGACTGGAAAGACAGGTTTCGTGATGCTGTTGCTCCTCTTTTCGATACCTTATATGAAAGCGTTGTCTCCGGCAGGGAGGTTCAGATCGTACTGGAAGCCAACAGCGCCTCTGACTACAGGCAGCGGCTCGCAAGGGAGTTGGAGGCGATGAGAAATATGGAGATGTGGCAGGCAGGCGCCGCCGTTCGCTCCTTAAGACCGGAAAAGAGAGAAAAAACATGAGAAGAAGTGATATCATGAAAAAGGGTTTGGAAAGGGCGCCTCATCGCTCTCTCTTCAAGGCCATGGGATACACCGACGAGGAACTCGCCCGGCCTCTTATCGGTGTGGCGAATGCGGCAAATGAGATCATCCCCGGTCATATCCACCTCGACATGATTGCGCAGGACGTTAAGGCCGGAATAAGGATGGCCGGGGGAACACCGGTTGAATTTCCCGTCATTGGCGTCTGCGATGGGATTGCCATGGGTCACACGGGTATGAAATACTCCCTCGCCAGCCGGGAGTTGATCGCCGACTCCATTGAGGTGATGGCCATGGCCCATCCCTTCGATGCCCTGGTATTTATTCCCAACTGCGACAAGATCATTCCCGGTATGCTCATGGCGGCCCTCCGCCTGAATATCCCCGCTATTTTCATCAGTGGCGGCCCTATGCTGGCCGGTACCCGGGAGGGGAAAGCGGTGGACCTGATTAGTGTCTTCGAAGGGGTGGGAGCGGTAAAATCCGGAAAGATGACACAGAAGGCGCTGAAGTCATTGGAGGATTGTGCCTGTCCGGGATACGGATCCTGTTCGGGGATGTTTACGGCAAATTCCATGAACTGCCTCACCGAGGCCCTCGGCCTCAGCCTGCCGGGAAGCGGAACGATCCCCGCCGTCCATGCTGGGAGGAGGCGTCTCGCTAAAGGCACAGGCATGACGATCCTCGCTCTCCTCAAGAAAGATATCCGTCCGCGGGCAATTGCCACCCTTGATGCCTTCAAAAATGCCATGGCGGTGGATATGGCCCTCGGTTGCTCAACCAACACCGTCCTCCATATCCCTGCGATCGCCCATGAAGCGGGAATCAGGCTAAACATTGACCTCTTCAATGCCATCAGTGAAAAGACCCCTAATATCTGCCGCCTCAGCCCGGCGGGACCACATCATGTCGAGGACCTGGACCTGGCTGGCGGAGTTCAGGGCGTAATGAAAGAAATCAGTTCGCTGGGCGTGATCCATCTTTCCTCTCTGACCGTAACGGGTAAAACCGTGGGCGACAACCTTAAAGTTGCACGAGTCTTCAACCATGACGTCATTCGGTCCCCTGCCGACCCCTATCGCCGCGAGGGAGGCATCGCTATTCTGAGGGGAAATCTTGCCCCCGACGGCGCAGTGGTCAAGCAGTCGGCAGTCTCACAGAACATGCTGGTAAACGAGGGGCCTGCCCGCGTCTTCGACGGCGAGGACGAGGCCATGGCCGCCATCCTCGGCGGGAAGATTAAGCCCGGTGACATCGTGGTGATCCGCTACGAAGGCCCCATAGGGGGGCCGGGGATGCGGGAAATGCTTGCCCCTACTTCCGCTATCGCCGGGATGGGGCTCGATGATAGGACAGCCCTGCTGACGGATGGGAGATTCAGCGGTGGGACAAGAGGGGCCGCGATAGGCCACATATCACCGGAGGCGGCGGAAGGCGGGACTATCGCCCTCATCCGGGAAGGCGACAGGATCGCTATTGACATCCCCGGCAAAAAGCTCACCTTGTTGGTAAGCGAAGAGGAATTGGCCGGAAGGAAAGATGGTTTCCGGCCTCGCCCGCCTGCAATAATGGGCGGATACCTCGGCAGGTATGCCAGACTGGTCACCTCAGCAGGCACCGGCGCTATTTTCAAGGATAAATAGCATCTCCCCCTGAAAAAGTCATGCCGGCAACCAGCCCCAGAGCGAGCAATCCCAGGAACACGTATTAATCATAGAAATAGACAACTGGTGGAGAAAGGTAAAACCAACATGAAACGAAGCTTTGATTATAAAGCATTGAAAGTGAAGGCAACCGATCTGGAAAAGGGGTCAAAAGAGTCTGAACGAAAGGCAATCCGAGAGAGCCTTCATGAGGTGACCAAACGCCTTGAGAAGATCGCGGAGATGGGTGATGATGGTATTATCGTTTTCGATGAGGCGTACCGGATCGAGTTCGCCAATACCGTTGCCTCCGAACTGACCGGACACCCGAAAGAGAAATTGATAGGAATGGATTTTCGTTGTCTCCTGAGTGAGGGGGATATCGGTTATCTTGCCCAGATGCATTCGGGATTGGGAGCGGATGAGAGTAAACGGTTATGCACAGAGATGGAGATCATAACGGGGAGGGGTGTGAAAAAGGATGCAGATGTCTGTATTACCATTGAGAAGTTGGAAAAAGGGGGAGTAAGAACCTATGCCTATATCCGGGATATTACGGAGAGAAAGAAGTACGAAAGGGATTTAAAGGAATCGGAGGAGAAGTACCGTAACCTCTTTGAAAGGGTGCGGCATGGCCTCTATATCAGTACTAAGGAGGGACGTTTTCTCGACTGCAATCAGGCTTTACTTGAGATGTTAGGATATGAAAATAAAAATGAATTTTTGCAGATTGATATCGCTAAGGATCTCTATACGAGGCCGGGAGATCGCATGGCCTTTCAGAGTTTGATTGAAAAGCAGGAATTCGTTAAAGAGCTTGAACTGGAGTTTAATAAGAAAAATGGCGAGAAGATTACGGTTTTAGTTACTGCCCATGCAAAGAGGGATGAAAAGGGAGCGATCATAGGGTATGAAGGGATCATGATTGATGTTTCCGAAAGAAAGAGGATGGAAAGAGAACTGAGAGAGGCGAACGAATTCTTAACAAATCTGATTGAGAGTTCGGTGGATGGGATATTTGTAACCGATATGAGGGGTAATATCCTCATCTTTAACAGGGGAGCGGAAGACATCCTGGGCTATAAGGCAGAAGAGGTGGTGGGAAAGATGAATATCAGCAGCATCTATCCACCCGGCGTTGCCCGGGAGGTGATGAAGAAACTGAAAAGTCCTGATTTTGGAGGGGTGGGGAAGTTGACTTCTTTTCCTATTACACAACAGAGAAAGGATGGAGAACTGATCGAGGGAGACCTTTCGGCGTCTATCATCTACAATGGAGGGGGGAAAGAGGTTGCCAGTGTGGGTATCTTTAAGGACTTAAGAGAGAGGTTGAGGATAGAGAGAGAACTCCAGAAGACGCAGCAGGCCCTTCTCCAGTCAGAAAAGCTGGCGGCTATGGGCAGACTCACCTCTCAGGTCGCCCATGAGTTAAACAACCCCATCTACGGTATTATGAACACACTGGAACTCCTCAAAACCGAAATTCCCCCGGAGAGTAAACGGAGAAGGATTTTGGAATTATCCCTCTCGGAAACTCAGAGGCTCTCGGAGATGCTCCGGAACATGCTCAGTTTCTCAAAGCCTGAAGAGGAAAAGAGGACGCCCATCAGGATTAATGAGCTGATCGAGGGGATTCTCTCGGTGATGGAGAAGCAGATGAGGGAATCGAATATCAAGATAGAGACATACTGGGATAGGGGAATTCCGGAGGTCATGGCCTCTACAAATCAGATGAGGCAGGTAATGCTGAATATTATTAAAAATGCCATGGAAGCCATGCCCAAGGGAGGGACCCTCACCGTGAGGACGGCAAGAGAAGGGAAAAATGTCCTGATTCATATTCAGGATACAGGAGTAGGAATTCCGGAAGAGATCAGGAATAAGATCTTTGAGGCTTTTTTTACAACAAAACAGAAGGTAAAGGGGGTGGGTTTAGGACTTTCAGTTTGCTATGGAATTATCAGGGACCATGGTGGCGAGATCAAGGTAGCCAGTGAAGAGGGGAAGGGAACTACCTTTACTATCAGTTTACCTGTTTAGATGAAAAACCCTAAAGATTTTACCTCAAGTAGAGCCTATTGACAGAAACGAAAGAATGAATATACTGTAAGGGTTATGTATTTTAATCCTGCACAGATTTTTCTGACAAAGAGCGCCTTTGCTGATGCAGAAAAACTGGCGGCGCAGTACTTTCGCATCAGTCGCAAGGAGTTGAGTGCCCACCGGTACGATGTAAAAACCCTTGCTTACCTCGAAGACCACGAGGTAAACGAAGGGGCATTTGCCCATCTTTGCAAGTACTACTACCCAAAAAGTAAGGGGACAGATAGTCATGACAGCTTTTGTTTTTATAGTATCTGTCTGCAGGATAACCGTATCCTTAATGCCGTGGAG
>Ga0210004_1000609_pt1 | contig 22041 bp, 18 predicted proteins | sample CryGey13umfilter_FD_185450 | JGI IMG/M metagenome (GOLD analysis project Ga0210004, IMG submission 185450) | Groundwater microbial communities from aquifer in Utah, USA - Crystal Geyser 4/8/14 3 um filter (SPAdes) (version 3) | ecosystem: Environmental > Aquatic > Deep subsurface > Groundwater...
TTAGAGGTTAAAATTCCAATATCAGCGGATGATATTATTGAAGCAGTGAAAAAGATGAAAAAACGTGACAGGGAAGCTTTTATAGAAGACTTAATTGCAATGACTTCTTCTGATTATTTGGAAAGCATTAAGGAGGCGAGAGCAGATTATAGAGCAGGCAAAACAAAATCTCACAAAGAGATTTTTAGTGAATGAATTATAATCTTGTCTATACCCGCAGGTGAAACGACATGAGTTTATCTAAGAATATGAAAAAACGGTTGATAGAACTTATTATTGAAAAGGCGTTTAAGTACAGTAAAGAGCCTGTTTTTAAGCTTGTATCAGGCAGGATGAGCAACTATTATTTCAACTGCAAGGCTGTAACCCTCCACCCTGAGGGCATGTATCTCATAGGGAATCTTATATTTGATCTGATAAAAGATATGGATATAAAAGGAATTGGAGGACTTACACTCGGTGCTGACCCGATAGCATCTGCTGCAGCCTATACATCGTATCTAAAAGGGAAACCTGTAGAGGCATTTGTAGTCCGTAAAACACCAAAGTCCCACGGAACAATGCAGTGGATCGAGGGAAATGTAAAGAAAGGCGACAGGGTAGTGATTGTTGATGATGTTATCACAACCGGCAAATCTACCATTGAGGCAATTAACAGGGCGAAAGAAGAAGGACTTGAAATAGTGAAAGTAATCGCTCTTATAGACAGACAGGAGGGCGGCCGGGAAGCTGTAGAAACATTAGGTTATAAACTCGATTCAATTATCACAAGAGATGAAGTGCTGGAGCTTTATCGTCGTGGTTGAGAATGAGCACAAATACCTTATACTGCTTTAAAAATTAAGATCTAATCTATTAGACGACAGGTACACCGTTAACTGCTTCATCTAATCCGCAGGTGTGATCGTCTGACTTGTTACACAGTACATACTAATAAACATCTTCAATCTGTTATGATATACTCTCATAAAAATTAATCAGGTATGGAATGTTAACAGATTTAACTGTCGAAACATTTTTGATGTTAAGGAACAAATTTTTTGATGAAAAAGGGAATCCGGTGTCCTTCCCTTTACGCGACAAAAGGAATACACAGGATGACCCGCTTGATGAGTATATAAGTGAGATTCTAAAAAGGGATTTGCCAAATAATTCAAGCTGCATAAAGGCGCCAGGGCCTCTTATAACTCCTGATCTTGTGGTTCTTCGTTCTGAAATTTGCAAAGGTTCCACGCCACAACAGCTTCGAGACGATCTGTCGAGAATAATCGCTGTCGAGGTTAAGAAACTGGAACGGTCTAAAAGAGGAATGATTGCGCGAGAGTCGGGGCTGGATTATAACACTACACCCCCATGCGGGACTGTTCGCATCTACGATTCAGCCAATCGACCTCTAAGCATACGATGCTTTTATCTTTTCATCTGCCAGGAGCCTGATATGAACAGAAAAGGCTATTTCAAATTGACAGCACTCGTGCTTTGTGATGGCAATGTATTGAATCAGGACTTCGATTTCTATCTGTCTATTGTCGGTGAAAGGACAAAACAGATCGGATTGGGAACGTATAAAGATGGCTTTAATCGGCAGCGGCCCATGCTGGTATTCGCCAACCCGTTAGGCGCTAAAGAGATGGATCGTCATATCACTCTTATTCATCCTGATAAAAGTCTTCGTGAACGCTATAAAAACCTGTCGCTATCAAATATTATGCGACGCTCCATATCAGAAGGTATTTTTAATGAATTTTATTGCTACCGATTTGATAAAGATATCCCAACGGATTGGAAAGTATCCACATTAGTTGACCCTTTTCCGGTTCCTGAACGTGAAACAAAGACTCAACCCCGCGGGAAATTCAGGCTCGACTTCAGGCTGCCGGAATAGAAGAGAAATTAGAAGATTGATGTTTGGACACTGAGATATCTGGCATCCGTCATATCTTGCTGCTTGTATAACATATCAATATCATCTTCAATCTGGTGCTCAAAATCGGTCAACAATATCTTCATCAATTTCAACTCCTTAATCTGAGATGTTCGGCTCACTATCTGCCCCATAAGAACAACACGTATGTCATTCCTGCTTAGATGCCTTCCCGCTTTATTAAAACGGATAATCCGGCCTTTTGCAGCATCCTTAGCATTGTTCCAGAGATCTATTTCTATAGAGTCCTTCAATTGCCACTCGCTTCGCTTGCGGCATACCAAAATAATATCCAAATCAATAGGCTCTTTTGCCTGCTGTTTTGGAGCGGCTACCGACATTTCCGCCTTAACGGGATGACTAATAGTCAGAACAAAGCCGCTTTCCACAATGGCTTCTAAAACAGATATCCAGCCCTCATGCCTTGAATGGTGATAAGTAAAGATCAGGAGTCCTTCGGGTCTTAAAATTCTGTTACATTCTTTGAATACGCTGGATAGATTACTTGAGAATATTTCAGGGTCTATGTGTTGTACTTCACCCGCTGTTCTTGTAGTTGACGCTCTAAAAATACCTCTGTCTCCTAAAATATGTCTAATCCATACATAAAAGAAGTCGGCCAATTCAGAATAATGGACATTGTCAAAAAATGGAGGGTCTGTTACCACAAGGTCTACGCTGTTATCAGGAAGGTCAGTAAAAGAAGAATCACCACATGACAGATAAGCATCCATATTCTTTTCATCAAATTCTTTAAATGATTTTGCAATAGATGTACCCAATGAACGGCTTAAACCGAAGACCTTACTTCCGGTCAATTTTCTGTCTATCCTTTCTACTCTTAGATCAAACGGATTTTGACGGTAATCGAGCGCCCTGAGAAGTCTGCTCCGGAATAATGTCGAGAAAGAGCCGGAACTTTTGGGTGTTCCCCACAGGTTAGCCTCCAGAGGAGTTCTCTCAGGTTTTAAGATATGATGTGAAAACATATGCCTTACCGCACCGGTTCCTTCCCCTTTAAATGAGGCGAACATGTTGTTGAACTCTAAACAACCAGAGAAGAGACAGGCAAATAATGAGCGCATCGAGTCGTCTTTTATTTCCTTTATCCTTTCAGCGAGGATAGACAGGCAAAGAAGTTGTCTGTCATTGAACATTTGATACCAGTATTTGTAGTTATAGTTCAAAATCTGGTTTGTATTATTGCCCGGCTCTATTGAGACAAGCGGATAGTGATTCTTCCTTCTGGCTAATTCCTTTGACGCCTTTGAATAGAGGGCTTCGTCAAACATATCGATTGCCTGATAATCTTTTGTCTCATCATCCTTCAGAACAAGCTTTGCAAACATCCTGTGTGAAGGAGGTTCCCCTGATATCTTTACTGTCTTTGCTATGGAAAATCTTTCTGAACAATGAGGGCATACGGCATTAGCGCCGTTAGCAGGGCCATCCTGTGGATTAAATAACTTTTTACAGTGCTTGCACCTCAGATTTTCTGAATCATACCTGCAGGTGTTTATCTGTCCGCAGTAAGGACATATTGCCTTTGCTTCAGGGTTTTTCAATGGATAAGCATGACGTGAGAAAATATGGGATGAAAAAAGATCCACAGTCTTCTGACATTTCGGACACGGGATTGTCTTTACCCAGAAATAATACAGGACATCATGTATTTGGTTGTGTGCATCCCTTGTTTTATAGTATTGTTTCAAATTTTCAGAAACATCGTTCTCAATCTCTGTGAATGTTTTCAGAACTTGTTCTTTTGAATAGTCATTCAGGGCGTTCTTAACCATAAAATATGAGACAGGATTTATGTCTCTTCCAATGACTCTGCATCCTAATTTCAATGCCTCTCCTATTGTTGTCCCGCTGCCCATAAATGGGTCAAAAACAGTCATGCCTGTCAGACGGACAGGCTGATAGAACATCTCTTTGATGTTAGATCCTTTAGGCGCCGCAGCGCTTATCAGTATACTCCTGAATACCGAGCCCAGCCTCTGAGCCCACCATTTATGCACATGATAGATCGGCCGGTTTACTTCTTTCCTGTAGCTTTCCAATTCAGCTATGTCGCTTATGAATTCAAATGGGAATCCATCTTCTATTGTTCTATCACCAGATGATATAAGAGTCCTGCCATACGAAACTGATGGTTCAGCAACACAATCAGCAGGCGACATCTTTATTCTTTTCGCTATTTCCCCAGGATTTTTGTAAACCTCTTTCATCAATGAATCGGGTATCCGTCCTGCAAGAAGGAACAATTCATCTCTGTCATAATTTAGGACATCCGCAAGTCTGCTGATTAATCCGTCAGAGGGAGGGACCTTTTCTGCTTCGACCCTGGAAAGATAGGCTCTGTCGATCTTAAGCCGAGCGGATAAAGATTTAAGAGAAATTCCAAGTGAATTACGCAATTCTTTTATTCGCTGCCCGAAAGTCATAAAATAAATATATAGGCATATGATAAATTTGTCAACCCTTTTAGGGGAAGTTTGATGGTGGAGAAAAGGTAGCTTTTATAAACATTTTTTACCTTGACATCGCACTATATGGAAAGTGTATTATGTTTAGATTTGTGAACATATGTTTATATTCTAAAACATTGAAGAACAGTTGAGTTTATGAGAGTGCACAACCCTTTAGATAAGATTTTAAGCAAAGAGACGAAGGTTAAAATCTTGCGTTTTCTTTGCAAAACAGAGGCAGAGTGGAGCGGGCGTCAAATAGCTAAAGAAATAAAAGTGAGTCCTGCTGCCTGCCATAAGGCTCTTCGAGAGCTTAATAATGAAGGGGCACTCTTACTCAGAGGCATTGAAAAGAGCAATCTTTACTCTTTAAATAAAGAGAACCTTATTGTTTCAGACCTGCTTAAACCTCTATATGAAAGAGAAAGCAAAATCCCTGACGAGATATATGAGGGTATAGTAAGAAATATCTCCTCTCTTGTAATAAAGGATATAGTTTCTATAGCAGTTTTTGGAAGTGTAAAGAAAAGAAAAGAACGACCTACAAGCGACATAGACCTTTTAGTATTAGTAAAGAATTCAGAAAACAAAGGAGAAGTCGAGGAAGACTTTGGTAAGGTAAATGAGAAGAGTATAAGCAGATTTGGTAATACAGTCTCTCCCTATATCCAGACTGTCGAAGAGTTTAATTTAAAATACAAAAAGGGACTCTCCTTGATAAAGAATATACTGAAATCTCATAGATTGCTATTTGGCACGCCCTTGGAGGAATTATTGTAAATGGCAGCCAAGAAGATTAAAACAAAAGTAATAGAAAGAAGTGAATATTAAACCTACCTTTGCTGGTGTGCTTGCAGATTTTGACACAATATTTGATGCAAACTCAAGGAAGATCACTATCTTTGGCGGTAGACTCAGGACAGCATCACCGAGTGAATTTGTGGTATCAGGAATAATAGCTTTTGTAGCCTTTGTAATCCTCGGATTGTTCAGCCTCTACACTTCAAGAAGGGAGTGAAAGGCTCTACATGAGCAGCGTATTGTGGATAAGCAAGAATTTTATGAGCACAGGTTTAAGGTTATTTGAGGGGAAATTGTTTTTCCTGAAATATTTCAATTAAAGCCATATAAAGATTTCACATAGATAGCAGTTGTAGATAGTCAACAGTCTGGTGGTCCAGCGGTCAGAGTAAAGTTCTCACAGAACTCCGTGTTTTTGTGTAAACAGATTATTCTGTTTATTTCTTTACGTAACAAATAGTCACTGAAAGGCCATCTAATTGGCAATCTTCACATAGAAAGCTACATTGTGATCCCTTACCTATATGTGATAATTTCCGCATGAAGTCGTCAGTTTAACGATTCCTTTTCTCCGATTGAAATCAGCCATAAATATTGGCAATCAATTTCCGGAAATATTTGCCATTTCCATTTCTGTTTAAGTATAGATAAGATTGAGGAATTCTGAAGCCGGGTAATAAGCGGTGGAGTGCCTGTAGTGATAAAGGAGACTTAAGTCCTTTAAAATCTGCTAAATGAATTGCCGTAGCAACAGGTTTCGCTTTTAAATAAATAGCATACTCCTCTAATGAAATGCCGAGCTTCGAATTATATCTATCCCACAGTTCGCCCTTTGTCAGTCTTTCAACTAACTTAACCTTAGCGCAACCAACAACGGATGATTCGGGCTTTGACGAATATATAAATATGACATCCCCTTTCTCCAAATTCAGATTTGATCGTCGTACTTCAATCTGTTTTGCACCTGTTATTATTTTCTCGACATATTGTGGCTTTATAGTCATCAGTATATAATTCATATTTAATAAACCCCTGTTATTTTCAAGATTTCCAAATAAATATCAAATGGCATCATCATGGGGCATTGAGGTGCTACGAAACGATGGCCCTTCCTTTCATAAATTTGTCTTAATTGCTTCAACGAAATAAGATTCTTAAATGGCATCGTCCAATGAAATCTGATGGCCATAACACGCCCCGTGTTTCGACGGGCAGTGGCCTTTATCTCTTGAATATCAAATGCGCCCAGATTCTGGTATTTCCTGGCAATTACGTCAGGAGAATCAACTGTGGCTTCAATGATTTTTGCTGTAGCGATAGCCTTCTTTTCAGGCGCAGAAGAATAAAAAACGATAGGCGTCCCTGCTTTAACTAAATTCAGCGCATTTGATCCGGAAAAATACACATTATCAAAACGTAACAATTTCCCATATTCTGGATTAAATAAAGTTGGATCTTGTTTCCCTGGTATAAGCTCATTTGCAAAAAGGGGTTTTATTGGGATGATTACGGCTGTTCTGCTTTGTAGCCAAAATAACATGGGGAAAAATATGTGTTCGAGGTCTGAAATGGAATACAGTCTGCCTTCCCCGCTCCCTTTCAGTTCGATAACCTTTGAAGTTTCAACTGCATCAGCCGATAGTTTCACATCGCTATCGTTTAGCCTATTATGGAAAAAGAATTTCTCGTGTTCTAACAGTGGCGGCATAATAACATCCTTAGCAATAAGTAAAAAGTTAGAAGGCGTTACAATTCTTTTTACCAAAAACTTGCGCCACTTTATTAAGTTGCTGTTCTTTGTTTGTAGAAAGCCCATAAAATTGAGTACTGGTTCAACCAATTCCCTGCTTTGGCTGATAATGTGTACGTCAATCTCTCTTGTGCCGCTATATATAGCAGTAAAGACCAAATCTTGGATTAAATATGCAAAAAAAGGCTGGCTGTGAAGTTGCCTTTCAAAAATAACAGGATAGACGGTCATTCGAAAATTATCTGTATCATTGTGCAAAACATAGCCGCAGATGGGCAGCTTTTCGAGGTATAAGATCTGAGTTTTCCACCACGGATCTGATTTATTCGAGTATTCAATTCCGCTGCGAATAACTTGTTTAAGATTATCGTCAAAAAAATCCACAACGATAGGTATTGATCTGTTGTCTATCTTATTCAATCTGACGTGTTTCCAACAGCTATATGGTATGAAAGAAGGTTCCGCAAAACCAAAAGTTTCACGAAGTTCCAATACATTCAGCGGTACATCCGGAGTCACAATCTGAAGGTTCAAGCCTATCGTATTTAAGGCATCCATACCCTTTGAAAGGATAGTTCCGTCATGAGTTATGAAATATGTTATTTTTTCTCTCGCACAGGCAACAAGATGACGACAATCAGAGAGATTTTGGTTATATTTTTTTTGCCCTTGGGCGCTGCCAGGAAAAAGTGTGCCCATAAGGTTTTCAACATCCCGATTAAATTTCTCATCTTTGGTAGTCGTTACCACTTCAAGTGTCCGCACAAATGTTAGCAACGGACTTTCACTTCTTTCCGCCCTCTGCGCCTCTACATTAAACTCATCGGATATCATAAGCCGAATCTTATTTTCAAAAAATGCTTTAAACAATTTCTCAATTAAGTTTCTACCTTTTCTGTTTTCAAGCAAGGAAATAATTTGATTTGTATCCAATACAGCCGTTAGATAAGGATTAAAGCGGGGAGATTCTTCTCCAAATAAATTTCTGAGACATAGTCTATAAGAATAAAGCTGCTTGCCCCTCTTGTTACTGCTACGTTTACAATGTGTATAGGCAAAGCCCATCTTTTGCCAAAACTTATTTGCAGGAAGATCCTCCCGGACATTTGCAACAACATAAGCTACATTAGCTTCCCGGGCCTTCTGAATTAATCGGTCTACTAATAAAGTACCAATGTTTTGACGCTCAAAAGATTTATGGGTCGCCGTATAGCTCACTACAACTGCACTTTCTTTCATTGAGCCGTGAATCAGAAAGCCGACGACTTTTAACCCTCTTTTGACAGTAATGATCTTATCTCTCTGAAAAGAATCTATTATCAAGGCAGGAGAGAGAACTCCGCCAAGTTCTTTCTTATATTGATCTGCTATCTCTTGAACTTCTTTGACAGCGGTTTCATCTATCATTTTCTTTTAGCTGTCCCAAAGTGGCTGTCATTAAAGCGGTCATTTCTTGTTTCACTAATTCATCATCGGCAAAATTATTTTTTGAGCTGTCTATTGTGATTATATTCTGTTTTCCTTTTGACAGATGGACTTGTCTATCAACAGCCTTATTCAATGAGTCCAAAAACTCAATTGTTATCGACTTCTCCACCGCCCGTGCTCTTGCTCGTATTCTTTTCATTTCGGTTTCGGCGTCACATTCTAAATGAACCAGCAGGATTGGCAGTGGTAATTCTCGTTTAATCTCTTCGTAAACCTTCAGATAAGTATTAAGTTGTGTCCCCTGGAGGCCAATCTCAGCGTACGCAACATCAAGGAGAAGTGAGAAATCACAGATGTTAATTTTGTCTAATGCAGCTTCTTTTTTTATTTGATGATAATGCTGAAGTGTAAAAGAGACCTCTGTCTCGAAGATATACTTGCCAGGGTTAGAGTAGAAAGCCCTCCAAAAGGGATTCGCCCTAAAATTTTCAAAAAGGGTATGCAGATCCACACGGCGCATAAGACCTGCGAAAGTTGTCTTGCCGGACGCTATACCGCCACAAACTTCAATACGCATAATACTAAAAGAATTTTCAATAGAATGACTACCTCTCTTTAGCATTGGCAGGAGTTTGTTCGGCAGGTCTTGCTTGTTTCTTCGATGTTTTTGCGGAACTCCCCTCAATTTTTTGTTCAAGCCCTGTCATTCTTTTCTTAACAATCTGCAAATCCTTTTCTAACGATTCTATCCTGCTTTTTTCTTCATTCTTTAATAAACTAAATTCTTTCTGAATATTTCTAAGGTATGAATTTGAATCATTTATTAATGAAACTACCTGATATGCTAAAGCAAAAAGTGCAATTATCAATACCAAAGCTCCCAATTATCAATACCAAAGCTCCCATTAATGAGTAATTTTTTATTTTGTCAATTAATCTCTTTGCTTCCTCGGAAGCTATTTGAGCACTTCTTAAAACTGCGGCTACGGAACTTCGTATTGGATTTGGTGCAGCTTGGGACAAATAATATACAGCAGATAAATTTTTCTTAGATTGTGGAAATTCTTGATAAATGCCCTTCCTTTCGTGGTCGACTTTGTTTGCCCAGCGTGCATTTGGGCTGAGTTTAGTAAACTCTGCCCAAATGAATCCTTCACCGCCGACTAATGTATAATTCATATCAGTTAGATTATGCAGCGGGATTAGAAGATTACCTTCAAAGCCAGGATCTACCAACGGTCCAGTACCTAACAACAAACCTCTATGTACAAGAGTAATTTTCAAATTAAAGCGTAAGGCGATGTAATCAGGTATTCGAAATTTAGCCTTAAGGCTAACATAAACGATTGAATTTTTTTTGAGTTCAAAAGTATCACCTTTATTAATCTCTTTCGAACAATCTTTATTGTCCTCATCCCAATAGTAAATTTTTCCTTCCAGCAATATCTCGTACGATGCTGACTTAATAAATTCGGAATCATATGGCGAAATCATTCCGGTCGTTCTTATATAATCATGAATATCGGCAGAGTTTAATAATGCGGGATAAATATTTGGGAAAGGGTCCTTTGATTTATAAAGGAGAAATTTCTCTGCCGCTTCTTTATCATCAGAAAAATAGATGGTACTCATTTAACCTCCATTTTTTTCTTTGAAAGACAGTCAAGAATTGAGGTAGGTCCAAAACCCAGATAATCAATTTGGCTTTCAACGAGTAATTCTATGTTATTTATAAAATCATAGGTCTTCGATCGATCCAAATAATCCAAATGATTTAATACTATATGCGTCGGTCGATTCACCATTATTGCCTGTCGAACAATACCTGCATCGAACCGCGCAATCCGCCTCCTCGTCTTTGTAACTGAAGTCAGCTCAAGCAATGTTTCAGCCCTTTGCGATTCTTTAGTGACAGTTTCCCAGTCGATCTCATTGAGCAGTGGCCCTGAATTGCCGCCGACTCTAATAGGAAATGCTCTTATAACCAGAACAATTTCGTCAACATCCATTGGGCTTAAACCAGCTTCTGCAACAAACGCCGCAGCTGTTGTATCGCGGCTTGTTGCAAATGGATAATAGGGAGAGTGTAAGAGCGATAAGCCAAAGCCCTGAGTACCTTCAATGATTATTCTTTCTCCGCTTGACAAACTATCTCTTAGATAGGGAATTACCGGTTGTATGAATTGCTGCAACCTTTCGTCATCCTTTGCCAACTTAACTGCTTGGTCGCGGGAAATCCGCCTCTGAACAGCTGCCCCTGTACCGCTCAAGGTTGACCCTATAGACTTTCGTAATAAACTGTCCTTTTCTTCTCTTATGTCTTGCTCAGTTACGACCATAGCACTAGGATCGATAAAGAGCCGATCAGGTGATAAACCTGTTTGGATAATTTCTTCGAATAAAATTTCGGGGTTAATATACGTTCCAGCACCCAACACACAAGTAACATCAGGCAGGATAGCAGCAGTAGGCAACTGCCTTAGAATAAGAGGTTTTTCAGTACGAGGATTGATAACTGTATGCCCTGAGTTTGTGCCACCAACCCGTATGGCAACAGAGGCGTTCATTTCCTTAGATAGAAAGTGCGCGACTTTTCCTTTCCCCTCTCCTCCAAACTGCCCGCCAACAACAACAGTTACCGGCATTATTTCCTCTTCAAATCCGGAATAATCAAGTATTTCTCTTCCGGATTACCGATGGCTTCGTACATGCCTGCAAGATAAAAATAGCCTACTAATGCAGAAGTGAGCGCGTCGATTTCATCATGGGTGATTACTTCTTTGTCCGAATATGGTTTTATACCCATGTTGAACAAGTCAATTTCCAGAGCTTTCAGATCAACTCTTTTTCTGGGAAATCCCAAAATGTCTTGTGCTGCACCCGGATAACTCTCGATTACTTGAATTCCCTTTTCTTCCAAGGCTTTGGTCAAATTCATGCCCCTTAAAGTCAATTTCTGCATGCTCTGTATCAAACAAGGGTAGACATTTATACCCCTTTTTTTAAGAATTCTCTCGCATTCTCTTGTGATGCCTAAATTTCTGCATTCACATGCGTCGCTGGCGCAATCCCGTCCCTTTGGAAGACTCAACGGCGAATCAATTGATACAACAGCAGGATTCGCTTTCAAAGTCTCTGCAATAAGTTCTTCATCTGTTTTTAACAAACTCATATATGCTTTATGTCCGTCCAAAATACAAAAGCCAGAAGGCCGCGATTCGGAACCTGTTAAATCTATACCAACGGAAAGTGGCTTATGATCCTTTTTCTTAATTTTCTTGATAAGATCATTCAACTTTACTTCAGGCTTTTTTATTCGTTCTCTACTAACCCTCAGTAAAGTTTTTCGATTACCGCGAATCTCCAAAGCATTCTTTAGCTTTCTTAAGGTAATCTTCGGAATAATAAAATCAGACGAAGGCGGTGAGGGATCGAAATAGACTATGATGTCTTCGCCAAAAAGATTCCGCTGCTTCCGATCCCTTCTAATTTTCTTAAGAACATCGATTTTGATCTTCGCCTTATAACAATAATCCATCAATTTTTTCAAATCTGTTGTATCATAAATGTTGTATCGTAGTAATTTAGTTAACGATTCGTCATCTGCTTTTACAAACCTGCTCCATAAAACTGCTGCTTCTCTTCCGTTAATCTTTTCTGTTTCACTGTCTCTATTTATTCCCAAGCTTTTTTCGACAACTTTTAACGGCCCACTAACACCAACGGTCTTAAGGAGATATCTCAGGTCAATATGAATAGGAGGGATCGTAATGCCGGGGAATTCGTTCTTTATAAAGGGAATATCAAATAAGGTGCCATTAAATGTAATAATAATATCGAATTTCCTAAGATACTCGCCTATCTGATCCAAGTTATTGTCTTTTATGAAAAGCTTGATCTCTTTTCCATTGAATGTTCCAACCAAGGTGATAATGTCATAATACAGCGAGAGGCCTGTCGTTTCGATATCCAGGAATACTGCTCTATCAAAAAAATCTTTATAAAGTCGCCAATGATCTTTGTGTGGCAAATGATTGGCAAAAAATGAAATATCTTTTTTATTCAGTGCTTCTTTCGCCTTTTGGATATAATCAATTAGGACTTTTTTATTAGTGTTGCCTGTGCCGTTTAGATGTATCCTTTTCTCGAAGTCATCCCATGTGATAATCCCTTTTCCCCAATAGGTTGCTTCAGTCTTAGGTCCAATCCCCGGAATGAATGTGAAGGTATTTTTTATCATATTTAGAATTTCTTTTTATAGCAAAGATATTAGCCTTTTCCCTGATGAATTACTACCCCATTATAATAAAAATCGCAAATTCTTTCATTAGAAAATGGAAAACAAAAGTAAAAAGCTTCTACAGTCAGTGAAACTGTAGATATCCTTCTTAATTTATCTCATCAAATTGGACCGATATGATCGTGCAGTATAATTTTTTAGGGTAATCTTTTACTAAAGGTACAAAGCTTCTCTGTGCATACTGCTTTGAAGTGCGTATTATGATATATAATCTGCATTTCAAGAAGAGTTTCAGCAGTGTGTAGTAGGATGAAGAACTCCAGGGGCCAAAAATCCCCCTCAAAAAACAATAGCTCGAATGTTAATCATTATATTTCATCGACTGCCGGATTTGCGGATTTACAGGTGCATTGCTCACATAAGAAAAACACCCCGGAGTGTGAAGTAGATGAAGTAACAAATAAGAGTCAGGTTGTTTTTACTTTGAGGATAAGTGAGAGTTAATCATCGAAATTCTGTAAAAGCCCTACCCAAACACTAACCAGCAGAGTAATTTTACATAATACATTTCATGTTTATTATTTTTTATGTGAGTTATTCCACCGCTGTTCATTTATCCATCCTCCAGGGCAATCTGTCTTCTGGTTAATCTCGCAGTGGGGAAGAATCTCTATTTTTTTATAAGTTTTGAGAATGCTGCTTAATTTTTCCAATGCAGCCTCAGTTGGTTTCTCTAAAGAATAATTACCAGCTAAACAGATTCCTATAGAAGCGCAGTTGATGGGCCAATTCCCAGCGTGCCAGCCTATTTGGTCGTCTTCAAGTAGGCGTTCTGCTGCTCCGTTTCGACGTATCAACCAATGATATGTATAAAAAACTTGTCTACCGTCTTTCCAATGGTGTGAATAGATAGGATTTCCATATGCTTCCGGAAATTGTTCTTTATTTAAATATATAGGGGCATAACCACGAGCCTCAAAATTCGCATCATCCATATTATCCTTTAATCCAGCAAAGACTTCTTGGACAACTTTTACTCCGTCATCAAATCTTCCATCCATACGAAGTGCTGCTACTAATTGAATTTTGTGTCGCGGACTTGCGTTGATTAGATCCATTTGCGCAATTCTTGTTGCTAATCTATAACGACCAGACTCAAAAGCCATATAAGAAAGTGAATAAAGCCCTTTATCTCTCAAAGCCCTAAAGGCAGTACGGTATACTGCACGCAAAAAATGACTAACTAATCCTAAAGTTCTACGTTGTTGTCGATTTATACTAAGGTAGAGATCGATTGCTCTAAAATTTAAACGTTTAAGAACTGGGCGTAATGCATATGTTGCAACTTCTATAGCCCCAGCACGTCTTAATATTATTGAACGAATCTCAGGGTCGTCTATTAGCGGAATAAGGGAACCCATTCTGGGGTTAGACGGTTGAATCTCTTTAGGAATACTATCAATTGCTTTTCTTAAGCATGTTTGCTATTATCTAACAAATTCAATATAATGTAATTGGATTTTAATTTCAATGACAGTGGAGAGCTAATGGAATTAGAAAACTTTAACCCGTGGTGGCGGGATGGAAAGGTATCCACGGAATTCCTCGGAAGAAGGAGAAAGATATTCAGTGAGGTCATCAAGTATATAGACAAACGTCAGATAGTGCTATTTACAGGATTAAGAAGGGTTGGCAAAACAACTCTTATGTGCCAGATTATAGATGATCTCCTTCGAAACGGTGTAAATCCATATGACATTTTATATTTCTCGTTTGATGAAATGAGGTATAACCTGGAAGACCTTGTCAAACAATATGAGATAGATATACTCCGGGAGGATATCTCTAAAAAGAAGGTTTTTATATTCCTTGACGAGATACAAAAGCTGGAGGGCTGGCCTTCAAAAGTGAAGCTTCTCTATGATGCAACCCCGAAATTAAAAATATTTCTGACCGGCTCAGCCCAAATAACTATGTGGAGGGGAACAAGAGAAAGTCTGGCAGGAAGATTCTTTGACTTTGTAATCAAGCCATTAGACTTTGAGGAGTATCTTGATTTCAAGGGGGTGAAGATAGACAAAAACAGGGAAAAGATCTTCGAGAAGGATCTAAAACGGCATATGAGAGGGTTTCTGAAGACAGGCGGTTTTATTGAGGCCCTTAATTTGGATGAGCATATGCTTAAAAAATATCTTAAGGAGAGTCTGCTTGAGCGGGTTATCTTTGTAGACATACCACAGACCTTTAATCTTGATCTGCCGGAACTGCTTCTGAAACTATTAACCATTACTGCGTCAAGGCCAGGTTTTTATCTTGATTATAAAAACCTCAGCAATGATCTAAATGTCGACCAGAGGACAATTGCCAATTACATATCATATCTTGAATACGCCTTGTTTTTACAGAAGCTTTATAACTATTCCCGGAATCTTCTTACAAGTGAGAAGAAAGTAAAAAAACTCTATCCCTCCAATACAGCCTTTACCTTAGTGTTGAATCCACAGGCAGATTTATCATCTGTTTTGGAGCAGTTTTTTGTAAATAACCTTAATGCAAGGTTTTTTCTAAAGACGCCACAGAAAGAAGAGATTGACATAATCCATACTCAGGATAGAAATGTCTTGCCAGTTGAGATAAAGATAAAAGAAAAAATAAGTAAAGACGATGTTAAGACTCTTTTAAAGTTCATGGAGAGGAATAATCTCCAGAGAGCATTACTTATCACCCTTGACACTGAAACAAAGTTCCAAAAAGAGAAGCTTATAGTTGAGGCAATTCCTTATTGGAGATACTGGAGTATCAAACAGAAGACAGGCTGAAATCTGTCCCTCGACATCTTGAATGCCATGCCTGCTTGGTCAAAATGGATTTCGGTTAACGCCTCTCTGCCTCCCATATTCTCGGGTCAAGGGCATCTCTAAGACCTTCGCCGACAAGGTTATAACTTAATACCGTTATCAATATTGCGAGACCTGGATAAAGAGATAGCCACCATGCAACTTCTATATTATCCTTGCCTGATGTTAAGATATTTCCCCAGCTCGGATCTGGCGGCTGCACACCGAGTCCGAGGAATGACAGGCCTGATTCTATAAGTATCGCGCCAGCAACACCAAAAGTTGCTGCAACAAACACAGGTGAAAGGGCATTCGGGAGGATGTGTCTGAATATGAGCCTTGTATCACTCACACCAACAGCTCTGGCAGCGCCAACAAAATCCCTTTCTTTTAATGAAAGGAATTCTGCTCTCACAAGCCTTGCAACATCCATCCAGCTTGTAATGCCTATTACAGCCATTATTGTAAATATGTTCGGCTCAAGGATTGAGATAACTGCAAGGATAAGAAAAAAGGTTGGGAATGCAAGCATTATATCAACAAACCTCATCAGTATTGCATCTACCTTTCCTCCATAAAAGCCGGCTATTGCACCAATAATAATGCCTATTACTATTGCAATACCTACTGCAACAAAACCAACCTTCAGTGAAACCCTGCTTCCCCATATTATTCTTGAAAGCAGATCCCTTCCGAGTTCATCTGTCCCGAGTAAATGTGTTTTGCTCGGAGGTGAAAGTGTATGGCGGACATCTATTGCTGTAGGATCATACGGTGCGATGAAAGGCGCAAGCAGAGAAATAGTTATAAGTAAAAGTACTGTTACTGCACCTATAACAGACAGCCTATTTCTTGAGAATCTCTTCCCTATAATCTTTAAAAGTCTCATTTTCTGTTTCTCACCCTCGGGTCGACCAGTGCATATGATATATCTGCAATCAGATTCCCAAATAATGTAAGGACCGCTCCTATTACAAGAATTCCCATTATTGTCGGATAGTCTCTCGACATAGTAGATGAATAAAAAAGCTGTCCCATACCCGGGATAGCAAAGATTGTCTCAAATATAACCCCTCCACCTATAAGTCCGGGTACAGAAAGCCCGAGGATCGTGACAATTGGCATAAGTGCATTCCTGAAGGCATGTTTAAAGATAACCTCTGTTTCAGTTAGGCCTTTTGCCCTTGCTGTTCTGATATAATCCTGCCTTATTACCTCGAGCATGCTTGAACGGCAGTAACGGCTTAATCCTGCTATTCCCCCAAATGCAGAAACCCCAACAGGCAGGACAAGGTGTTTGATCCAGTCCAATAATCTCTCAAAGGCCCCCATCTCTGATATATCTATGCTCTGGATACCTGATATCGGAAGGATGCCCATATTAACGCCGAACAGTATCATGAGTAGAAGTGCAAGCCAGAAGGCAGGAGTAGAGAAACCAATAAACACAAAAACTGTAGAGAGTTTATCAAATATAGAGTACTGTTTTGTTGCAGAAAGAATACCAATTGGGATTGCAATAATAAATATAAGTATCAACGAAAGAATATTAATAGTTAAAGTTACAGGGATCCTCTCAATAATCTTATCAAAGACCTTTCTACTATCCACAAAGGACTTTCCGAAATCAAGACTGACAAATCTTTTTAGCCAGTCAATATATTGGACATGTAATGGTTTATCAAGACCATAGAGCTTTTTAAGATTCTCCTTCGCCTGGGCAGATACCTTTAGTGACATCTCTGTCTGAACCTCAACCGGGTTGCCTGGTGCAAGATGAACTACTGCGAAGGTAATAAGGGTAATCCCAAAGAGCAGTGGAATCATAAGAAGGAGTCTTTTTGTTATATAAGAGAGCATAAGTACCTTCCAGTATATGACTCTTTAACATTGACTATGTCTTCGGGTGTGCCCTCAAAAATAATCTTCCCACCCCTGTCTCCACCTTCAGGACCTAAATCTATAATCCAGTCTGCAGCCTTAATCATGTCCAGGTTATGCTCTATAACAAGCACTGTGTTGCCTGCTTCAACAAGCCTGTTCAATACATCAAGCAGCGCCTTAATATCCCTGAAATGCAATCCAATCGTAGGCTCATCGAGGATGTAAAGAAAACCCCTGTTAACACCCTTCACCCCTTTAAAATCCCCCCTTCCCCCCTTTACTAAAGGGGGGTGAGGGGGGGGGATTACTTTTTCAAGAGGGATGTGGGGCGCTTCAGGGGGATTAATCATCTCCGCACATATCTTAAGCCTCTGTGCCTCTCCACCTGAAAGAGTTGTTGCAGGCTGACCAAGCCTGAGATAGCCAAGCCCGATATCTTTCATTAGTAATAGTTTATTTTTAATCTTAGGAATATCCGGAAACAATTTGGCAGCCTCATCCACTGTCATGCTCAGAACCTCATCTACATTTTTACCCCGGCATGTAACCCGTAAGGCTTCTGGCTTGTATCTCTTTCCACTGCATTCCTCACATTTTACGAAAAGGTCTTCAAAAAAGTACATTTCCATTTTCTGATATCCTGCACCCCTGCAAGTCTCGCACCTGCCGCCTGATACATTAAAAGAGAAGAATCCTGGTTCATATCCATAGGCCTTTGCTTCTGCCTGCTCTGAGAAGAGTTTTCTTATCACATCAAATATCTTTAAATAGGTTACTGGATTCGAACGCGGACTTCGTCCTATTGGAGTCTGGTCAATGAGCTTGACACCCTTTAGATTCTGTATACCTTCAATCTTCTTATATGGCAAAGGGAACCCGTGTTCGATCTTAAACTCTCTGGCCAATGCCTTGTAAAGGGTTTCCACAACAAGACTGCTTTTACCCGAACCAGAAACCCCCGTAACCGTTATAAGTGTCTGTAGAGGAATATTAAGATCAACAGATTTCAGGTTATTGCCTGCAGCACCAGAGAGTATGAGTTTTTTACTACTCCTTGCTATTTGCTCGGTGCTCTTTGCTTTAAAATGGGGCTCTATTCTATCAATCCCTTTTATATAACGAGCTGTAAGGGTATCGGTTGTAAGAAACTCATCCTTTGACCCTGAGAATACAACCTCTCCCCCCCGATGGCCGCCTCCTGGTCCCATCTCAACTATCCAGTCAGCAGACTCTATAACTCCCCTGTCATGCTCGACAACAAGGATGGTATTGCCGAGTCTTGAAAGCCCTGACATGATATCCACGATTATCTCCGTGTCCCTTGCATGCAGCCCGATGGTGGGTTCGTCGAGTACATAGAGGGTGCCTGTAAGGGATGATGCGAGTTGATTTGATAGGTTTACCCTTTGATATTCTCCACCTGAAAGTGTTTTCCCATCACGGCACAGGCTGAGGTAATCAAGCCCTACTCGCTTAAGAAAACCGAGTTTAAGGTTTATCTGCCTCAAAGGCTCTTTTGCCATGTCCCTTTGAAATGGTGAGATATCCGGATTTTCAAAAAACTTAATCATATCTGATACCGGCATCCTGCAGAGTTCTGCTATATCAAGACCTGAAAGCTTATATGCAAGAGACTCCCTTCTTAATCTTTTCCCACTGCATTGAGAACAGGCAACGGGTCTCCTGTATCGGCTCAGGAAAACCCTTATATGGAGTTTATACCTTCTGCTCTCCATCTCCTCAAAGAAGTCATCAATTCCATAAAAACTGTTACCCCCTTTAAATAGCAGTGCCTTCTCTTTTTCATTAAATTCAGCGTATGGCTTATTGATATCAAGGGCTTCCTTATCAGCACTTTTAATAAGCTGCTGCCTCCACCATCTATATGCCGGCTTGTTCCATGGGTCAATCGCACCCTTTGCCAAGGAGAGACTTTTATCAGGGATAATCAGATCCTCATCATATTTAAGAACGTTGCCAAATCCCTTACAATCTGGGCATGCACCAACAGGATGGTTGAAAGAAAAAAGGAGAGGATATGGCTCTGGTAGTTCGATATTACATTCATCACAGGCATTCTCTGAGGAAAAGCTGAGAGCTGAGAGCTGAGAGCTGAGAGCTGTATTTACAATGATAATCTTTATCCTTCCTTGTCCCTCTCTCCATGCCATCTCAATTGAATCAGAAAGTCTCGGCTCATCCTTTATCACAAGTCTATCGAGGACTATATTGAGCGAATTAGCTGATAGCTGAGAGCTGATAGCTTGCTCACTGCTAATTTCTGTAATATCGACTACCTCACCATCGAGCCAGACCCTGTAAAACCCCTTTTTCCTAAGTTCATCTATCGGCTCTTTTGTCTCAAAAACTATGATCGCCTTTTCATCATAGTATTTCTCAAGAAGTTCTGAAACAACCTGTGAGGGGTCCCATATCCTTATCTCTTTACCGCAGGCTGGACAGAAAGGCGTTGAGATCCTTGAATACAGTAGTCTGAAAAGATCATAAATCTCTGTTAGTGTTCCTACTGTTGAACGAGAACCGCGCACAGGATTCCTTTGTTCAAGGGCTATGGCCGGCCTTATGTTATGTATGGCGTCAACATCAGGCCTGTCGAGTTTTTCGAGGAAAAGCCTTGCGTATGTTGAAAGAGATTCTATAAATCTCCACTGGCCCTCGGCAAAGACTGTATCAAAGGCAAGTGAGGATTTTCCTGAGCCGGATACACCTGTTATTGCTATGACCTTGTTATGAGGCAGGCTGAGGTTAATGTTTTTTAGGTTATTCTGTCGGGCGCCCTCGATAATTAGTTTTCTTTCGGACATTTAAGTATTTTAACACGCCTCTACTTAAGGATGAAGAAATCTGAATCCTAATTTTTGTCTTATGCGTATTCTCCGTTCCACAATGCATCAAGAAATTCTCTGAAAGGCAGAACAGTCACACCACCGAATCTTCGCAAACGCGGTTCAAGGCTGACACACAGATACCGCTTGAGTTTCTTTTCTTCAGCAAGGGCTTGCAGGGACTTAATATCCTGGGGTGATATATTTTCTTTGGCCTTGACCTCTACTGCTGTATGATCACCGATAATAAAATCCACCTCAAAACCTGTAGTTGATCGCCAGTAACTCAGAGGCTCCCCGGACACGTAATCGCTATAGCTCGTAAGCTCATGCATGAAGTAGGTCTCAAATGCCTCGCCAAATTCAGGCGTTCCGGTACGGAATTCCCTTCCCTGGAGTGAAGAGACAACACCCACATCAAAAAAGTAGTACTTTGAGGAAGCCAGAGGCTTTCTCTTGGTGTAAGTTCTTGAGCTATACGCCCGGGATTCTGACTAAGGGCAAGATAAACTGATGTGTCGAGGAGGTCATAGACCCGCACGTCTTTTAGGGTATGACGAATCAGGAACGTCTTACCAGTCTGGCGCGGCCCGAAGAGGAAATGAGACTTTTTCTTAAGAAGAGCGGGTAGATCCAGTATTCTCTCAACCCATTGAGTATTGCTATTAGTAATTCTGTTTGACATATTTATTGTCATATATAATGACAAATGACGAATAATATGTCAATAAATGAACTACCCCGCCGCAAGCAGGTTGTCCGACAACTATTGAACATTCCTGTAACAATTTGTCATTCCGCACTTGATGCGGAATCCAGATTTTCTTTCTTCTGGATAGGTCTGCCTCCGCAGGAATGACGAAAATTTGCTAGACTATAGTTTTTTATGCCTACCTATTTTTTTATGAATTCAGAAGTTCCTGCTTGAAAAGGAAAATTGGTTTACTTATCAGAGAGTTTTTAATAATATAATTGCATGAGAAAGGATACAGAAAACTTTCTTTTTTCTTCAGAATATGATTTTTCGACAAGATATCGCTAAAGAATATCTCAAAAACACAGAGAAGGTGTTTCAATGGTTAAGACAGAACGAGAAATTAAGGCAATAATTGAAAGATATAAAGAAGAGCTAAAAAAACTTGGGATAAGACCACAAAGGGTCATACTGTATGGCTCATATGCAGGTGGACATCCACAGGAAGATAGCGATATAGACCTGATTGTTATCTCTGAGGATTTCAAAGATATGAACCTCAGAGAAAGGCTCGAAGCACTTGGACTTGCAGCAGGAAGGGTATTTGAACCCATAGAGGCAATCGGTTATACAGAAGAAGAAGTAAAAGACACAAAAGGCACTTTCCTTGAGGAGATATTGCCTGCTTCACACTGACCCTAACAGGGCTGATTTCAGAAGTTTCTTACATTATTGCAGTCTATGGCGTAAACCTCACCAGCTACCCTTGTGCCTGTATTACAAACGGCAATAGCAGTGAAGCAGAAGCACGAAGAATATCAGATCAATGAACAACCCTGCGGCAGAGACCGCAGTCCCGAAAACTTTCGGGATTGACGGGAGGGGATTACTTCCCTTTATTTTTTAAAAAATAACGACATTTTAAAAAATAATACTTGACAAGGCGTGATGATTTATATAAGATTAACTATCAAGTCAATATGAAATACATCGGGGAGGCCGGTTACCGGAAAAACTGGAACCACAAGCCTCCCTTAATTATTTTATGAGTAAGAAGAAAATAGCTATATTTGTAGATTGGGAAAATGTGCGCAAATCTGTTTTCGAGGAAGCGTATAAAAGGACTGGCAATAAAATTGATTATTAATGATGTCGAAAATGCATTA
>Ga0210004_1000611_pt1 | contig 22033 bp, 18 predicted proteins | sample CryGey13umfilter_FD_185450 | JGI IMG/M metagenome (GOLD analysis project Ga0210004, IMG submission 185450) | Groundwater microbial communities from aquifer in Utah, USA - Crystal Geyser 4/8/14 3 um filter (SPAdes) (version 3) | ecosystem: Environmental > Aquatic > Deep subsurface > Groundwater...
ATTTTCCTTTCCATTAAATCGGCATCGTCGCCATTTTGATAATAGTTTTGGGTCTTGTCTAGAAGATTTCGTCCTTTAAAATAGTTTTTGACATAATTTCAAACAAGTTTTTCCCGCGCTGATTGAATCGGAATTCTGATTCTTTGAGATAAAGATAAAATTTGCTTTTTGGTATGCCATTGTGTTTTCTCATATTGCGTTTTACATACGACCAGAAAGATTCGATGCCGTTGATATGATTATGTTTTCTCGCGAATTCTTTGGAATGATTAATCCGGTAATGTTTGTATCCCGACAGCACCAAACCGTCATAACTTTTCCATTTATCGGTGTAGATATTTGATTTAGATCTGCGAATTAAGCCAGTAATAATGGGCATTAACGACTTTCGGGACACATCAGATATGATTTTAGTATACACTACGCCGTTTCTTTTGAGAATGCCGACTACGGGGATTTTATTAGGCGCTCCTCGGCCTCGCTTATCTCCTTTATGCCGCGAGCCAAAATATGATTCGTCTATTTCTATATTGCCGGATAGTTTCTTGATTTGTTGTTCTTCGTAAATTGCTATTTTTTCTCTGAAAATGTTATAATATCTTTCAATGGTATGGCGATTGAAACCAAGATATTTAGCGGTTTGAAAAGCGGTCAATTCTAGACAAAAACACCGTAAAATCTTTTTTATTTGATAATTGCTTAATTTGCTATATTTCATGGGCTTTTCTAGAGATTATACCAAAATCTTCTAGACAAGACCCATTTTTAATTTCTCTTACTCAGCTCTAATTAAGAGCGGTATAATCCTTATTGCTACCTTTGGTTATAAAATAAAAAAAGTAGAACCGGCCATCACGTGAAAATTTTAGAGAAATTATCAGAAATTTTGAACGATAAAGATATTGAAATAATTGGAGATAGAATGAGAAAGAAAAGAAATTTAGACTTATATGAAGGAGGCATAATTATTTCTCAAAAAGAAGTAAAAGATTACTTAGATTTTATAAAACAAGTAATTAAAAGAACGGAAGAATATTTAAAGAATCAAAAATCTTTATTTTAATTCCTAATAATAAAGTAAAAACAGAATAAACCCCATCTCGCCTCAGCACAAAGCAGCACAAATAATGCCAGATACATTTTGCACTCCTTGAAGCCATAACCTCATGGAGTTTTACAACCATATTCATTGTAAATATACCGGTGTTAAAGGATTGGCAAATACCCCTAAAATTGTGTGGCATTATACAATACCTTGACATGCCGTATTTTCGTGCTATACTGTAGGTATAGTTCATTCCGCCGTGGGGCGGACTTTCTTTTTGAGAAATGGGCTATACTTAAGAAAATACATTAAAATCTTATGTTTGATTTAAAAACCATATTAGTAGCTATCCAGCAAATTGCCGGGGAGCGGGACATTTCCGAGGACCGCGTGCGCGAGATTGTTGAAGCTGCGTTTGCGGCAGCATATCGCAGAGAATACCGCACCAAAAACGAAATTGTGCGAGCGCGGTTCAATCCCAAAACCGGCGACCTTTCGTTTTATCAGGTAAAACTCGTGGTGGATGAATCCATGCTCCAACCAGAAGGCGAGGAAGAAACCGGTGAGCAGTATACGGAAGACGAATCCGGACAGAAAAAAATCAAGTTTAACCAGGACAGGCATATCATGCTTGACGAGGCGCGAAAAATAAGACCGAACATTTTCACTGGCGAGGAATTGGAATTTCCGCTGGAGACCAAAACAGAATTCGGTCGCATTGCCGCGCAAACCGCAAAGCAAACCGTGTTGCAGAAACTGCACGAGACGGAAAAAGAAAACCTGTTTAATCAATTCAAGGCAAAAGAAGGCGAGATTATCAGCGGGATTATTCAGCGAACCGATGGCAGAAACACATTCGTAGATTTGGGTAAAACAACAGGCGTGTTGTTCAGCGATGAAACCATTCCATTTGAACATTATCGCATCGGTGACCGCATGAAGTTTTATGTGGTGTCTGTTGAACAAACGAATCGCGGGCTCTCCATCGTGCTTTCCCGTTCGCATCCGCGTTTCATTGTGAAATTATTTGCTTCCGAAGTTCCCGAAATCGCTGAAGGCACGGTGGAAATCAAGTCAATCGCGCGCGAAGCAGGTTCCCGCACCAAAATTGCCGTGGCATCCAATAACGATTCTATTGACCCGATCGGCGCGTGCGTGGGGCAAAAAGGAACGCGCGTAACAACCGTGATACAAGAACTTGGCAATGAAAAAATAGATATCATTTTGTGGTCAGACGACCCCGCGGCGTTCATTACCAACGCGTTGGCCCCAGCAAAAGTAACCGACGTGCAAGTCAGGCCCGACCATTCTGCTCGCGTGTTCGTTCCCGCGGACCAGCTGTCGCTTGCGATTGGAAGAGGCGGACAAAACGTTCGACTTGCGCACCGTTTGACTGATTGGCGCATTGAAATCAGGTCAGCTGCGCGGCCAAATGAAATTGTAGAGGGCGGAAGTTCGGAACCGCCAGAAACCGAACATACTGCTAAAAACACAATAGAAATTCAAGCAGTTGTTTCAGATACCCATAAAACCGAATCAGAGCAAGCGGGAATTGATACAACCGATGAATCGTCAGAATCGGCATAGACAATAGTATCGCTTGTTATCCGTATAAATCAGCTCTATCTGTATAAATCAGCGGTTGTATAATAAAATGCATAGACGCGTATTCCGCAACTTTCTTTTTGAATGCAAGCGTGATACACTACCCATACAGTGTTGCGAAAAAAAACAAAAACGCGGGTGATTGAGAAAACCCGCATACATAAAACTGATACAGGCTCTGCAGAAGTCCAGATTTCGTTGTTGAACAAACGAATCGAAGAATTATCCGAACATTTGAAAACCAACAAAAAGGATTTTTCGTCACGCAGGGGTTTGCTGCAAATGATTATCAAGCGCAAGCGTTTGACTAATTGGCTCAAAACGAATTATCCCAAACGATACCAAAAACTCGTCAAGTTGGTTGGATGAGAAAAATAATTTTTGTGTATGACAAGCATTAAACATAAAGCTCAGCGCGTAGCGATTTTCATAGATGTGCAGAATTTGTATCACTCTGCAAAAAATCTGTTCAAGGCGCGTGTGAATTTTGAAAATGTGATTAAGTACGCGCTTGCCGGCAGGCAGCCTGTGCGCATTTTGGCATATGTGGTTAAGTCCGAGGGCATTGAAACAGACCGTCCGGCAATTGGGGAAAACGCGTTTTTTGAGGCGTTGCAAAATTTCGGCATTGAACTTCGCATGAAAGATTTACAAGTGTACGCAGGAGGTTTGAAAAAGGCAGATTGGGATGTAGGGCTTGCGGTTGATGCGATTCGACTCGCGCCTAGCGTTGACGCCGAAGTGCTGATAACCGGCGATGGCGACTTCATCCCGTTGATTGAATATTTACAAGGAAGAGGCACGCAAGTTGAGGTCATGGCGTTTGGTAAAAGCGCGTCGGGAAAACTTAAAGACATTGCGGACGAATTCATTGATTTGGGTGAACGGCCGCGCGTATTTTTATTCAAAACTCCGGAGCGGTCTTCATAAATTCATTCGCGTTGATATTACTTTATATGGATAAAAAAATCTTTACTTTGGAATACGCGGGGCGGACGCTTTCCGCAACATTTTCACCGCTTGCCCAACGAGCCGACGCATCGTGCATGCTGCAATACGGCGATACCACGGCGTTGGTGACGCTTGTCGCGGGCAAACAAGATAAAGAAGGAATTGATTTTTTCCCGTTGACCGTTGATTACGAAGAAAAATACTACGCAGCGGGAAAAATCTACGGCAGCAGATTTGTGCGCCGCGAAACACGTCCGACCGAAGCAGCTATTTTAACTGGCCGGCTCATTGACAGAACCATTCGTCCGCTGTTTGACCATCATATGCGCAAAGATGTTCAGATTGTCGTAACCGTGCTCTCTATTGACCGGGATAACGACCCTGACTTTTTGGGTCTTTTGGGCGCGTCGCTGGTTGCGTCGCTTTCTTCTGTTCCGTTTCACGGTCCGGTTGCGGGCGTTCGCATCGCGTCAGTTCATAACACCGCCGTGGTGCTTCCGACCTATGCGCAGCGCGAAGAGGCAGACATTGATTTGTTTGTCGGCGGAACAAAAAATAAAATGAATATGATTGAGTGCGGGGCAAAAGAGGCGCATGAAGCTGACATAGTAAAACTCCATATCCAAGCGCATGACGAAATTAAAAAACTTATTGCGTGGCAGGAAGATATTATCAAACAATTCCCGGTGACGAAAATGATTGTGTCGTCCAAGCAGTTGGATGATGAAACAAAAAAACTTGTTGATGATTTTATACGAGCTAATCTTGAAAAAACGCTGTTTGGCAATGAGTCAATTGAAGGAGGGGAGAAAATAAACGGATTGTATGATGCGTTAAGTCAAGTTCTTGTTGAGCATGGCAAACAGGATTTATTTTCATGCGCGCAAACATATGTGTCAGAAGCGATTGACGCGCTGGTGCATACGTACGCGCTTGAGCGCGGCACGCGCGTTGACGGCAGGGCGCTTGACCAAATCAGGCAGCTTGAAGCACAGGTTGGTGTAGTGCCCCGTGCGCACGGAACCGGATTGTTTATGCGCGGTATGACGCATGCATTATCTGTTGTGACATTGGGCGCTCCGGGAGATTATTTAGTTGTGCAGGGCATGGAGGTAAATGAGCAAAAGCGTTTTATACATCAATACAATTTTCCTGCGTATTCAACAGGAGAAACCGGACCGTTTCGCGGGCCCGGACGCAGGGAAATCGGGCACGGCGCGCTCGCGGAAAAAGCGATTGCGCCGTTTATTCCGTCCAAAGACGAATTTCCGTATACGATTCGCGTGGTGACTGAACTTATGTCGTCAAACGGTTCAACGTCCATGGCATCTGTGTGCGGAACATCGCTTGCGCTGATGGATGCGGGTGTCCCCATTAAAAAGCATGTGGCCGGGATTTCCATAGGACTTATGAGCAACGCAAGCGGGGACTATGTGCTGTTGACAGATATTCAAGGTCCCGAGGACCATTATGGAGATATGGATTGTAAAATAGCAGGAACGCGCGATGGCATTACGGCAATGCAAATGGATGTGAAAGTTGAAGGCATTACACCCGAGATTTTAAAGCAAGCGCTTGACAGAGCTCAACAGGCGCGTATGCTCATTTTAGATGTGATGGAAAAAACTATTGCTTGTCCGCGCTCGGAACTTTCCATATATGCGCCGCGCGTGATAATTATGCACATTTCGAAAGACAAAATTGGCGACGTGATCGGGCCTGGCGGGAAAATTATTCGTGGCATTACCGAGCGTACCGGCGCATCAATTGACATTGAGGAAGACGGGACGATTTTCGTTACTGGTGAAAATAAAGATTCGGCACAGCAAGCTGTTGATATTATCCAGGGGCTGACCAAGGAATTTACTGTAGGAGAAATCGTTGACGGGACTGTTGTGAAAATACTGGATTTCGGGGCGGTTGTTGAAATCGGTCCGAATGCGGAAGGGTTGCTTCATATTTCCGAATTAACACCCGAACGCGTCAATAGCGTTGAGGATGTGGTGCAACTCGGCCAAAAAATTCAAGTCAAGGTGACCGATGTAATGCCTGGCGGAAAAATCAGGTTGTCGTTACGGCAAATGACGCATCCAGGGCAGGAACGTTCCGAAACGCCACGACAACCGTACAATTCCAGACCTCGATTTGATAATAGGAAGCCGCACGGACACCAACAATAATTTGGTTCACAATACGAAAGGAATTTTTATTTATGGCAACAGCACCACAAAACATTCACGCGTATTTTCCGAATATTCGAATTCGCACCATGCGAAAAGACCTTGAAACGCTGCAGTCAGGCGGCGGCACGATTTCTGAACCAGAGCGCGTTATAGAACCGGAACCTCCGGCATTTGCACAACCAGAAGGGCAATCTCAACCCGTGCACATTATTGAGCCCCCGAAACTTGAATCAGCGCCTTCGCAAATTCAGCAGGAGCAGAAACCGCGTTTAGAAGATTTTGTACAACAGTCGTATCCAAAACCGGTTGCTGCTGCGCCTCTGCACACTATTGAGCAAACAATTTCTCAACCGCAGCAAAAACAAAATGTAATATTTATTTACGCGTTGTTGGGCATGGTAGGTTTTGTAGCATTGGGAAGCGTCGGGTATTGGGTTTTGTATCCTCGTCTTGCTGGCAAATTGTTTGTGACGCCGTTGCCAAGCACCGGACCCGTAGTTTCGGTTGTTCCGTCTGAAAGCCCTGCTGCGCAAAATCCTATGATTACGATGAAAGTACAACCGCAAAGCACCCAGATATTTACTTTGCATGTTTCGAGCACAAGCAGCGCGCAATTTTTCGGAACACTTCAATCAAACTTGACAGGTACATTTCCGCCAATCGGCACGACGATGTTTTTCAGCACAATGCTGCCTGACGAAACGTATGTAACGAGTAAAGATATGCTCAAATTGTTTGTGCCAAAAGTTTTGCCGAGCTTTCAAGCAACCCTTGATGCGCCGTATGCGCTATTCGCGTATTGGTATAAAACCCAAACACCCGCTTTTGGCTTGGTTTTTTCGATCGCGCCGGATAAGCTTACGACCGCGAAAGCCATTATGGCAGGGTGGGAAACTGCGCGGATTGAGCAGGACTTTGCGAATCTATTCTTTCCTGCCACGCTTGTTTCAAGACAAGGACAGAATTTCATTGATGTGATGGTTTCCGGATTTCCCGCCCGGATGTTTGCAGTATCGCGTGACGGCGAAACAACAAATTTCATATACGGATTTATCAATAACGACTTATTGATTACCACGGATGCGAAAGCGTTTGAAGTAATCGCAAAAATAATGTGATACGCTTCCATGATTGATGAAGAAACAAAAAAACAGCTTGGCGAGGTTTTACGCGATGAACAAGCAAAAATCGAAGCAGACCTTGCGGCATTCACTATAAAAAACAAGGCGGCTCCCGGGGGGCATGAGTCGATTCTTGCCGAAACAGGGAATGGGTCAAGTCCAGAGGACAAGGCTGATACTATGGTGGCGTTTGAAAAAATGACTTCGGTTGAGCACATGCTTGAAAAACGGCTTGAAGAAATCAAAAGGGCGCTTACTCTTATTGATACGCCGCAATACGGTTTGTGCGAAAAGTGCGGAAAGGAAATTCCATTGGAACGCCTCAAAGTCAATCCTGCCGCAATGACGTGCATTGAACACGCGCCGAAATATTAAATGGATTGTTTTGTCTATGCCTGCAAAAACATTTTCCGGAGCTCCTATTGGTATTAGCGCGCTTCTCATTGAAGTTGAGGTTGACCTTTCCGGAGGCATTCATGCGTTTCACATCGTTGGTCTTGCGGATAAGGCAATTGACGAATCAAAAGAGAGAATCGGATTGGCGCTGAAAAACAGCGGGTTGAAACCCCCGCTTTCTTTTAATAAAAAAATAACCGTCAATCTCGCGCCTGCGGATTTGAAAAAAGAAGGTTCGGGATACGACCTTGCCATTGCAATCGGATTTTTATTGGCAAGCGGCCAACTCATGGGGATTGATGTTTCTAAAACAGTGTTTATCGGCGAACTCGCGCTTGATGGATTCGTGCGCAGGGTTCCGGGCGTAGTGTCCATTATTGAGTATGCGCGCACGTCAGGATACGAAACCGTGTATATTCCCCAGGCGAATAAAAACGAAGCAGCATTTTTCGCTTCGGACATATGCGTGATTCCCGTGCGGACGCTTACTGACCTTGTGCTTCATCTTGAACATAGACACATACTTCCGCGGCTTGAGCAAAAAATAACTGTTACGGAACAAGAACTGTTATTTGATATTTCTGAAATTGCAGGGCTTGAAAACGCAAAACGCGCGCTTGAAATCGTTGCGGCAGGGGGGCATAACGTATTACTCAAGGGTTCTCCGGGAACCGGAAAAACGCTTTTGGCAAAAGCTATCCCGTCAATTTTACCCCCGCTTTCGCAAGAAGAATCAATGGAACTCACGAAAATTTACAGCGTGAGCGGCCTTTTGGATGACGCAACGCCAGTGATGAGCTATCGACCGTTTCGCGCGCCGCATCACAGCGCATCGCTTCCGTCGTTAATAGGCGGGGGGACAAATCCCAAACCCGGAGAAATCAGTTTGGCGCACCGAGGCGTGTTGTTTTTGGATGAATTTCCCGAGTTCCCGCGCCATGTACTTGAAAGTTTACGCCAGCCGCTTGAGAGCGGAACTGTGATTGTGTCACGGAGCCGCGGAACCATGGTGTTTCCCGCGCAGTTTATTTTGGTTGCGGCGATGAATCCGTGCCCGTGCGGATGGTACGGCGACCCGAGACATGAATGCGTATGTTCTATGCAAAGCATTACGAAATACCAGCAAAAAATCTCAGGTCCGATATTAGACCGTATTGATATGGTTGTTACAGTTCCCCGTATTCCATTTTCCAAACTCAATGCTCCAAGAAACGAAACGCTGTCGAGTGCAATCAAAGAGCGCGTGACAATTGCGCGGCGCATTCAATATGACCGATTGCGCGAAGTGCGTCTTTTTACCAACAGCGAAATGGCTCCCAAGCATATCAGGAAGTTTTGCGAATTGGATGCGGCATCGCAGCAATTGTTATTTCAAGCAGAGCATACATTTGTGCTGTCCCCGCGGGCATTGCACCGGATTATCCGCGTTGCGCGAACCATCGCGGACCTTGCGCAGTCCCCAAATATTCAATCGCATCATCTTGCAGAAGCATTGCAGTATCGGGATGAGCGATAAACCGCGTATTGTTTTTTCTCGGTGGTGCTGGGGGCGGGAGTCGAACCCGCACGCCTTACGGCATCAGTTCCTAAAACTGATGTGTCTGCCAATTTCACCACCCCAGCATTTATATAGGGCGCGCCATTCTGACAAATTATTTGTAGGAATTAGCAGTGTTGTTTACTTTTTCGAAAAAAGGAAAACACTCGGACTTCTTACATATTTATTACAATAGTATGTATGCATAGCATGCATGAAGGTGTGAAGGAATTTGATTTGTCTGTATTTGGGACGATCGCTCAAAATAGAGACAAATCGAATAATATTATTAATAAACTATCCGAATATAACAAAATAACAAAAATGCAAAAAGGGTAAACAGATGATAGAGTATTGAAATAGTTCGCTGGTTCAAAGCCGTACCAGTTCGCTGCCAGAAGTGTTTCTGAAACCAATTTCCTTCATTTTGAAAAGTAAACAATGTTAGGAATTCTTACAAGTTATTATACCTTGTAGAAAATGGCAAGAAAATATGAAATATTTTCAAGCCGACATTCAGAAGTTTAGACATGCCATGATGCATGTTGCTCCAACATCGGAATCAACTATTTGACGGAAAATATTTATTTCCTGCGGGGTATAAGGTGTTGCGCATAAAAAAACCAAATCCCGAACTGCGTCGGGATTTGGAATAAAATATTCGGGAAAATAACTTACACGCCTATCCGCCTCCACCACTTACACTTCTTACAAGCGCTTCAATGCCTTTTGCAAACAGCGCAATGCCAATACCAATTGCTGCGTATAAAATCTTTTGATTTTCCACCTTGGTCTTTTCTGGGTCTCCTTTTGCCTGAATATAACCTATACCCGCCATCAATATCCAGTAAATTGCCCAAATAACCAACGCAGTAAATAGAACGCCTAATATCTTCTCAATAAGGTCAAGAAGGCCTTGATAAGTTAGCGGATTGTTTGGCAATGACTCCGGAGTAAATGCTAATGCTACGCTCGTAAGCGCCAAAAATACAGGCGCAATAAACGTGAATTTTTTAACAAGTGATATCATATAAAAAGAGTGTTATTTTATAATCTCTGCTTTATTGTAAAACTGTATTTATCCAGTGTCAAGAGTGCTTGTGGACATTTGTATAACAAGAGCGCTTTTGGGTTTTAGCACTTGATTTGACCTTTTGCACTTTAAGGTATTTCCTGAATTTAAAACTGTCCTGTGTGCGATACGCGGGTTTTCCTTGTCTATTTCCGATTTTTGCGTAGTTTGGCATATACAAGTATAATACCAGTAATTTGGAATGTTTGCCACCGCTTTTGGACGATTAGCTCAGTTGGTTAGAGCGCTTCGTTTACACCGAAGAGGTCGCAGGTCCGAATCCTGCATCGTCCACAGAAAAAATCTAACCGGGTTCATACTTCATTGTCCGTACATCATTTTTGTGTTACAATAAGATATATTCTTATTTAATTTTTGGAATTTGGAATTTAGGTTTTTGGAATATGATTCTTACGTGGTACGGGGCTTCGTGTTTTAAAATTGAAACGCAGGATATGACGCTTGCGTTGAGTCCGTTTGGTAAAAACGAGGCATTAGGTATTGCAAAATCTCCGAGATTTAAAGCCAATATTATGCTGATTTCACAGCATACGCCTTTGTATAACAGCGCTTCGGGCATTGACAATAATCCGTTTGTTATAGACCAGCCGGGCGAGTACGAGGTTGGGGGCATATTTTTCTACGGCATACAAACACCAAGTGCAAACACGGCGTTTGTTATCAGGTCCGAAGACATAACGATTGCGTATCTTGCGGGTATGAAGGATGTGAAACTTTCCGAAGAAATCATGCGCAGATTTGAAAACGCAGACATCCTGATAGTTCCGTCAGGAGGAGATGATGTATACAACAGCAGCCAAGCAGCTCGCATTGCGGCGCAGCTTGAGCCGTGTCTTGTAATTCCCATGCACTACAAAGTTTCCGGCATGAAGGGAAAATGGCAAGGGGTTGATGCGTTCATCAAAGAGATGAATGCGCAACCTGAAAGTCAAGATAAGCTGAACATTCGCAAGCGCGATATTCCAAAAGAAGGTATGCGCGTTGTCGTGCTTGAACCGCAGGGGATAACCAAAGTATAATACCAAGACTATGCTGGAAACACTTCGCAATATCCGCAAACAGCCAAAGCATGTCAGGTCAGCCATTTTTTATATGGTTGCCGTGGTTGTGATTCCCGTAACATGTGCGGTGCTTATTTTTTCTTTTTATCAAACAATAAAAAATGTCAGCTTGAATCCTGGTAGCGTACAAGAACAAACATTTGGCCAACGCGCGTCTTCGTACGTAACCGTGTTATTTAGGCAGGCGCGACAAGGAATTACAAATATGCAAACTGTATTGGACAAAGAGTTCGGAAATGTACGGGTGACTGATATATGGAATACACTGATGCGGTCGCTGCAAGGAAAACCGGATGTACAGCCAATTGACACCGGCACGCAGATTATGCTTCCTGTGCCCCTTGCGTCGTCAACCGCATCGTCAACCGAGTAAAAATCCAAGTTATGCCCACGCAAAAAGATTCAAAACAATCAAGCGGCGTTGCGCACCGTATTGAAGCGCGTGATATTGTGCATGAAATGAAGGAGTCGTATTTAACATACGCAATGTCCGTGATTATCAGCCGCGCGCTTCCCGATGTCCGGGATGGACTCAAACCCGTGCAGCGCAGGATTTTGTATGCCATGCATGAAATGGGATTGCGCCATACGGCAAAAACCGTGAAATCCGCGCGCATCGTGGGAGATACCATGGGGAAATACCATCCGCACGGCGATTTGGCTTTGTACGATTCATTGGTTCGTATGGCTCAGCCGTTTTCACTTCGATATCCATTGGTTATTGGACAGGGAAATTTTGGGAGTATTGATGGCGATAGCGCCGCAGCCATGCGGTATACCGAAGCGAAAATGTCAGCAAGGGCCGAGGCAATGCTTGCAGACATTGAAAAGCAGACAGTTGATTTCATACCTAACTATGACAACCGATTGCGCGAGCCGAAAGTACTGCCCGCGCGCATTCCGAATTTGCTCGTGAACGGTTCCATGGGCATTGCGGTTGGTATGGCGACAAATATCCCGCCGCACAATATGTCAGAAGTTGCAGATGCATTGAGGCATTTACTGAAAAATTCCAAAGCGAGCACCGGTGAGTTGCTGCACTATATTCAAGGCCCTGATTTTCCAACAGGGGGAATTATTTTCAACAAACAAGATATTGCTGCGGCGTATAGCATTGGCAAGGGATCGTTTGTGTGCAGGGGAAGGGCGGAAATTATGGAACGGGTCAGGGCGAAACGCGAGACAGGCGATTTTGATATTGTGATTACAGAAATTCCGTACGAAGTGAATAAGGCGAATATGATCAGCCGCATAGCAGAACTTGTAGAACAAAAAAAGATAGATGGCATCAGGGATGTCCGTGACGAATCTGACAAGGACGGGCTTCGCGTGGTGGTGGAGTTGAAGCCCGGCGCGCAAGCGCAAAAGATTTTAAACCAGCTGTTCAAGTTTACGGATTTGGAAAAGATATACCATATGAATATGATTGCGCTGGTTGATGGAATCCAGCCGCAAACATTATCGCTCAAAGAAATTCTGCAAGAGTTTTTGAAACATCGGAAATCGGTTGTGGTGAAACGCACGCAATTTGATTTGCAGCGTACCGAAGAGCGTATTCATATTTTGCAAGGATTGGCTCGGGCGCTTGACCATATTGACGAGATTATTAAAATTATTCGCGCGTCCGAGAGTCGCGACAAAGCACGTGAGAATTTGATAAAGAAATTCAAACTGTCGGATAAGCAAGCTGACGCAATTTTAGCAATCCGTTTGGAGCATCTGGCGCGGCTTGAACGCGAAAAAGTACACGCTGAACTTGCAGAAAAGCAAAAATACGCAAAAGAATTGCAAAACATTTTGAACGACCCGCGCAAAATATTGGATGTAATTGACAACGAGCTGCAAGAAATCAAAACGGCATACGGCGACGCGCGCAAGACCGCGATTGAACGCGGGAAAATCCAAGAAATAAACGAAGAAGAATTAATTCCCGAAGCGCCGACCGTGGTTACGGTATCGCGTGCGGAATATATCCGCAGGATTAATCCCGAACACTTCCGCGTGCAAAAGCGCGGCGGTAAAGGCGTGATGGGGTTTGAAGCAAGGGGCGAAGATGATGCAATGAAAATTGTGGTAAGTTGCAGCACACACGATACGCTTATGTTTTTTACCGACACGGGCAAAATCTTTTTCTTGAAGCCATATGACCTTCCTGAGTCGTCGCGCGTATCCCGTGGGAAACCTATAAACAATTATCTCGGCGTTTCCGAGAATGAAAAAATCGTTGCCTGCATTCCGTACCACAATCACGAACACGACAGCCAGTATTTGGTATTGACTACGCGTTTAGGCATTACCAAAAAATGCGCGCTGAAGGAAATTATGGAGCGTCAGCGAAACGGCATCAGAATCATAACGCCGAAAAAAGACGATGTGATGGTTGCTGCGGGGTTTTCAACAGGAAAAGATAACATCATTTTGGCGACTCAATATGGCAAAGTCATCCGGTTTTTCGAAACACAAATTCGGGCACAGGGCCGTGCGACAAGCGGCATAAAAGGTATGACGTTGAAAAACAACGATGCGGTCATAGGTATGGGTATTGTTTCAAAAGAACAAGAAAAAACAAGTTCAATGTTGGTGGTAACGCAATATGGATTTAGCAAAATGACGCCGCTGAAGCAATACCGTATGCAAAGACGCGGCGGCAGCGGAATTAAAACCGCAAAAATCACAAATAAAACCGGTGTGATTGTAAGCGCAACCGTGTTTACCCACCAGGAAGCGCTCATTGTTGTGTCTCAAAACGGGCAAACCATTCGCATTGGTATGGATGCGATTCCTGTTCAGGGACGGTTAACGCAAGGCGTACATATTATGAAATTAGACACAGGTGATTGCATTACGAGCACCACTTGCATATGATATTCACCAAGCAACTCTTTAATTGTTTATATGTGTTCGCACTTTTTTCTTTTTTAAGGGGGGACGATTTGATATTTTCAGGAAATATATGGTGCATACCATTGCCATGACATCAACTATTACACAACTTGGGCAGTCGCGCGTTGAACTAAAGATTTCGGTTCCCACAGGCGAGTTTCAATCATTTGTTGATGCCGCCCTGAAAGATTTTACCGCAGAGGCGGAATTCCCTGGGTTTCGCAAGGGCAAGGCGCCTGCCCAACTTGTTCAAGAAAAAATCGGAGAATTCGCTTTGTATGAGCATGCGGCAAAAAACGCGGCAATGAAATTCTTTGCTGACGCAGTTACCGAACATTCGCTTGACCCGATTGGAAAGCCGGACGTGGAAGTACTTAAACTTGCACCCGGCAATTCGTTTGAATTCAAGGCGGTTTTTTTCGTCATGCCCGATGTAAAACTGCCAAATTATCGCTCAATTGCGCAATCGCTCAAGCCTGAATACCATTCTGTATCTGTTTCTGAAGACAAAGTGCAAGAAGCGCTTGCGTGGCTGCAAAAGTCGCGCAGGACATATACAGATGTCTCGCGCCCTGCGCAAACAGGAGACCGTATTACATGCGATTTCACTATTTTGGAAAACAGCAAGCATGTTGAACACGAAACGCAAAAGGATTTCATGTTTGTTATTGGTGAGGCGCGTGTTTTGCCGGGTTTTGAAGAAAAAATTATTGGCGCGGCTGCCGGTATTACAACATCATTTACCCTCACGATTCCAGACAATTATTGGAATAAAGACATTGCTGGCAAAATCGTAAATTGTAATGTGGTAATAAAAAAAATTGGACAAACGCACAACCCGATTTTGGATGACGCATTTGCAAAATCCATTAGTAAATTTGAAACAATGGATGCATTGCGCGCAAATATTGCTAAAGGGCTGGAAGCAGAAGAAAAAGAAAAAGAGCAGCAACGATTCCGTACGTTAATACTTAAACGCATTGACGAAAAAACTGAAATTGACACCCCTGCTCTCTTGGTTGAACGCGAACAAGATATGATGGTGCACGAGCTTCGCCACGCGATTGAAGAAACGGGCATTGACTGGCGCACATATATGACACAGATTCAAAAGACCGAGGATGAAATTCGTAATGAATTCGCCAGCCAAGCCAAGGACCGCGTGCGGTTTGCTTTGATTTTGGATGCGATTGCGAAAAAACAAGCCATTGAACCGACAAAAGAGGAAATTGAACAAGAAGCGAACAAGGCATTGGCGCGTTTTAAAAATCCGCAGGAAGCTGAAAAAACAATTGACGTTACGGCTTTGATTTCGTATACTAAAAGTGTGCTTATCAATGAAAAAGTTTCTCGCATGCTTGAAAACATCGCGTTAGGAAAATAACATACAAAGCAATATGGACGAATACGCGCAACTGATTCCTATGGTGGTTGACAAAACCCAGTTCGGTGAACGGGCGTTTGATATTTATTCAAGGCTTTTGCAAGAACGGATTGTGTTTTTGGGCGGTCCGATTACTGACCAGGAAGCGAATTTGATTATCGCGCAGCTGCTGTATTTAGACCATGAAAATCCCGAACAGGATATTAAAATGTATATCAATTCGCCAGGCGGCGTGGTGCCTGCCACTCTTGCGATTTACGACACCATGCAGTTAGTGAAAGCTAATATCCAAACCATTGCGGTCGGCATTGCCGCGTCTGCGGCCGCAGTGCTATTGGCAGCCGGAACCAAGGGCAAACGTTTTGCGCTTCCCAATTCTGAAATGCTTATCCATCAGTTGATTATCGCGGGCGAAGGAATTTCTGGCCAAGCAACCGACATTGAAATCCAGACGCGCGAGATTTCGCGCATGAAAAAACAGCTTAACAACATTTTGGCGCGCCATACGGGCCAACCTATTGCTAGGATTGAAAAAGATACGGACAGAGATTTTTACATGATTCCAGACGAGGCAAAAGCATACGGGCTTATTGACGGCATTTTACAAAAAACAAATGTCAAACCAGCTGTCAAAAGAAAATGAAGCTCCACGGCTTTATGGTTCGGCTATGCTCGCCATCTCTTCGAGGCCCTGAGGACTCCTCAGGGCCTCGAACGGCCTGAGCGAAACGAAGTACAAACCGTGGTATCTTCATTGGCTTTGACGAGCGAAATCCGCGTTGCTGCCAACGGGACGAATGCGGATAAAATAAGAAAAGAGAATTTTGCTAAGGCCCAAAATAGAAATAAATCAATAAATCATTCGTAACTATCCTATTGAACGATCGTTCAGTAGGATATCGAGCTCAATAAATCCATTCGACAAAGGTATACCATGTAGTGAGTTTTCGACTTAATCAGCGTTTATTCTTGTTGCATTATTAGTTTTCAACATGCGCAATTTATTCTTTATATAATACACAATACTTTCTTTTTCCCACTTTGTGGGATTGTTGAAAATCTACTACTTGGCAAACGGGTTCGCCGCACCGTGCACTTCAAAGTGCAAATGGCATCCGGTAATTCCGTCCATGCGACCAGTGTCGCCGATTACACCTATCAAGTCTCCGGCATTGACATACGCGCCGCTTGATACGAACTGCGCGGATACATGCGCATACACGGTTTGCACATTATTGCCATGGTCAATTTTGATAAATCCGCCGTATCCATCATTCCACCCTTGCATAACCGCATTTGTCACAAACCCTTGGGCTGATGCGTATACCGGCGTGCCGCATGCATTTACAATGTCAACTGCGTTGTCGTAATGCAGTTTGCCCGAATTCCAGCCCGTTGTCGGAACTCTGAAATACTTACCATTATTCGTTGCAGGCAATTCATTACCCAATGAATCAGGAATAGCAAAGGCAAGTTTTTCCTGCGTGTCGCCGCCCGGAATAATCAATTGCTCGCCTACAAAAACATTTTCGCTGTCAGCCAAATGATTTGCCGCGCGAACACGGTCTGAAGAAATATTATAAAGCGCGGCAATGCTTTCCACGGTTTCCTGCGGTTCTACCTGGTGCAAAATGCCTGACATAGGCAGAATCAACAATCGCTGACCTGGTTCCAACACATTTCCTTTCAGATTATTAACCCATACAATCGTGTTTTCGCTGATACCGAACTTTTGAGAAAGCATAGCAAGCGTATCGCTTGTTTCCACTTCATATATCATAATGCTATCAATACTGGAAGCTGACAGCCCTGCGGTCGAAGGAATGTCCGGTTCTTGGACAAGCAGTGGCCAACCAAACAACGTTTGTTGATTTGCCAACGAACCATGCGGCTGGTATGCCAAAGTTTGACCATGCATTTTCATTTGCTCAACATCCGCATACGCAACAGCGGGAATCTCCGGGCCGCCGGTAAAATTTTTGTATTGGCGAAAACTGTCCTGCTCCGCGCGAAAAAACACCATACCCAAAACCGCTACGGATAAAGCCAAAGCAAAAACAGGCACGGAAAACCATTGTTCAGGCGCCTTAAAACCGCGAACTATGAAAAACGCCCTTTTGCCAAAATGACGCGCGTTTGATATTTTCAATTGAAAAAGCCGAATTCCTTTGGAAATCCTGGTCTCGTTCCCAGTAATATGTACGACATTATGCAGGAATGGCTTTGAAAGCCGAATAAATTGAAAGAACCGGCGTAAAAAATCAGTATTCACAAAGTTAAGGTTGTATTGTACCAAACATACAAAAGAAATCAATGCTGATATTTGCCAAATTTTCCTTTAAAATGTGCGTTTTTGCTCTTAAAAATGTACAAGGACAACTATTTTTAAAGGGGAATTGGTAAAAATCCTTTAAAAAGAGTAGTATAAAAATACGAAACAATGGCCATAAAAAACGATTCGAGAATAATTTTAATGGATTTGAACGACCAGCAAAAACAAGCTGTTCTGGCAACCAAGGGCCCGGTGCTTATTGTTGCCGGCGCAGGGTCTGGCAAAACCAAAACTTTAACATACCGAGTTGCATACCTTATTAGCTCCGGCGTTACACCAGAATCTATCGTGGCATTGACTTTTACCAACAAAGCAGCTGGCGAGATGAAACAACGGATTATGCGCCTTTTAGGACGCAAAAAGCAAGGCAACGAGAATTTTCCGTTTATCGGCACATTTCATAAGTTCGCTTTATCGCTGGTAAAACAATATGCGAAGCGCTTGGGATACACGGGCCCGCTTACGATTTACGACGAATCAGACAGCGTATCGCTTATGCGCCAGGTTATAAAAACCGTGGATGGCGACAGCGCGACAGACAAAATAGCTTTTCGGCTCATGCACCAGATTTCATATATCAAAAACAAGGGTGATATTCTTGAAAAGGGCGAAGGGATTATTCAAGACAACCTCAAACCGTACTGGAACGCGTATGAGACCATGCTTCGCGCGCGCAATGCAATTGACTTTGACAATATTATTTTGGACGCGGTCAATCTCGTTCAAACAAACATGGACATTCGTGAGCGATTACAAAACCGATTCCGTTATTTTTGCATTGACGAATTCCAAGACACAAACACGCCGCAGTACGCACTTATGAAACTCCTTGCGGAAAAACACAAAAATATATGCGCCGTGGGTGATGATTGGCAGTCAATTTATTCGTTTCGCTGCGCTGATTTCACGCACTTGCTGAAATTCGAACGCGACTGGCCGGGCACGCGCGTCTTTTTTCTGGAACAGAATTACCGGTCCACGCAAACCATTTTGGACGCAAGCCACGGCGTTATTTCACAAAATGTATTCCGCACGCAAAAAAAATTGTTTACCCGCAACCCCGATGGCGATTTAATTTCCATTGTTCGGCTGCAAGATGAACGCGCCGAAGCGTTTTGGATTATGGAAAAAATTCAGGAAAAAATAGCGCATGGGAAAAATCTTTCCGACTGCGTCATTTTGTTTCGCACGAACGTCCAATCGCGCGTGTTTGAAGAATTATGCATGGAACGAAACGTCGCGTATCAACTCGTAGGCACATTCAGGTTTTATCAACGCAGGGAAATCCAAGACCTGATCGCGTATGCGCGGGTAATTCACAATCCCTTGGATACCGTAAGTTTAAGCAGAATTATAAATGTTCCGCGCCGAGGTATCGGGCAAACCACTATTGAAACGCTTGAAAAAAACAACTGGGACTCATATTCAGGGCTTTCCGTAAAGGCAGCAAAAACTGTCAAGGATTTTCAAAAACTTTTGGACACATTCCGCACATTGGCAAAAACCTATTCGGTTTCGGAACTTTTGGAAACTATCGCGACAAGCATCAAATACCGCGACTATCTGGACCCTGATATGAACGAGGGAAAAGAACGCTGGGAAAATGTACAAGAACTTATCGGCATTGCCAAAGAATATGGAACCACATCAGGCCTTGCGCGGTTCTTGGAAAATGTACAACTTATGCAAGGCACCGACAGTTATGAAGCAAACAGCCAACGCATCACGTTGATGACCTTGCACAGCGTAAAAGGATTAGAATTTCCGATTGTGTTCATTGCGGGAGTGGAAGAACGCATTCTCCCGCACGAGCGGTCTGTGTCATCGCCCGAGCAGCTTGAAGAAGAGCGCAGATTGTTGTACGTCGGTATGACTCGCGCAAAACAGGAATTATACCTTACCTGCGCGCACAATCGGTTGCTCCACGGAGAATACGCAACAAATCCTCCGTCGCGATTTCTGCGCGACATCCCGGAACGCTTGACGCATTTTGTTGACCAATCAATTCATTTAAGATTATCAGACGAGTATGGCGAAAGAAACACCATTTATCTTTAAGCCATTACTGAACAGGCCTACGCGTCCCAATAAACGTTTGGGTCAGCATTTTTTAACAGACCAAAGCGTTTTGAAAAAAATCACTGCGGCGTGCCGTATTGAACTCAAAGATATTATTGTTGAAATCGGGCCGGGCAAAGGTGCGCTGACAAAATATCTCGCCGCATACCCGAATGCAATCATTACTGTTGAAAAAGACAAAGCGTTGTGCGAAACGCTTGAACAACAATTCCGCAACCAAAAAAATATCTCCATAGTTCGTGCAGATGTTTTACGCTGGAACCCAATTCCCGCAGTGTCAGGCAAAAAATATATTGTCGCAGGAAACATCCCATATTACATCACAGGGAAACTCATCCCCATGCTTCTGCAGTCATGGCCCAGACCACAACGTATTGTCCTGATGGTGCAAAAGGAAGTTGCGGGGCGTATGACAGCCCAGCCTCCGCATGCATCCATTATGAGCATCATGACCCAGGCATACGCAGCGCCCCGAATTTTATTTTCAGTTCCCAGAACGCGTTTTTATCCAAAACCAAAAGTTGATTCGGCAGTTATTGAACTTGTGCCCCGGCAGCTTATTCCTATAAACAACCAAAAGGGCTTTAAAAAACTCGTTTGCGCAGGGTTTTCGCATCCACGCAAATATTGCATTTCAAATATATGCGAAAAACTTCCGATTTCAAAACACGCATGCGCTGCGGCGCGCGCATCAATCTTTATACAGCCAACCGCACGCGCGCAAGAAGTGTCTCTTGCGCTGTGGATGAAGCTTTTTGCACTGTTAAAAACACAGTTCTTTTGATATACTATAGAAAAGTACAAGTATGAAAGCATTCCGTATTTTGCTTTTTGGTGTTGTGTGCGCAGGAGCCGCTGTGTTTGCTGTTTTTGTTTTATTCTCATTCACGAAGAATTACAGCATTGTCATTTCTTCAGACAACCAAACGCAGGCTGCGCGCTCATTGCCAAACAACTCTTATGAGAAAATTGTATACCTTGACGCAACAAAATTTTTCGGGTCAAACTTAAGCGTCTTAGCTGGAAGCATTATAGGGAAAAACATACTTTCCCAAAACCCGAACGGTCCACAGCTCGCGAATGCGCAATCGCCGATAGTGCTGAACCAAAAACAAGTTACTCAAGATATCGCAGCCCAAGTATATACGCAGGCAGTCAAAGACCTTACTATATACACTGAAAAAGATATCACCCGTGTTCTTGATACGCAAAACGCGGTTGCGGCATACACACAGGAACTCAAAACAATCAGCAACGCCTATCTTGAACCGTTTCGAAACAAAGATATTTCAGTGCTTGCCGCGCTGGTTATAGAACAAAACGACAACGATGCCAGAAAAATACTGCTTTCTTACGCAGATGCGTCACAACAAGCGCTTGATGAACTTATTAAACTCCCTGTTCCTGATTCATGGGTCACACTTCATCTTGAATTAATGAACATTATTTCCGAAAGCAGATACGCCGCGCTCGCATTTTTAACAATTCAAAACGACCCCGTGCGCGCGAATATTGTTGCGCAAAATTACCAATCGCTCGCTAAACGGTTTACGGCATTCACGCAAGCGCTAAACAACAAAATCAAACAAGACCATATTATTTTCTAACCATATGAATACTCGTAGAATTACTATATTTTTATTTGTTGTCCTGGTGTGTGCTATGGGGTTATACGCATTTAGTTCTGCTCCTGCGGGCACATGTTCGTGCTCGTGCAGTAGCAGCACAGAAGCATCATGCTCATGTTCATGCACATTTTCAATACCTATACCGCTGCCTGTTATTGACCAAGGCGCAATCAATGCAATTACTGGCGTGGCAGGGGCAATCGCGAAGCTTACTGCTGATATAAGCAACTCAGGAGAAGCAAAGCTTCAAACAGCAGGCATTATACACGATTCAGTTTTTTCATATCTTTCAGCTATGAAGACAGTGTGCGATGATACTATGAAGTTTTTCGGCCAAGATAAATGCAGAACAGTTGTTGAAAACTGGGGAAACTTCTTATCCGACATCCCTAAAAATGTCAGATTAAAAACTATAAACGAAATCCAAAGCACAGACCTGGATTTACGCGCTATGGAAATGCTTAAAGCTACGCTCGGCCTTGGACAAGACAGCTCTGCAGACCAAGAACCATTTAACAAATTTGAAGACATGTATTTAAAACAAGGAACGCAAGAAGGATGGAGAATTACTCCGCACACAACGCTTGGCGGAGCGCTTGTTCACCTGACACAACAAAATAACCGCAACCTTGCCTTAATCACGCAGCAATATTTAGACCAACAAACAGATTCAGCTGTTGAAGCAGGAAAAATGGAAGCGCAATCAGGCCAAGGCGCGCTTCCAAGCCAAGAATG
>Ga0210004_1000618_pt1 | contig 21881 bp, 19 predicted proteins | sample CryGey13umfilter_FD_185450 | JGI IMG/M metagenome (GOLD analysis project Ga0210004, IMG submission 185450) | Groundwater microbial communities from aquifer in Utah, USA - Crystal Geyser 4/8/14 3 um filter (SPAdes) (version 3) | ecosystem: Environmental > Aquatic > Deep subsurface > Groundwater...
AATTTTCCCCTCTTTATAAAATTATTTTATTTTCAAAGAACTATCTCATTCTCACACCCCAATTATAGCACCTCTATAAATTTTGTCAAGCCCAATTCGCTGTTCGCATGCAAAAAAAGAGCGAGTTTTTTCGCTCTTTGTTGGAATTTCGATGTCCAGAATTTCTACTAATTCTTTATATCTATTTCTCACTGTAACTTCAGTAACTCCGGCAACCTCGGCAATATCTTTTTGAGTAATGGGTCTTATGAATCCAAAGCGTCCTTTTTTCCGTTCGTTATTCTCCAAACAAGCAATATATAAGGCAGCAGCAGCTAAACCCATCGGGCCCCTCCCACTACTCATTCTTCTTTCTTTAGCTTGACGAAGAATTTTGATAGCTAATCCTTGAGTTTCCTGGGAAATGCCAATTTTTTCAGCGATTTTTGAGACACATTTATTCGAATCAGCAACCGGCATTTGAATATCGAGTTCGCGAAGCAAAAGTCGATAGCAACGAGCAACCTTTTTTTTATCAACCAAACTTGCATCAGCAACTTCCTGAAGAGTTCTGGGAATTCCAGTTTGTCGACAGGCAGCATAAAGGCAGGCAGGAACCATACCAATAATCGATCGTCCACGAATTAAACCTTTATCTAAAATTTTGCGGTAAATAACCGCTGCTATTTCTCTTATGGGTGATTTTGGTGGAATATTGAGTTTATCTGCCAGACGATCAAGTTCGGTCATTGCCCGGACTAAATTTCTTTCAATTGAGGAGTGAACTCTTGAGCGTTCCTGCCACTTACTTAATCTTTTCATATCAATGAAAGTACCGGGTCGAAGCGCCCTCCCAAAGGCGTCGCGGTGAATTGGTTTTAGAGTCGTTGACAAACTTTTATCATGAACATTCAGATTTCCAGGCATGCCGACGCGTGATCTCTCTGCCTCCTCTTCTTGGGTATAAGCTCGCCATTCGGGTCCTTCATCTATTACAGGGTCAGGTAAAACAAAACCGCAATCGCCACAGGCAACTTCGCCAGTATCATAATCGGAAATAAGATTTACACTCCCGCATTCTGGGCATCTGTCAATACTTAATTGAGGTGATAATTTTTTTCTTTCCTCCATTTGTATCATCTCATTTTCAATTTTTAACGAACATTCAAACGAACATTTATCTGAAATAATCATAGACTTTTATTAAAATTTTGTCAAATTGGCAAAAAATTCTAAAAATAGTATAATAGAAAATCATGTTAGAAATCTTCAATACTCTCACTCGAAAAAAAGAGATTTTTAAACCTTGTAAAGAAAAGAATGAACTACCTTGGGAAACACACTGGTACCAACTGAGAGATAATGAACTTTTAAAATTAAAAGGGAATCTATTGAAAGAATTAATAAATTTGGGAAAAAGAAAGGCTGGATCTTTGTATAAATTGGCTGAATTACTCGAAATGTGTTATGTTGATTTTTGGTATGTATTAAAAGATCAGGCTGAATTAGTTTCAGTAAAGAAACTGAAGAAGTTAGCTTCTTTTCTCAAGATAAAATATGAATATTTTAATGATAAAATTTCAGAAATTAGAAAAGGCGAAGTTATCTCAATTAGAAATCCAAAATTTCCGTTTAATTTGGCTGCAAAAGAGGGAGCGGTATTGCTTGGAAATATAGTTTCCGATGGTTGTATTTATATTGATAAAAAAGCTAGGAATGTAATGAGAACTAAATATTCAGCTGGCACACAGGAAGAGCTTGAAAATTTTGTCAATAATATAAATAAGGTCTTTGGGGAGGTTCATTTTCAAAAAGAAAGACAACGAAATAGTACTTATTTAAGAATAGGCTCTTCAATAATTGGCGAAAGTTTACATAAGGTGGGTGCTCCAGTAGGAAACAAATCGGAAATTAATCCTGGGGTTCCTTGGTTAATAAAAGAAGGTTCAGATGAATTAAAAAAGACTTATTTACGAGCAATTTTTGATGACGAAGGCTCAATGGGGACAGGTAACGGTTCTCTTTTCATCACTTTATCTAGAGCTTTCCATATTAATAATTATCTAACATCTTTTCAGGAAAGATTGTTGAATAAAATAAAACTATATTTCAAAGAAAGAAGATTCCCTGACGGATATGTCATGAAATCAATAGAAATTAAAAAAGCAATTTCCTTAGCTCCATCTCTCAGAAGTTTTCTTTTAGAAACCAAACCCCAACTCTTGTTAGAAGAATCTGTATTGCTTCATTCTTTTGGAATCAAAAACAGGCTTCGAAATTCAGTATTAAATTTAACTAGAAATGGAAATTTTAGTATCCTAAGCGAATTAAGAATTCAGGGGAAACCGAACGTGCTAAAATTTTACCGAGATATTAATTTTGGTTTAACTTTAAAACAAACAAAATTAAAGAAAATTTTATTAAATAAAAAATGGATTTAAAAATACCACTCAAATTATATAACACTCTGACTAGAAAGAAACAGATATTTAAACCTATAGAACCTAGGAAAGTGAAACTCTATACATGTGGAATTACTGCTTATTTGTATGCCCATATTGGAAATTTGAGAACTTATCTTTTTGAAGATATCTTAAAGAGGGTTTTGGAATACAATGGTTTAAAAGTAAAGCACGTAATGAATATTACCGATGTTGGCCACTTAACCTCCGATGCCGATACTGGTGAAGATAAAATGGAATTAGGAGCAAAAAGGGAAAGAAAAACCGCCTGGGAAATTGCCGAATTTTATACTCAGGCTTTCAAAGAAGACCTCAAAAGATTAAACATCAAAACACCTGATATCTGGGTTAAGGCTACTGATACCATAAAAGATCAAATTGATTTGATTAAGATTTTAGAAAAAAAGGGGTTTACTTATCAAATTTCAGATGGTGTTTATTTTGACACTTCAAAATTAAAAACTTATGGCCGGCTCTGGCCAAGAAAAATGAAATTGAAGGCAGGGGCAAGGGTAGAAATGGTTCCTGGTAAAAAAAATCCCACTGATTTTGCTTTATGGAAATTTACGCCGGCTGGTGTCAAAAGGCAAATGGAGTGGGATTCTCCTTGGCTTCGGGGTTTTCCTGGCTGGCACACTGAATGTGTTGTAATGTCGATGAAACATTTGGGAATTCCTTTTGATATTCATTGCGGCGGTATCGATCATGTTCCAATCCACCACACTAATGAAATTGCCCAGGCCGAAGCAGCTTCAGGAAAAATTTTGGCAAATTTCTGGTTGCATGGCGAATTTTTGGTTTTTGGGAAAGAGAACCCCGAAGGAAAGCCTTCGGCTTCCTACGGGGTAAAAATGGCGAAATCGAAAGGAAAAATCATTACTTTAGAAAACCTAATTGAAAAAGGTTATAATCCCCTCACCTACCGTTATTTATGTTTGACAACTCACTACCGAAAAAAACTCCAATTTTCTTGGTCTGCCATAAAATCAGCCCAAAACGCCTTGAATGGTCTTTATCAAAAAATAATCGAAATAAAGTCCGAAAGACCAGCGGAGAACGGTTCTCCGCTAACTAAATATTATCAAAAGAAGTTTTTAGAGTTCATCAATAATGATTTAAATATGCCCAAGGCATTGGCTTTAATGTGGAATGTTGTTAAAAATAAAAAATTAAAAATAAAAGATAAAAAAGAGTTATTATTGGATTTTGATAAAGTTTTTGGATTAGATTTAGCCAAAGTTAAAAAACCGAAAATCCCTGAAGAAATCAAAAAATTGGTTGAAATTAGAGAAGAATATCGAAAAAATGGAGATTGGAAATCAGCTGATGAAATCAGAAAACAAATCAAAGAGATGGGTTGGCAAATTGAAGACACCAAAAAAGGCCCAAAATTGAAGAAACTTTAAACAATAATATTCGCATGGGCCCTTTCGTAGTATGCGAAAAGCCTGCCTTCATCCTTCGGACTTCGGCAATGCGAACAGGCACATGCGAATTGGAGTTTTTCGCATGCTTATTTTAGCCATTTTAAAATGTCGTCGAGGTCTTTGATGTTTTCTTTGTCTAATTTTTCAAAGAGTTTTTCCGGAGAAAAACTCTCTTTTTCTTTTTTGGTTTTTTCTTTTTGGCAGAGTTGATAAAAATCTAAAATTTTGTCACAAATTCTGTCCCAAGAATATTTTTTTGCTTCTTCCCTACCCCATTTTCCCATTTGCTTTCTTAAATTTTCATTTTCAATCAAAATTTTCAATTTTTTAGCTAAATCTTTATAATCCCTATTTTTTACTAAAATTCCACCCTTTTTTCCTCTAAAAAATTCTTTATAACCTTCGTTAGCAAAAGCCACCACCGGTAGGCCACAAGCCATCGCTTCTAACAGAACAATTCCGAAACTCTCTCCATAAATTGAAGGGGCACAAAAAATATTGGAGTTATTAAAATAGGAAACTAATTCTTTTCCGGTTTTTTCTCCCTCAAAATAAACTTCTTTTAGATTTTGATCTTTGACAAAATTTTGACATTTTTCTTTTAATTCTCCTTCCCCGATAATGATCAATCTTAAATTTTGAAATTTTTTCTCTAAAATTTGGTAAGCCCTTAATAAATAAATTAATCCCTTTCTCTCTTCAATTCGTCCGACAAATAGAATGTTTACTTTTCCATCAAGAAATTTTTTTATTTTTTTCGCCTTAGGATTAAAAATTTCTAAATCTATTCCGTTGGGAATAACAGTTGTTGGCACCCGACAACTATTTAAAAATTTCAGAGCAACCTCGGAAACACCGATTACTCCATCAATTTTCCACTCAATAACCATTTTTAAAATTTCAAGCAAAATGGGAAACTCGGTCAACAATTTACTTCTTTCAACATCGGAATGAAAAGTTAGAATATTTAAAGCTCGAGATTTTTCCAAAATCTGGAAAGAAGAAGGAAAACCAAAATTGTGAAAATGTAAAACATCAAATTTTTCTTTTTCCAAAACTTCCTCAATGGCTGTGGGATTAAAGTGGACAGCAAAATCGGATTTTCCACCGCCAAAAGATACCGGAAAAGATGTTCCCAATAAAATTACTTCCCTTCCATAATTTTCTTCGAAAGATTGCCGGGGAACAATGATTTTTGTCTTTAACCCCCGCTTTTTTAATTCTTTGCTCAAACCTAAAATATGGCTTTTGACGCCTCCCGGTTTTAAAAAGGAATGAAGAGAAATTAGACCAACCTTCATAAACTTCCTACCAATTACGAGTTTTTTCGAATTACGAATTCGTAATTCGTTTGTATTCGTAATTCGTAGGGTTATATTAAAAACTTGCCAAACTCTCTTGCTATTTGTTATATTATACTTGATGGCCGAGCAATCTTCAAACTTTGAATTACCAGGGAAGCTGCCTCCTCAATCAATCGAAGCCGAAAAATCGCTTTTGGGTTGTTTGATGTTGGATAAAGAAGCTATTTTCAAGGTCTGTGATTTTTTGAAACCGGATGACTTTTACAAAAAGAATCACCAGGAAATTTACTTGGTAATGGTTGAACTTTTTGAGAGGGGGGAGCCAATTGATTTTCTTTCCGTTTCCGATCGCCTGAAAGATAAAAATTTATTAGAAGAAATTGGCGGAAATAGTTTCTTAACTGAATCGATAAATTCAGTTCCCACCGCTTCTCATATTGCAAATTATGCCAAAATTGTCCAGAAGAAAAGAATTTTAAGGGATTTAATTTCTGCCTCTCAGGACATTGCCTCTTTTGGATATAATGAATCGGAAGATATTGATATTTTGTTAGATCAGGCAGAAAAGAGAATTTTTAGCATCGCCCAAAAAGGTTTAACCCAAGAGTTCGTACCGGTCAAGGACACCTTAGAAGAAGCATTTGAAAGAATTGATAAATTGTCAAAAAGAGAGGCCGGTCTGAGAGGCCTATCAAGTGGTTTCGCCGATTTGGATAATATCTTGGCTGGCTTCCAAAAATCGGATTTGATAATCTTAGCAGCCAGGCCAACTTTAGGAAAAAGCGCCATGGCTTTGAATTTCGCCGCAAACATTGCCATTAATGCAAAGATACCAGTAGGAATATTTTCTTTGGAAATGTCTCGGGATCAAGTGGTGGATAGATTAATTTCTTCTCTTGCTGGGGTGGATTTGTGGAGATTGAGAACCGGCCGACTTTCAGATGAGGGCGAGGAAAATGATTTTACCAGAATTCGCCACGCCCTTGGCGTCTTATCTGACGCCCCTATTTATATTGATGATGCCGCTTTCCCAACTGTTTTGCAAATGAAAGCGCTGTGCCGGAGATTGCAAGCCGAAAAAGGTTTGGGTTTGGTAATCATTGATTATTTACAATTAATGGAACCCCTAAATCCTAATGCTAATCCGGTTCAACAAGTTTCCGAAAATTCCCGGGCTTTAAAGGCCTTGGCAAGAGAATTAAATATCCCGGTTCTGGTTGTTTCCCAATTATCGAGGGCGGTGGAACAAAGATCGCCTCAGATTCCTCGATTAGCCGATTTAAGGCAATCGGGAACAATTGAACAGGATGCCGATGTTGTTTTGTTTATTTATCGGGAAGACAGATATGGTACCGACACTCCGAGAAAGAATATTGCCGATCTCATCATTGCTAAACACCGAAATGGCCCGGTAGGAAAAGTTGAATTATTTTTCGACGCGAGAGTGGTCAGTTTTCGAAACTTAGAAAAAGGAACTTTTGAAGAATAAAAATACACGAATTAGGACACGAATTATATGCAAATGATATGCGAATACTGCATTCGTATAAAATTCGTATATAATTCGCATATTAATTCGCGCGAAATTAATTTGTATCCTCCATCTGTCCAAAAACTCATTAACCTCTTTTCCAAATTTCCGACGGTTGGACCGAGGACGGCGGCCAGATTTGTTTTTTATTTAATGGGACTTTCAAAAGAAGAAGTTGATGATTTGTTAAAAGAAATTATTATTTTAAAGAAAAATGTAAAAATGTGCTTTTTTTGTTTTAATCCCTTCGAGGGGGAGAGTGAACTTTGTCAAATTTGTAAAAATCCATCTCGAGAGAAAAATTTGCTTTGCGTTGTTGAAAAAGAAAGCGATTTAATCTCAATTGAGAAAACAAAAAAATACAACGGTCTTTATTTCGTCTTGGGTGGGACGGTCTCAACCCTAAAAAAAGAGGAAATCGAAAAGTTAAGAGTTAAAGAATTAATTGAGAGAATTAAAAATCCAGAAAAATTTGGAATTTTAAATGCCAAATTTCAAGAAATCATTTTAGCCACTAATCAAACGACTGAAGGTGAAGCAACGGCTTTGTATTTAGAAAGAGTTTTAAAACCTTTGAGTTTAAAAATTAGCCGTTTAGGGCGGGGTTTGCCAGTTGGCGCCGAATTAGAATACGCCGACGAAGAAACCATAAAATCGGCCTTGGAAGGGAGAAAGTAAAAAGAAGAGGGATTAAATTACACGAATTAGTATCCGAATTATATGCGAATTATATGCGAATAAATTTAAAACAGCCATTTTGAGCTGTTTTTTAAAAAGAAAAAGAGAGGAAGTTAAGGATGTTAGATATGTCTTTCGATGTAATCTATTATTTCCTGAGGCGTTGTACATCCTTGAGCAATTGCCATTGCTGCTGTCTCTGCGAGACTAAAATCTTTTGGCAATGTTTCTCCTCTATCTAATATCTGTTCTACGGCTTCTTTTATCGCTTTTGCTTTGTCGCCTTTCACTATTGCTCTTCTTCCGTGCTTGGGTTTTAAGGCAACCTGTATAGTGATTTCTTCCATTTTTGTCGCCTCCTTTTCGGACGACTAAACTATTTACTAATCCTGAGCCTGTCGAAGGATTGATAGACAATTCAGTCGTCCAAAACTTCCTCCCCTTTTAGTTTTGTTAAAGAACTATGTACCACTTTTTCTACGATCGTAGAAAACAGGGTATATTCTCCTTTTTCCAACCCACCCGCCAAAATTTTTTCAAAATTTATGCGGACAAGCCCTCCTAAGTTTCAAAAAGCAAAACTTTGGCGGGCAAGCAATTTCTGGACGGGCTCGAAAAAGAAAAAAGGGGAAGAGAAAAATGAGCGCGTTTAACCTTTTATAAAATGACCACAGTCTTCTCCTGGAAGAAAATCAATAAACCTTATCTTTTCTTGGGTCGGAAGTAATATCAATAGTGTTTTTATTTTTTCGTCTGGTGGCCTATCAATCGGTTTAGTAGACTCTCTGATTATCGATGACTTTGGCGGTAAAATCCAGATATCGTAATAGGCCAAAGGAGTTTCTATTGGTACGCCTACGATTATTCCCTCTGCTTCTTTAATGATTTGTTTAACTTTTAGGCTTCGTTGCCAAGCTATATTAACCAGAAAATGAAGGAGGCCGAGATCTTTCGCTAAGCTTTCGATTTCTCCTCTCAATTCTAGTAGTTTCTGTTCCTCAACCAGCTTCCGCTTTCTCTTTCCATAAATCTTTCTCATTTTTTCCGCTAGTTGTCCTATCTTTTTCATTGTTTTTTGGGACAATTTACATCGCCTCAAACTGCACACCAAAATTATTGATGAACAATTCGCGGCGATGAAATTTCTCTTCTCCCCTTCTAAATTATTTCAAAGAGCTATCTTATTTTATGTTTCATTATAGCAAAATAAAAAAAATTGTCAAGTACAACTGACAAATTTTCTAGATTCTATTTTTTAGATTCTATTTTAGTTATTTCCACCTCCGTAAAAGGTTGTCTATGCCCTCTTTTTACCCTATATCTTGTTTTGGCTTTGAATTTGAAAACAATGACTTTTTTGCCCTTGCCCTCTGATATTATTTTTCCAGCCACCTTTGCTCCTTCAACTAAAGGATTTCCGATTTCAATCTTCCCGCCTTTCTCCAATAACAAAACATCTTTGAAAGTTACTTCCTTTCCTTCTTTAGCATCTAATTTCTCAATTTTTATTTTCTGACCTGGGGAAACAAGGTATTGTTTGCCACCAGTTTTAATCACAGCTAACATAATTTGGACCGTGTTTTCTACGATCGTAGAAATCGCGGTTATTTCATTTTCTAAATTTTATTTGATTCTTTCAACTTTTTCTTCTCTTCGGGTTTTTTAATCTGGAGTTCCTGAAGCGAAGCCCTAATTCTGCTTATCATTTGCTTATAATCCAAATAGGCGTTTTGAACCATTGTTGAACCCCGAGCAATTTTGTTTTCCAAAATGTCTTCCATTTTGTCTAAATTTTTTGAAATTGCTATTAAATGATTTTGCAAATTTTCCAAATCGATGGAAATAGAATATTGCAAATGCAATCTGTACATATATAAAATTAAGGGTAAAACCATTGAATAGGGCATCAAAATCACATCTTCTTCTCTGGCTTTCAAATGGGCTTCTCGACAAACGCTATAAACCGAATCCGGAACAGCGGCGATGGCTTGTGACCAGGTGACCGCCGGGTCGATATATTGTCTGACCTCTTTAATTCTTTTTATCGTTTCTTTTTCAATCTCATCAATGATTTCTTTTCTTTTCTTTGGCTCTTTTTCATTATCTAATTCCAAAACTAAATTTCCGGCAGGCCATTTGGAATCAATGGCTAATCTTTTATTATTGGGCAAGACCAAAGCGAATTCAACTGTTTTTCCCCTAACGGCGAAATTTCTCTCAATCATTTCCGATGGCAATTTTTTAAAAGTTTCTCTTAAAATTTCTTCCCCTGAAATTCCCTTGGCTGAAGTTCCGGCAATGATTTCATCTACTCTTTTTATCCTTTCTAAAAATTCAACTTCTTTTTCCCGACGAATTTTTTCGGCCGTTTTCAAATCTTCTAACAAATCTCTGGTTTTTTCAATTCCATCTTTTAAATGATCTTGGAGCTGAACGCCCAAAAGCAATTTTTCTTTGATATCCTGGATGGCTTTTGCTTGATCTAAATTTATCTGGCTTTGCTGACCGATTTTTTCACTTAACTTGAAAAGAAAAAAAATTAAAATCCCGGCTAGGGCAATGAAAAAAATAACGAAAATAAAATCTGCCATTAAACCTATATTATCATTTTCACCCCCTACCGTCAACCCCGTTAGAAACTCGTGTCCCGGTAGAGAAAATTTCTCTAACGGGGCGTGCGGGGCATGAAACCCAACCGCAGCAAGCTGCGGGGCATGTTTCTAACGGGGTCAATCTATCTTGTTAAAAAGAAAATTTGGCTGATGAGGAAAAGAATATAAATTGAAAATAAAATGAGGGCTTCTCTTCTGGTGATTTTTTTTCCAGTTCTCAAAAAAATTAAGAAAAAAATGGCAGATATCACAAGAAAAATTCTTCCGATGGCTAAAAGCGAAAAATCAAAAAAATTAATCGGACAAATGAGGGCTACCGTACCCAAGACTAAAGTGGCAGTAATCATTACGCTTCCCATCAAATTTCCTAAAATCATCCAATCTTGACCCTCTTTTGCCGCCCGAATAGAAAAGAAGGTTTCTGGCAAGCAATCGCCTATTCCAACAATAAAAATGCCAATAAAAATCAGAGGCAAATTTAAATTTTGGGCAAAGAATGAAGAAGATTTGACGATTCCCTGGGCTCCCAAAATTAAGAAAGCAACGCTTATAATTAACAAACCCAAATCTTCAAAAAAATATTTCCAACCCCTAATTTCTGGCACTCCATTATAAACTTTTTTAAATCTCTCTTCTTTCCTAAAAAGCCAAAAAACATAAAAAGCAAAAGTTAAAATCAATAAAAAACCATCGATCCGAGAAAGGTTGCCATCTAAAATTAAGATTAAGGGCAAAAGAGCGGCTGAAATGGTAAAAATTGAACTTCCCTGAACAGTCCGACTGGGAGCCGAAAGTCCCTGCCTGGAAATAAAAGCAGCCAAAGCCACGGTAACAGTTAAATCAAAGATATTGGCTCCAATGACGTCTCCCAAAGAAAGTTGGGGAATTTTGTTTAAAGCCGATAAAATTCCAACGAAAAGATTGGGTAAAGAAGCACCAAAGGCAATGGTAAAAAAAGCAACCACAAATTCCTTCCAGCCCAAAAATTTGGCAATTCTGGTCAAAGAATTGACCAGCCATTTACCGGAAAGGACGAGCAAAAAACAAGAGATAATGAAAATGAGAGCATAAAGAAAAATCATACCTTTTTCTTCCTAATGAAATAAAATTTTGTGGCTTCAATTAAAAATAGATTCAAAAACCCCAGAGCAATTAATAACCCCAAGTCATAAAGGTTTAAGGGTACAGTTTTTAATAAGTTTTGGAAAAATGGTAAATAAATTGCTATCAAAAGCATAACGATTCCCCAAAGCCAACTTAAATTTAAAATTAAATTAGAAAAGGGATTGAAATGCCAGATATTTTTCTTTAAATTCTTACAGGAAAAAACATAAAAAAGGGAATCAATAGCCAAGCCAGCAAAAATTATTGTTTGAATTTCTCTCTGAGGCAGATTTCGACCTAAGAGCCAAACAAAAAGAAAGAAAAGTAAAAAATCAGTAAAAATACCAATAACAAAGATTAAGACCTTCATTTCTTGAGTCAAAAGAGGCATTTTGGGATCTTCTGGTTTTCTTTTCATTATCCCTTTTTCCTTTGGTTCAAAAGCCAGAGCCAAAGCCGGTAAACTATCTTCAATTAGATTTACCCATAAAATTTGACCAGGCAAAACCGGTAAAAAAGGAAAAAAGCGAGGCGCTAAAACCGCAGCCGTAATCAAAATCATTTCAGTAAAACTATCTGAAAGTAAATAAGTAATTACTTTTCTGATGTTATCTAAAATTGCCCTTCCTTCCTCAACTGCCGCTACAATAATTGAAAAATTATCGGTAAGCAAAACCAAATCAGAAGCCTCTTTGGCAACATCGGTTCCAGAACCCAAAGCCAATCCAATATCGGCTTTTTTTAGAGCCGGGGCATCGTTTATTCCATCACCGGTCATTGCCACCACTTTTCCCTTCCCCTGCCAAGCTTGAATAATTTTTAATTTTTGAGATGGTTCAACTCGGGCATATATTTCAATATCTTTTAGTCTCTCTTGAAGTTCTTTTTCAGATATTTTTTCTAAATCCTGACCTTCAATTATATTTTCTTCTTTTGCCGGCAATCCCAATTCTTTGGCAATTGCCCTGGCTGTTAATTTATGATCACCAGTTACAATAATCGGTCGCATTCCCGCCTCTTGACAAATTTTTATTGCCTCTTTAACCTCTTTCCTTAAAGGATCGTGTAAAGAAATCAATCCAACAAAAACCAAATCTTTACATAGATCCTCCAATTTTTCATACTTCATACTTTCTACTTCATACTTTCTATAAGCTGTGGCCAAAATCCTTTGCCCTTTTCCAGCCAATTCCTCAAATTTTTTCTTTATTTTTCCAACTTTTTCTTCAGATAAAATTTCTTCTTTTTCGTCAAATCCACAATATTTTGACATTGCCAAAATTTTTTCTGGCGCTCCTAAAATATATAAAATAGTTCTTACCCCGTTAGATTTCGAAGGAATTTTTTCGGGGTCTTTTTCTGAAAATTTCCTTAGAGCTGCTGAATATTTATAAACCGGATCGAATGGCAATCTATCAATCTCTGGTTCTGCTTTTTCCAATTCTTTTTTATTTAAATTGTTCTCCGCTCCGGCTACCAATAAAGCCCTTTCGGTTGGCCGACCACGAATAATCCATTTTTCTTTTTCTTCTTCCGGATTTTCAACAAATGCATCGCTAGATAAAGTAGCGATTTTTAAGGCGAAAATGATATTGGTCTCGGGAAAAATTTCAGAAACTTTCATTTTAGCTTCAGTCAAAGTTCCAGTTTTGTCAGTACATATAATCGAAGTGCTACCAAGTGTCTCGGCTGCTATCATTTTCCTGACCAAACCCTGTTTTTTTAAAATTCTCTGCATTCCCAGAGCTAAAACGATTGTCACCGCCACCGGCAATCCTTCAGGAACTGCCGCCACTGCCACTGCTATTGACATTAAAAACATCTCAAATTTATCGCGACCAGAAATTATCCCTAAACCGAAAATTAAAAAACAAGCAAGAATTATTAAAATTCCAATAATTTTACTCAAGTGAATTATCCTTTTTTGGTAAGGAGTTTTTTCTTCTTTAGCTTCCCTAACCATTTCCGCTACTTTTCCAATTTCAGTTTTTAATCCCGTTCCAGTAACTATTGCTTTTCCCTCGCCATCCTCAACGATGCCCCCCATATAAACCATATTATCCCTGTCGGCTAAAGGAGTTCTTTCTGGTAAAATATCTACCTTTTTTTCAGCCGGAAACCATTCCCCGGTTAAGGAAGCTTCATTAACTTTAAGATTATGGACCCCAATCAATCTACCATCAGCTGGAACTTTGTTTCCTGGACTTAGTAAAAAAATATCCCCCGGAACCAATTCCGATTGATCGATCTCTTTTTCATTTCCTTCTCTTATCGTGTAGGTCTTTATCTTAACTATTTTTTTTAGTTCGGTTAAAATCTTTGAAGTTTTATTTTCCTGGAAAAAACCAATGATTGTGTTTAAAAAAACTGCGCCAAAGATAATAATGGAGTCGGCATATCTAGCTAAGATTTCAGAATTCTCTTTGTGGGGAAAAAAGAGAGCGACAATTCCGGCAATGACTAAAATATAAATTAGAGGGCTTTTGAATTGTTCAAAAAATAATTTTAAGCCAGATAAGAGTTTTTCCTCGGGAAGCAAATTTTTGCCAAATTTTTCTTGGCGTAATTTAACTTCCTTTTCAGTTAAGCCATCCGAGGCATTGGTTTCTAAAATCTTTGTTACTTCCTCTACCGACAAATTATGCCAATTTTTATTTGCCATTTTTTTATTTTTGAGGTAAATTTATGATTTTTGCCTCAAAATTTTGCTGATTAATTTCCAAAATTGAAACCGATGGCTGAGTAAAAAATGGAATTGTGGCTGAGCCAGGATTAATTAATAAAATTTTCTTTGCGCCGAGGTTTAATTCCCTTAAAAATGGCCGATGGGTGTGGCCAAAAATTAAAATGTCAAAATTTTCTTTTTCTGCCAATGTTTGTGCCATTTTTTCTTGAACGAAATTGAAATGAGAACCAAGCCAAAAAGAAAAGGGGCTATGGACAATGCCAATTTTCCAGTTATAAATTTTGAGCGAGATTCCCTCTGGCAATTTTTCTTTCGTTTCTTTTTGGTCCATATTTCCTTCAACAGCAATTACCTGAGCAACCTCTTCTAATTTTTCAATCGTTTCTAAATTTTCAATATCGCCTAAATGAATTATTAAGTCGGCATTTTCAAAAACTTCAAAAATTTCTTTTGGCAATTCTTTTGCTCTACCTGGAATATGAGTATCAGAAATTATTCCAATTTGGATTTCGTTTTTTTCTGTTTGAAATTCTTGCGCTTGAAAATTTTGAGGAATTTCTGGCATCTGATTTTGTTTTGAAACTAAAAAAGTTCCTAATAATAGCGGTCCAAAAATTATAAAAATTCCCAAAACTACCTTTCGGAAAAACTTCCTTGACATTATCTTATTTTACCCTGTTAGAAATATTATTTCAAACGGGGTAAATGCATTTGAAATTTTTTATCCAAAGTTCAGGGAATTTTAACAAAATTCAACCAAAAAGAGGTAAATAAAAACCTCTTTTTTATTTTTTTCCATCTTTTTTACCTCCTTTTTACCAATTTTTTACCTATCCTTTATCCTGTCATCTAAAATCCCTAATTCGCACGATCGTGCGCTTTATGTATTTATTTCAATGCGTATTTATTTCAAGTTGAAATGTTTTTTTAATTCTTTCTCCTCGGTTATTTTTTCTACTACCAAAAATCTTATATCTCCCAGAAATTCTAATTTCCAAAGCTTCAGCAAAGCCATTATTTCTTTTTCCGCATCGAAAGGGAAAATCCAGACACTCTTTTGAAGTTCTATAAATCCAATCCATTTTAATTCCCTTCTTAAAAAATCTCTATCTCGACGGCTCATTTCCGGAATATCAAAAATAATCACCCTCCATTTTCCATCCCATTTTTTATTTTGAAGTTTCTTCCAAAGAATAATTTTAATAATTTCAATTCTTCCTTTTGGAGTTAACTCCCAGCCATTTTCAGTTTTTCTAAGATAACCCTGCCTTTTCAATCTACTTATCCTTTGCTGAAACATTTTTTTAGCCTCAGACCTAGAAAGCAAAGGAGACCGATATAAAGAAAAACCTTTCATTAAACTCTGAGGATTAATAAAAATCCTCACTCCTAATTCGAGAAGATTTTCTAAGGTCTCCCCCAAATAACTAAAAATTTTATTAGTTAAACTTTCTTTCTCAACTCTCCTCATTTCTATTTTTGTCATAATCCGCACGATCGTGCGTTTTATGACAACTAATGTTTGCGTAATATTTGCGGGTAAATAAGGCGGTAATTTTGAATTAGTGGCCCCATCGGGAGTCGAACCCGAGTTTCAAGGATGAGAACCTTGCGTCCTAGGCCTCTAGACGATGGGGCCTTATTTTCAATTTACCAAAAAATTCAAATTTTGTAAAACCGAAAATGTGTGTCTTTCTGACAAAATAAATAAAAATGAAGCAGATGAAAAACCTGCTTCTTCTTTGAGAATTGATAATTGGTCCTTTTTCTTTTGTCAAATGTCAAATAAAGGGCGAAAAGAGCGGAGAACGGTTCTCCGCTACTCGTAGTCGGGGGGGATTTGCCAGAGAGTGATGATGTATTTGGCTAATTCGCCAAACATAGGGACGGCTGAATATTCGGCCGTTTTGGTCTTTGGATTGTCCAATTTTATTAAAACCAAAAATTTTGGATCAAAAGCCGGGGCAAAACCGACAAAAGTTTGAATTGTTTTTTCAGAATAACCTCTTTTTTCAATTCCTAAACTTGACCAGGGAATCTGGGCAGTTCCAGTTTTCCCGGCTATATAATAACCAGGAACTTTTGCTCTTTTAGCAAACCCGTTTTCGACATCAACCACGCTCACTAACATCGTTGTTAATTGGGAAGCAGTTTTTCGAGAAATGACAAAATTTTCTCCCTCATCAATTTTATTTGGCGAATTTTCAACAATATATGGCCTAACTAATTTTCCGCCATTGGCAATAGCTGAGAAAGCCCTGACTAACTGAATAGGAGTGATGGCAATTCCCTGACCGAAAGAGGCAGTGGCGAAATTTATCTCATAACCTTTTTTCAGTTCCTCATTTTGAGAGAAAACTTCCTCTTGCAAATCAATGCCGGTTCTTTCAAAAAATCCAAATTTTTCAATGTATTTTAAGAAGGTATCATGCCCAACCTGGCTTTCGGCAAAAACCGCTCCGGTGTTGATTGACTTTTCCAGAACCTCGGTCATTGTGATGTCGCCGGGATATTTTCTTTTTTCATAATTGAAAATTGTACTACCGCCAATTTTTATAATCCCGGGGTCTTGATAAGCGGTCTGGGGAGTAATTTTCTCTTCGTTGAGCCCAGCCGACATAACAATGGGCTTGAAAACCGAGCCCGGTTCAAATAATTCTTGAATGGTTGGATTTTGAAAAATTTGCCAATCTTTTTCTTCAATTTCAAAATAAGTATTTGGGTCAAAATTTGGAAAATTAGCCATAGCTAAAATTTTTCCGGTTTTTGGATCTAAAACAATAATTTGTCCTCTTTCGAATTCCAATTTTTCTTTTTCTTCGGCTAATAATTTTTCGGCCTTAAACTGAATATTGTAATCGATGGTCAAAATCAGATTTTTTTCTTCCTGGTTTTCCAGTAAATCTGAATTCAAGAAAATCAAACCGCCACCCAATCCTCTTTTGCCTTCCAAAAATTGGCTGTTCATTTTCAAAAAACTATCATAAAAGCCCTCAATTCCATATTGACCATTTCCTTCTCCGCCGACAAATCCAATGACCTGGGAAAGAAAGGATTGCTGGGGATAATATCTCAGGTTTTCTTGGCCAAGATAGACCCCTTTTAAATTCAATTTTTTTAAGTTTTCGACTTCTTCTTCAGTCAGTTTTGATTTAATTTTGATAAAAAGAGTTTCTTCCTTGATTTTTTCTAGAATTTCTTCTTTGTTTAAACCTAAAGTCCCAGCCAGTTTCTCGGCTGCTTCTTCTTGATTTTCAATTTCCTTTGGTTCCAGATAACAAAATTGAGAAGTTTTATTTGTGGCTAAGGGTAGTAAATTTTTCCCGTTTTTTAAAAAAATTTCGCCCCTTTTTCCTTGAACTTCGATTAAAAGGTTTTGTTGTCCCTGAGCCAGGGCTTTGTAAAATTTATAATTTAAAATTTGAAGATAAAATAAGCGACCGGTAATTGTCGCCCCAAATAAAAAGAAAAGAAATAAAATTAAGTTTTTTCGGAAATTCACTGACATTATTGCTTGACCATTTGGCTATCTAAAATCTGGATATAATGAATTTTATCTATTTTCTCAAAATTTTGACTGGAAATCAAATTTTCCAGGCTGGTCAAGGAGTTTAATTTTGTTAATTGAATCTCCAAATCTTCGTTTTCGGCCGAAAGTTCTTTAATTTTATCTTGAGATTCTTTAATTCGATAATTTTCAGATGTCAAATAATTAAATTGAAATATATAAAAAGCGAAGAGTGAAATTATGAAAAGAAAAGAAAAAATCCATAAAAATTTTAAATTAAATTTCAGTTTAAAAGGAAAACTACGATTAATTAATATCGGAAAATTTAAGGCCGAAATTTGGTTCATAATTTTAGGGCTGAACGCAACCTGGCTGACCTTGAGCGAGGGTTTGATTTAATTTCCTCGGCCGAGGGCCGGATTGGTTTTTTTGTTAGTATTTTACAAAGACCTTTTTGAAAGTTTTCTTTAAAAAAACTTTTGACGACGCGATCCTCAAGCGAGTGAAAAGAAATAACAACTAATTTTCCATTTCTTTCCAAAATTTCCAGGGCTTGGGGTAAAACCTTTTTTAAATTTTCTAACTCATCATTGACCGCGATTCTCAGGGCCTGAAAAGTTCTGGTGGAAAAATGAATTCTTTTGTGGTGGTACCAAATGGGGGTGACTTTTTTTATAATTTCGACTAACTGGAATGTCGTTCTTATCGGTCTTGTTTTTCTTTCCTCAATAATTTTTTTTGAAATTCTCTTGGCAAATCTTTCTTGGCCATATTCTCTCAAAATTTTCTCAATTTCTTTTTCTGACCACTCATTTAAAATTTTTCCCGCCGTCAATCCATAATAACTTTTTAACGATCGTCCAAAAGTTATTATGTTGTAACGCATATCCAGAGGTTCGTCTTTTTGGAAACTGAATCCCCTACCCGATTTTTCCAAATGCCAACTAGACAATCCAAGATCTAATAATATCCCGGAAACTTTTCCAAATTTATATTTTTCAACGATCTCTTTTAAATTAGCGAAATTCTCACAGACCAGAATGAGCCTTCGGCTCAACTTTAAGCTTTCAACTTTAGACTTTAAACTTTTTATCATTTCTTGATCCCAATCGATGCCTAGGATTTTCCCATCGGGAGCAGTTTTTTCTAAAATGGCCAAAGTATGGCCGCACTCCCCTATTGTGCAATCAATGAAATTCTGATTTGGTTTCGGATCTAAAATTTCCAGAACCTCTTTTTGCAAAACCGGAATGTGCATTATTTTATAAACCTAACTCTTTTAAGCGAGAGGCCATATCCCCGATTTCCCTTTCAGTTTTTTCTTTGTATTCTAACCATCTCCTTTCATCCCAGATTTCAATTCGATTCGATAAACCAATGACGGTAACATTCTTTTTTAAAAGAGCGTAATTTTTTAAATAATCGGGAATCAAAATTCGACCCAATTTATCCAAACCAACATCGACTGCACCGGCCAACATTATTCTGGCAAAGGCCCTGGCATCGGTTTGACTGGCTGGTAAACTTTCCAATTTTTTTGCCAACTTAATCCATTCTTCTAAAGGATAAATGACAAGGCAATTGTCAATACCTCGAGTCAAAACCGCCTTCTTTCCCAAGGCCTGTCTGAATTTTGCCGGAATAGCTAATCGTTTCTTTTCATCTATTAGATATGTGTACTCGCCAATAAACATTTCGATATCCTACGAAATTACGAAATTTTTACGCCCCGGAAGTAGAACGAAGTTCACTTCGGGGCTGCCCCGTAGCTCTGCTATCGGGGCGAAAGTACGAAAAAGTTTTCGTATATTCGTATCTTTTCGTATTTCGTAGAAGGGTTTTCCACAGAAAACCATAGTTATCCCAAAGTTTTCCACAATCCCCCACTCATATTTCTTTATACCCCACTCCATAACCTCAGGTCAAACAAAAATAAAATAGATTCAAAATAAAGCCAAATAAGTACTTTTTCCACAGTTTTTCCCCACCGGTACTAATTTTCTAAAAAGATATTTACATGCCAGCAAAACAAAAACCGCCTCGAAATAGAGGCGGCTAATTGGAACTTTTTTAATAAATAATTGGAGGAGCAGTCTTCTCTTCAATTTCCCTAATCCAATTCGGTAAATTATCTAAAAATTCCTCCGTCGATTTCTTTTCTTCGATTGGCAATTCTTCAATTTGTAATTTCCCCTTGCTAATAACTAAACCTTTTTCCGGAGAATAACTAAAGGCACTGGAAGATTTTAAAACTTTTAGATAGGGCGCAATTCCCTTATCTAAAAATTCAGAAATATAAGATGAGATAATTTCTGTTTCTGGCATTTCCGGGACATAAGCACCAATCATTCCGATATAAAAAATAGCCAAGTGTTTAATTACTCCTAAAAATCCATAAGGATAAGTAAAGGATATTTCGCTGACTTCCTTTGGAATTTCCTTGAATTGCTCTGAAAAAACTTTTGAATCTTTTAACTTTTGATTGTCTAAATCTTTTAGAATTTCAAGCAAGACTTCTTTTGAAAAAGTGAAAATTAATTTTTTATCTTTTATTGAAAAGTTTAAACCCAAATTATCAAGAATAGGTAAAGAATAAATTTCAAAACCATCAATAACTTCTTTTGAAAAACTAACCGTTTCCGGTAAAGTAATTTCTTCCGGTGGGGGCGTGCTTAATATTTTTGGACAAACAAAAGTTCGGCCAGTACAATAACCTGTTTGACCAGGATTAATATAAGTACTTATTGCCTTTCCGCTGCTATCTACACAGTAATATTGGCCGGGAGCATTTAATTTTGTATAGGCACAATATTTATTGGTTGTTGAATAGATAACGGGTTCAAAACCAACCTGATCTTTAATGTCCTGGCAAATTGTTTTTAAGTCGCCGTAACCATAAGTAGATTTATAAGTGCAGTTAACATTTCGATAACTTCCCTCGTCGTCATAAATTATTTCAGCCATCGTTCTTAATTGAGACATATCAGCCATAATTCTGGCGTCCTTTGCTTTGGCTCTGCTTCCTCCCAAACCCAGAAAATCAAAAGGTTCTTCAGGTTTTGGCAATTTTATTTTCAAAAGATTTTCTTTTGTCTTACTTTCGTCATCGATTTCCGAAACCAGGGCCAAAATTGGAGTTTCCTTTCCGGTTGACTCAGAAGAAACAAAAAGAGCATAATTTTTTTCAAATAAGGTTAAAATGTCTTTCTTCAAATCAACACCTAAATGTTCTTTTAAAGAATTAAAAATTTTTTCCAATTCTTCTTTTTCTTCCGGCTTCAGCTGCTTTTCCATCGTTTTTTCTACTTCTTCAATCGAATTTTTTAAGTTCCTTCCTTCTGAATAAAATACAATCTCTCTATTTCCAATTTCGGCTGGAATAAATTTTGCTAAAGAATTCTCAAAAGAAAATTGGGAAGGCAAAAATGCCTCCTCTCTCAAATCAAGAGAATAACTTTCTGATTTCAGTCCATCTTTTTCAGCCAAAATTACACTGGCGAAGGCAACTTTTTCCGGTTCTTTTATTTCGGTCTTCTTTAAAAACGGTAAATTCAAAGCCGCCTTTAGAGAAGTCAAAAGAGGTGAGAAAAACTTTTCTCCTTCGGTTGTTTCAACTTCAGTTTCTTTTAAAATTTTTGACCAATCGGTTTCACCGTAAAAAGTTAGGAGATAGACTTTGGGAAGATATTTTTTGATTTTCTGATAAGCAAAATTTGAAGTAATACCCTCGGCTTTTCCTTTCTTAAAAATGTTGGTTATTTTTTGGTCATCAGCAACATCAATAATCTTTTTGATATTTTCTGGCTTCAAAGCAAAGAAAAAATGACCATCAGTAAAGGTCATCGAAGGTCTTTCTTTTGGTTCTGGTGGGAGGTAATAATAAGGAAGGTTTGGTTTTTCTTTTGGTATGGGAACTGCTTTGACAATTGTTCTGCCTTTATAATTTTCTTTTTCTATTTTCCATTCCTTGCTTTCCTCGATTGCCTTTTGGATGTCTTTGGCCAATTTTTCGGCTTTCTTTAAATCTGGATTGGGCAAAATTAGAACGAGAGGTATCTCTTCGCTATTTTCATCAAGGGGAGAAATAATAGCTAAGATTAATTCATTGGAGATTGTAAAATCAAGATTTTTTAGGGCTGGAGTTTCTTCTTTCCATTTTCTAAATTCCTCCCCGATCTTTTGGGAAATTTTTTCATAATAAGGAAACCTATTCAATAGTTCTTTTAAATTTTTAACCTGCTGATCCTCGGGATTGATTTTAATTTTTAAATAAAAAGTTGTTTCCTTTGGTAATAAAGAAATGGGGTCAGGTTTTACCTTTGAATAAAAATAAAAAGAAATCCCGGTTATTAAAACCAGGATAATTAAAATTATTAGCGGTAAAAGGAATTTTTTGATGGAAGTTTTTGGTTTTGGAATTAGGATTTCAGTTTCCGGAGAAAGCTCTTTTTCTGGTTCTGGAAAATTTTTAAAAATTTCTTCTGGCATTATTTTACCCAGTAGAGCAACTTCGACTCGCTTTTGCGATATTAAGGTTTTCTTCCAGAAAACCTTGTCGAAGTTGTCTTACTGGGTTTATTATAAAACAAA
>Ga0210004_1000620_pt1 | contig 21830 bp, 18 predicted proteins | sample CryGey13umfilter_FD_185450 | JGI IMG/M metagenome (GOLD analysis project Ga0210004, IMG submission 185450) | Groundwater microbial communities from aquifer in Utah, USA - Crystal Geyser 4/8/14 3 um filter (SPAdes) (version 3) | ecosystem: Environmental > Aquatic > Deep subsurface > Groundwater...
GCTGCGCCGTTCGTGGTTCAAGGCATCGAGCCGGGCAGCGAGTTCGTTGGCCTCATTGGCATCGTCGGTCAGCAGACAACGGATGCCGATGCTCATGTCTTCCAGCCGACCGGCGGCATTCAGTCTTTTATATTGTATCCCCAAATTCGCCCTAAAGTGTCCAACATGAAACGGCTCAAGTTTCACATCTAACCCGCTCACATCACACTTTTACTTTGCGATTGGTAAAAATTGTTTCAAGTGTTGCCGGTTCAGGAGAAATGTCAGTCCATCGGCGAACTTCTTCAAGTGCTATCTCAAATCTAAGATAATCAAGAAACTTTACTAAATCTTTCTCTGAGAAACTTACGCTACTTTCATTCTCGCCCCTTTTTCCAAACAAGATATGAGTAATAATGGCCAGTGGTGCAGTTAGATAGCGATGGTCTTCATTGCCATTGCCGACTTCACTCAGCAGCATATCCAAATCCCGAGAAAGCAGCCTAATCCACTTATCAGGAAGATTTGCAGGCAAAGTGGCCTCTGGACCATGATCCAAAACTTCCTGTTTCAGTTTTTTTATATCGCTTATTTCCACTGTACCCACCTTTCATTACTTCCTATGTTTAGCCTAGGAACTATAGATCACATCATTTCAATTGTCACTCATAGCGCGTGGCCTTATAGTAATCCCAGCCATAGCATTTGCAAATGGCTAAACAAAACAACATCAATGAAACTGACCCTAGGAAACTATTAGGGTCCCGCTTGGCTAAGCTACGTAAAGAGCGAGGGTGGTCTCAAGAACAACTTGCCCTTGAAAGTGGCATTGCGAGAAGTTACTTGGGGGGGATTGAGCGGGGACAACGCAATATAGCTCTTCTAAACATTTGCAAACTAGCTGACACGCTTGGAATAGAGCCGTCGGAACTTATGAAGTTCAGGTAGTTGTATTTTTATAGGTCAGAGTGACAAAATGAAAACCTAGTAAATACTATTGATTGTCGTGATCGTTATAATTTATGTGGAGGTGGAAATGAAATTACTTAGGGCGATGATTGTGATGGTTACTATCGGCTTCTCCACTAATAGCAGCGCAGTAATTGTTGATGGGGCTGCATCTTGTGGGCAATGGGCTGCAGGCAGCGTCGCAAGAAGTTGGGCGCATATTGCAGATACGGCTTGGGTGCTTGGGTATTTATCTGGGAAGGCAGTTAATTCTGGGGCGGATGTGTTAAGGAATACTGACAAGGCATCAATCGTCTTATGGATGGATAATTACTGCAACAGGAATCCATTAAAAGACGTTGGCGATGGCGCAGATAGTCTTTTCATTGAACTAAAGAATGTTCAATAGTAATTGCTCGCGAATCAGCAGATGAGCATATAATTCAATCAAGCCTAATCTCGTCAAGTGTAATTAATGAACGTGATGTTGCCAAATAATAATTAGAAACGGTAATTCTTTTCCTAGGAGGAAAATAGTCAAACACCACAGTCAATGTGCGAGTTTTTTTCTTCTGTTGTGGAAAATTATGCCCATATTAATTTAGATTTATTCGAATCCACTTGCACCTAGTATGGGCAAGTGGATATTTGATTTGTGCATTGAATAGCCATACTTTATATCGCTCACATCACAAAGGGGGCCTCATGAAAATATTACTATCACTGTTTTTTATCGTGCTTTTTCCCATACAAGTTGTGGCATGCAATGTAGATTACGATGTTGAACTGCAAACATTCGGTGAGAATGTAAACGTCGAGTTGAGAAGCGGAGTGCCGGGACGCTCAATGGTGGTGAGCAATCGGAGAAGTAGTGGCGGACATGTATATTTCAACAACCTTTGTGCTGGAAGTTATTTTCTGGCGATTGGAAATGGAGATACTGTTAGCGTCACCCCAGTAAGGCAATTTGCACTTGACTATAGCTATACCAGCCGAATAACAATTCAGCGCGGCTCGGGGAATGTATCTAGTAAGTCCAGAGGCTCACTGTAACTACTCCGATCAAATTAAATTCAGGCCAGAAAAGCTTGATGTTTTTTTAAGGTCCAACATTAATGAGTTATTGGGTTCTTTCAATATGAATAAAGATTTGACCAGCAATTCAGAAATCTTGTCTAAAGCGCTGCTAGAGCTATCTGTCGAAAGCTGGCGATTCAGTCGACTATTTGCGCGGCTACTCTCCAAGCTGGATGCAGGCGAAGGTGATCGTTACACCAGCCAATATCGCTATTACCTGAAGCGACTTGAAGAAACTTTGGAAGGCGCAAGTTTGACTCTGGTGAATGTGGAGGGGCAACCTTACGATCCCGGGGTTGCTGCGACCGCACTGAATATTGGAGATTTTGGCGCAGACGATGTTCTTGTTGTCGACCAAATGATTGAGCCCATCATTATGGGGACAGAAGGTCTGGTTCGTCGTGGAACAGTGATGTTAAGAAAGGTGGAATTGTGAAGAATTACGTCGGCATTGACCTCGGAACAACTAACAGCGCCATTTGCTCCTACGACGGTGAGAATCTACGGATTTTCAAAAGCCCTGAACAGAATGATGTTACGCCTTCGGCGATATTCATTGATAAGCGGGGCAAGAAGTATCTTGGTAAAACCGCCTACGATAACGCCGCAAAAAATCCAGACAATTCAGCGACAAAATTTAAGCGGATGATGGGTACAAGCACGCCAATCAAGCTTGCTGCTGTTGATATAACCATGACGCCGGAGGAATGTTCGGCAGAAATATTGAAGCTTTGCTTTGGCTATCTGCCTGAGGAGATTAGGAACAATCCAGATACAGGAACCGTCATTACGGTTCCTGCGGCCTTTAACCAAATGCAAAAAGACGCGACCATGACGGCGGCTGAGATGGCTGGCATCGGCAAGGTTGCATTGATGCAAGAACCTGTCGCTGCGGTAATGAGCGTTATGAAGCAGCGCAAAAGTGATGGGGTTTTTCTTGTTTTTGATTTTGGTGGAGGCACGCTCGACATTGCTATCGCCGAAAGCATATCAGGGAGGGTCAGCCTGCTCGCGCATGGCGGAGTTGCAATGTGTGGCGGGGCTGATTTTGACCGCCTTATCCTTGATAACGTCGTCAAGCCTTGGCTTTTTGATAACTTCAAGCTACCTGACGACCTGACTGTAAACCCTAAATTTAAGGCGCTGTTGCGCCTTTCATTGCACGCTGCCGAGCGCGCAAAAATTGAGCTGTCGAGTAAGGAGGAAACGGTAATCACCTTGCCTGATTTTAATATTACTGATGAATCCGGCGAAGATATTTACTTGGATATTGCGATCACACGCAGTGTCCTGAACAGCTTGATCGCAGACAAGATGGTCGAATCGATCAATGCCGCTCGTGAAACTCTCGACAAGGCCGGGCTCAGCCCGAATGATGTGGAGCGCATCGTATTTGTTGGTGGGCCAACAAACTATAAACCTCTCCGCGACAAGGTTGCTTCTGAATTGTGTATAGCGGCATCAACAGAGGTGAATCCCATGACAGCGGTAGCTGAGGGTGCCGCTGTCTTTGCTGAATCAATTGATTGGAGTTCACAGAGCCGAGGGCGGAAGAGTGCTCGTGGCGCTATCAGTGCGGGAGGCAAGCTCGACTTGGCTTTTAACTTCATCGCCAGAACCCCTGATTCGCGCGCCAAAATACTGGTCAAGCTCGGTGGCGCTGTGTTGGCTGGTGCCGAGTTTCAGGTAGATAGCCTTGATACTGGTTGGTCATCTGGCCGTATCGCACTCAAGGACGGTGCCACCATCGAGGTCGTGCTCAGCAAGCCGGGGGACAACACCTTTAAGGTGTTTGTCTTCGACTCATCGGGTGGCCCAGTAAGTATTGGCGACAGCAAAATAGTTATCGCCAGAACCGCTGCATCGGTTGATGCCATTCCATCATCATCATCCATTGGCATTGAAGTTACCCATAAAGGCCGTGCGGAACTGGTTTATTTGGTGAAAGAGCAAGACCCATTGCCAAAAAAGGGGAGGGCAATATTCAAAGCTGGTGAATCTCTTCGCGCGCAGTCAACTAACTCCCTCAACTTCATTGTGCGAGAAGGTGAAATAGAAGACCAAGTCAGAGAGAACAGAGCCATCGGTGTGTTCAGTATCAAGGGATCTGATTTTGATGAGGGGGTTATTAGTCAAGGTGCAGAGCTGATATGTGATTACGAGGTTCAGGATTCTGGTCAGGTTGTTTTAACAATCTCTGTTCCAAGTGTTGGCGGGCACTTTGAAAGCCATCGAAATTTTTACTCGCGCCAGGAAAGCCAGATCGATTTTACTGACGCTTCAAAGCAAATTGCCGAAGAGGTCGAGACCGTTCGAGAACGGATCGATGGTGTAGCCGACAAGGTCAATGATCCCAAGCTTGATCAAGCGCTTCAGAAGCTTGACCAGGCATCATCGGTTCAATCCAATGAGTCTGATCCAGAGACTGCAAAGCAAGCGATGGACAACGTGCAGGAGGCCAAAAAACTATTGGCCGATGTCCGCAAATCGAATATTAAACCGATTCGTCAGATGGACCTCGATTCCTGCGTGGACTTCTTTAATAAGGCTGTTCGTGAGCTTGCTCGGCCAACGGAAGCCAGCTCTTTTGACAACCTTGTACGTACAGCGCAGCGGGCAATCGACAGTAACAGCGGCGATTTTGAAAATCATTTGAATGAATTGCGCGGGCGAAATTGGCAAATTCTCTGGCGGCAGGATTTCTTTGTCGTTGATACCTTCAAACGACTGTCTGAGGAGCCGTGGCAGTTTGCTGACCGCCGACAACATGCTGAACTGGTTGCTGTTGGAAAAGAGGCAATCAAGGCCGACGATTTTGAAAAACTGCGCCATGTTGTGGGGCAGCTTTATTCAATTCGCATTTCCTCTGGCGATGATGATGACATGCTCGCCGCCGCCAACATCACGCGGGGTTGATCGTGGCTCTTGATGCTTGGCTACCCGTTGGATTTTCCACACCGGATGGAGAGCGGGCGCGCCTCGCCTTGCATGAAGGTACGGACTGGCAAATTTATGAGGCGCAAGGAGGCGGACGAATTCTAGTCGCAAAACAGTTGCTTGCGGCTCGGTGGATTGAAAGCGGTTTGCTCGACACCAGCCAGATACGTTCCTTCGAGTTTTGTGGCGAAAAGTATTGCGAATTTTCATCTGGCATTGACTATGTATTAGCGCCGGTCATCGAAAGTAATTCACCAGAGAGCAAGAACGAGGCAATATCATTCGCGGAATCGCTGAAGGCGACGCGAAATATAGATGCGACGAGTTCGGTTCACGATGCCATATACGTCGAGCGGCTGTCCCGCCTTCTGCCGACTTACAGTCTTTCAGCCCGAGTTAGTGACGATGTGGTGTTCGGCACATGGCTGACGGGTGGCGTACCAGTTTCCGTTCAATCATTTCGCCGCCTGCGAACACTTACGAACTGGCTTGGTGCGTCGCACTTGCGCGATGTTGTGGTCAAGGGGGGCTTTGAAGTCTCTGAAAAAATCATCGGGCCAAAGCCATCTTCACCGAAAATATCCGAACAAAGTAAAACGGCAGGCATGGCAAAGCCAGAAGAGCAAAAATCAACACAGTTTTCTCTCGCTGGCCGCCCCGAACTTGAGCTGTTCATCAACGAGCACGTTGTGGACATCATCGAGAATGAAGCGCGATACAAGGCTTTAGGGATCGAATTTCCGTCTGCAATCATTCTGCACGGCCCGCCGGGTTGTGGCAAAACCTTCGCTGTTGAACGGCTGGTTGATTATCTTGGTTGGCCGAGTTTCCAGATCGAGGCTTCCAGTGTCGCCAGCCCCTATATTCACGAAACCAGTAAAAAAGTGGCTGAGGTTTTTGACAAGGCGATGGAAAATGCACCAGCAGTGCTGGTGATAGACGAAATGGAAGCCTTTCTGTCCGAGCGCCAATCAGGCATGTCAGGTCAGCATCATGTAGAAGAAGTCGCGGAATTCCTCCGTCGCATTCCAGAGGCAATCAAAAATCGAGTGCTGATTATTGCGATGACTAACAAAATCGAAATGATCGATGCGGCCATTTTGCGACGTGGTCGTTTTGATCATGTCGTCAAGGTAGGGATGGCATCGGAAGAAGAGGTTCACGCCTTGCTAGAGAAGTTGGTCAAAGACTTGCCATGCGAAAATGATATTGATGTGGCCTTGCTTGCAAAGCGTCTGACAGGCCGCCCGTTATCTGATGTCGCTTTCGCTGTCAGAGAAGGTGCTCGTTTGGCCGCACGGGCAGGTAAAGACAAGCTGGATCAATCCAGCCTGTTGCTGGCGATGGATGCAACGCCATTGCGCAGCAACGATGAGGGCACTTCCAGGAAAATCGGCTTTATCTGAAAGAGCGACTGGACATGGCTGACAAACTTCCAAATGGCGATGACAAAAAAGGCTTTGCGGGCTTTTCAGGTTTGGTATCGGATGTGGCCGCTGATATTTCCGATGCTTCAACACCACCCACTAAGACAACCAAGGCCACTCCACAGCCTGCTGATATCGATGCTGGTCAACCGAACTATGAAGCCACTCTACGCGCTTATTCTGCAATCCAAAAACATTTACGCAATAGGCATGTTCAGGTTGCTCTGGGGATAACTGCAATAATTATTGCCGTCTACGTTCTGAGCCGCCCCGGCAATTTTTATGAGTGCATCCTCGATGACATGCCGGGTGTGCGTAATAACATCGCTGCCCGCGAAATAATGCTTAACTGCCGTAAAGAATTTCCTAGTGCAGTTATTCCAGAGGAAAAGTCGAGTTTTGGTGGCTCTGCGCGTGAATGCGTCGTTAAATACGGCAAGGCTGCCGTCGGTGAGGTCGGCCCAGGCTTAATCAGACGTTCATGCTTCGCGCTTTTCCCAAAAAGGTAGTAAATCATGACCGATGAAAAAAATACACTTAACTCCAGTGGAAAAGGCTTTGGGGGCTTCGGCAATCTTGTTTCGGATGTCAGTAAGGATATTGAGCAAATAAGCAAGCAAAGCCCACCTGAAAACAAAACAATCTTGCCCCCAAACCAAGCTCCTCGCCATTCCAAAAAAGCATATGGAAAATTTTATGCGGGGTTAATCGCAGCAGCCATTTTCATTGCTTGGCTTAGTGGGGTATTCAATGGCAAAAACCACGTTACCCACAGAGAGAAAGATTCACATCAAAGTACCTTCGATTTTTCCACAGCAAAACCAGTCACTAATTCTGAAATAGTGGAACAGCTTGCTAGGCAATCAAATTTTAATTTGGCTGGCGCAAGGAAAGATGGGTACACCGACCAACAAATAGTCGAATACCTTACATCAAGTCAAAACAAGGATGCTGTTGAAAAAAAGCATGGCTATAAGGAGTTCAACGGGGCTCTTGATTCGCCTGCTGTTCCAAATCTCAATCCTACAGATCACGCACCAAACGGCCAGCCGTGGCCAACCAACTCAGGTTATTTACATGGTTATAAAAAATTAAATACTGGTGGACTTTCGTCACTTACGATAGACAATACAAACAACGATTCCAACGTCTATTTGAAGTTATTTTCTCTCGATGGCTCGCGGCCCAGCGCTGTTCGTCACGTTTTTATAAAAGCTGGTGACAAGTTTACATTTCGTAGTATTAGTGCTGGAAATTATGATGTTCGTTACCGCGATTTGAGGTATGGCGGTATTTCAAAAACGGACTCATTTGAACTTCATGAAATATTTGAGGGGGATGGGACGCGATATAGCCAAATGACCATGACGCTTTATAAGGTTCGTGACGGGAATATGCAAATGCGCGATATCTCTGAATCAGAGTTTTAGTTTATGGCGTAGATGAAGTTGGCCAATGTTAGATTCGTTGTTGATACTATAAAACGAAGCAAAAACTGAGGGATGCCAGTAATGAGCACATCTTCGCATGTTGATTTGTTGTCCGAGTTTGAAAATGAGTTTCCGGAAATATCCGGCATATTTTCTCAGGTAGTTAAGAGTGAGATTGAGCGCCTTAAGGGTGGCGAAAGCAGAGCTGTTCCAGTAAAGGAGGAGGATGAGTATCCCGAATTCTTTGTCGCAGTCCGGGAGCTTGTGCGAAACGCAAAAACTGGGGCTATGCAGGGTGATTTATGCTCGTTGAATGAAGAGTATCCAGAAGTTTACGAAATGACAATTCGTTACATTCGAGAAGAGATTAACAAAGCATTTAATAATTCCAACAGCCCAGATGGATTAAGTACGGCAAGCCAAGTGAAAGCTAGGGCTAACGAAAACAGAACCGCTCTTCACGATAATCCGTTTTGCATTTTGGGTGCAACTACGCGAGATGACCGTCGCCGTATTGTCGAATTGGCAGAAGAAAAAAGCCTGATGCTCGATGGCGATATTTGCACCAAGGCAAGGAGCGATCTGACGACGCCGCGTAATCGACTTGCTGTCGAAATGGCGTGGCTGCCAGGCGTTTCGCCCAATAGCGCTAGAGTCTTGGTAGATAATCTGCACAATCATATTGATCTGGTAAAAAAGACTACTACAGCGCCAGCTCTAGCCAAGGCAAATTTGCTGGCGGCAGCCATTGAATTGCTTGACCCTGAGATGGATGCCGAACAGTGGTGCGACTGGATTGTAGAGTTTGCCTACACGGTTGACATGATTGACCCGGAAGACGTGTTGCGCGAGATAAATGAGGATCGTTCAGTATCCGGCTTTCCTGAAGTGAGGGGGGTAGAGCAAATAGAGGTTGAATTGCGCGAGCGGCAACGCAACTACACCGATGCCATCAAAACGGCATTGAATAGATTTTTTCCAGATAAATTAGTTGATGTCGTCACCCGTGTTGTCGAGACCACAACCGATACCGGAGAGGAGCATGGTGCATCGCTTGTTCACGATCTGGTTGAGCGATACGAAGCGGATGCCAATCGAGATTATCTACAACCAGAAGCAGAAAATATCAAAAAGCTTGCAGAGGCGATTCGCCAATCAGCTCACAAAGGCGAGAGCTCGGTTAAGCCACTTGTCGACAAATTGATTCATGTGGTGACCAAGTGGGACAGATTTGCACAACCAATTCAGCTCAGCGTTAAGGCTCGTGGGCTTGACCACGATCTCAGTTACGAAGTTGCCCACGCAATCCGTAACTTGGGGCTGGATCTGTTTAACAAACACGATATGCTTGATACGGTAAATCGGCTCACTAAAACTCTCCAAGAGCTTTTTGCCGAATTGCCGGAAATGGTTGGAAAGCTTGACCAAGATGCCGAGACTCTTGATGAAATTCATGGGAACAGGAAAGAAGCTCAAAAACGCAGCAATGAATGGGCAAAGGAAATTTTCTATCAGACTGAAATTGGCCTTATCTTCAAAGATACATTGCGCATCTCGACAAAAGGTGTTGAGTGGAAAGATAAGTGTTTCCCACTGGACTCAATCACCTGGGTTAAATGGGGTGCAGTTAGTCGCTCGGTAAATGGCGTTCCAACGGGAACTGACTACACCATCGCAGTCGGTGACAATCGGTCATCTGCCGTCATAGAAACTCGCAAAGGGGATATATTAGTAACTTTACCGATAAGCTCTGGCGGGCTGTGTGTGTCCGATTGCTCACGGAAAACTTGGAAACTCTCAAGAGCGGCAAAAGTATTACATTTGGTGATGCAGTCGTTGATGATAAAGGTGTGCAGCTTACGAAACACAAGTTTTTTGGCAACGAAACAGAATATCGTGATTGGGGAAAAGTGACGTATGGTAGTTCAGGGGGGAGGCTTTTTATTACAGCTAAGGATGATGAGAAGGTTTATGTCTCATTACCTTATTTAACAACACCGAATGCACACATTCTTGAGGCGATGATTCGCTTGAGTTTTAAGCAGTGGACTGGGCGGCTGAGCGGTTTATTGAATGATTAATTAATTATTATCTTATGGTTAAATTCTACTATTTCAATAACTAGGCAACTGCCAATATGTTCAGTTGGACACTTCTATTACCCCTGAATGAATTATCTTGAAGTTTATAAACAAGTGTTGCTTTCTTGTTATTTTCAAGGGGTAGTTCATTATTGGTTTTGTCGATTGCACCAAACCAAATCCCAGCAAAATTCTCGCCGTCTTTTCTCAAAGATAATTTGAGGTGGCTGCCATCCCCGATTGGGGTTTGCGAGATGACCTCAAATTCACTACATAAAGTCAGAGGAGGAAAGTCTTTACCCCACGGCTCCAAAGTGCGAAGTTCATCAAACGTTTCAAGAGAAAGAAGTTTCCCATCAATATCCCCATCCATCCAAATCACAGGGGATAGTTTTCTATCATCTAGTTGTTCAATAACGGCATCTTCGTAGGCAATCACAAAGCTATCGAAATTTTCTATTAGGATAGTTGCGCCAGCGGCACCTTCATGACCACCAAATCCTAGCATTAACTCTGGATGGTGATCAGATACATGCTGCAAGGCATTTCGAACATGAAATCCTGGTATTCCTCTAAATGAACCTGAAGCTAAGCGTTTCCCATTGCCATCGGTAAATTCGGCATCAGAACTTCTGGCACCTGCACCTTTGGGGGAGAAAATGGCACAAGGTTTTCCAAAAGCCTCAACGATTCTACTTGCAGATATTCCATGTACCCCGCTGTGTCCATCTTCCAAAAAAACTACGACAGACTGATTAGAAGTTTTGTTCGCGGCTTCAATGGCCATCTTTGTTATATTCTTTTCAATTTCTTTACGAAGTTGATTTTCTTTTTGTAAGATGTCCCACTGCAATCGGGCATCTGTTTCATTTTTTGCTGTAAGAAATTTGAAGCCTGTCTCTGCCCAGTCCAATCTTCCTGCTGCTGCAATTGGTGGTGCAAGGCGGAATCCAATATCCTCGGAAGAAACCCATCCTTTGCATTGCTCCTTAAAAACTTTCCAGCAAGGACGACTTTCGATATTCAGTAAGTGTAAGCCACGCTTAATAAATGCTCTGTTGATATAACTCTTATCCGGTCTCAAGGCGACGCAGTCCGCAACAGTTGCCACTGCAACAAAGTCGATAATGTTGGATAAGCTCGGAATACTGGTTTTGTATCCACATTTTAATAGCGCACTTCTAACTTTCGCCATCGTCATAAATGCAACGGCGGCGCCACAAATATTTGGATCGTAATTTGAATCACTACGCGTCGGATTAACTACTGCATATGCTGACCTTGGAGGGCCTTCTACAGGGATAGCATGATGGTCAGTAACAACCACGTCCTTTCCCGCGTCTGCGATCTTTTTGATCCTTAGCTCGTCACTACTACCTTTGTCGGCTGAAATGATCAGCGTCGCTTCTGATTTTAGAATTCTAGCAACAACAGGTTCGGTGATCCCATATCCTTCAGTTAGTCTGTGACTCGTAATTACTTCTAATAGTTTTGGATCAACACCAAAATGGTCTACAAAAGCTGTCCATAGGACTGCTGCAGATCCTGTTCCATCCATGTCGTGATCAACTGCAAAAATTATTTTTTCACAACTCGTAATCGCAGTAACAATTCTTTCTACCGCCTTTTCCATGTCGGGAATATTGATAGGATCAGTAATATTGGCGATAGATGGCTGCAAAATGTTTTCTCGATCAATGAGGGTATCTATTCTCTTCGCTAGGATGCCGGCTAGCCATGAAGAAAATCCCTGATTAATTAGATGAGAATTTACCTCTTCATTTGTCGCACGAAGTCGAATATGAGGTTTTGGTTTTGCATTTTGGGGCATACAGTTCCTTGAAATTGATTTCCTCAGAGTGTTATGGAACGGGTTAGTTTTTCCTTAAAATCTTCTTCTTATCAAGCTCATCAAGTTTGGCAACGAGAATCGAAATCTCACGTTCTTTTTCCGCAATCTCTGCTCTCAATTGCAGGTTCTCATCACGCAGTTCTCTTTCAACAGTATCTCGAGTCAGGGACTGAGTGGCATCTGCATAGACTTGCTGGCTGAGAGGGCTTTTGTGCCCCAATTTTCTTTGCACTGGCAACATTACGTCCTCAGGAGCGGTAGAGAGGTTATTCCGCTTCCTCGTATCAATTTGAAGACGCATCTCATTGCTTGTAAAACTGCGACGGAATGAATGAATGCCAGATCCTTTTGGAGCACCTATAGCGGTGAAAGCCTTTGAAAAAATCTCAGTTATGGTCATCTCGGCAAGAGGTTTCCCTGTGGTCGAACTAATAAATAAATGATGTTTTGCTGTCTTTTCCTTAAGTTTCTTGCTGGCTAAAAAGTTCGCCCTATCGCTTTTTATGTGGCGGTTAATTCTTAATGCCAAAGCAAGCGGAACCTCAAATTCATAGTGATAACCGTACTTTTGATTTAGTGGTTGAACGGCTAAGAATTCCTTATCGCAACCATCAATTATTTCGTCAGCAAAAGAATCGATAAGTAGGGACTGAATGCTTCCTTGACGCCATCCGACTGTCGCGGCAATTTCCATTATTAGGATGTTGCGACGAACTACATAATCCGAGTCTCCCTGTGTTTCAAAATGCTCTTTAAGATTTTCTTTGTCTCGGTCAGTTGCGGTGTAATCGATGACATCTGCAGAACTGCCCGCCCTGGGAAAAATCTTTGGATAGAGAAGACTATTTTTGTCCGATCTTGGTAGGGCAGACCGACCATCTTTGATGTAGGCCGGAAGTTTTGATCGTATCTTGCTTTGCAATTCCCAACCGATGTGGTTTTCAACTAAAAAGGCTTCTTCCTGTGCCCAGTAATAAAAGTTATAAATCTCTCGCAGTCTAATGTTTACAGTGCGCTTTCGAGACAGGTCATTACGTGTTTGAGAGCTTTGTTCAATCTGTTCGAGATACCAAGTTCTGAATTGATCAAGATGAGCATCATCAACCTCATTCCATTCAAGTCGATTTGTTCGCATAAAATCCGCTAAATATTTCAACGCAGTGCTTGCACTGTTGATTTCCGACTTATGCGCTTGCGAACGTTGCTTGAAGCGCGAGTTCATATTGGCAATATCGAGACAGTACCGTGTAAATGGTTCGATAATCCTCAATTTCCCATCAAAAATAATGGGCGATTTGTAGCCGCTTGGTAGCTTTCCCCATTGGACAGTAATAGGCCAAAGGTAACGAAGGTCATTAATAATTGTTGGATCGGTATTTGCAGCAAATTCCGACAGGTGATAAGGCTGCCATCCTTCACGCATTCGCTCCACAACAGCCTCAGGTACTTGATGAACGCTTTCATATTGGCCAGTTGCTGTGTGCACTGCAACCTTGTACCCGAGCTTGAAATATCTTTTTCGTGACTTGGTTGTACCGAATGTATTGGCGACAACCACACGCCGGCCCTCATCTAAAAGTCGCTTAGTCTCTGCTAAGCACCACTTGTGAGCATTCTCAATGGAACTTTGATCAAATTTATATTCTCCAGTCTTGCTATCAATAAAAAACTGATCTGCCTCAAGGTGAATCAAGCCCTTTTCTGAAGCCAGTTGCTTTGCGATGACGGTTTTTCCGCTACCGGGTAATCCCATCACCAATACGAGATCAACGTAGTCAGGTAATTGCTCGATTGAAAGGTCAATCTTCACAAATCCTCCGTAGCTGTTTTGAAGCTCAAGCCAATAACTCGTGAAAATGCTCTGGGAGGCATCCCGACTTGATATAAAAAGTTGGCGCGTGATCCAACAATGACAGCCTGTTTCTCGCAACGAGTTATAGCCGTGTAAAACCATGTGTTATCTATGATGGGGCTTAGTTTTCCTACGAATTCAGAAACAATTACAACCCGCTCCCATTGACTACCTTGTGCCTTGTGTACTGTAACTGCATATCCGAGGTCAATGAATTCAAGGTCGTCCTCTGTTAGTTGAATCACTCCCGCTGAATCAAATTCTGCTTCTGCGACGACTATTACAACTTCACCGTAATCATCGGCCTTGGAAAGTGGATTGGAATATATCTGTGTAATGACCCCAAGGGATCCATTGAACAGTTTGCGAGAGAGATCGTTGTTGTCTTTGTAGATGATTTTATCGCCCTCGCATAGCTCCACATCATTGGCGAGCAATGCATGAGTTGCTTGTTTTTTGTATTTTCGATATGCCATATTCTCAAGGTGAAGCGCATTATTGATCTGCAAGCAGGTTTCAACTCGTGCAGCGACAATTTGTGCTTCACCAGCATGATCGAACTCGCGGTACGCAGCTAGAACTGCTTCTGTTAACGTAGACGTATCGTCGGTGGGGTAAATAGACACTCCAAAGCCTTTAGATTTCCCACTTACAAATTGTTCAAGAGTGGGGGGGGTCATATTCCGTATGGCATCTGCGACTTGAGGTATCCCTGTCTCATTAGCTTGTCTATGGACTTTGGTAAGTTTTGTGATGTGTGAATAACCATCATTTACCAATTGGTGTAATACAAGACCGGGTCCAATAGGTGGCAATTGATGATGGTCTCCGATAAGGTATAGCCTTGAACCTACAGGTAGAGCCTTACAAATCCGGTAAAAGGTAGGCGCATCCAACATGGATGCTTCATCAATAAAAAAATAGGCATTCTCGGGCAGACCATTCTCAGAAGCTGAAAACAACAACTTGGCTATAGACATTGCATCTTTACCTGTTGATTCACTCATCCGTGAAGCAGCGCGATTGGTCAATGCAGCTTGAATGATTATGGCGTTCTCTGGGAGCATATGATATGCCCCACGCAATACGGTAGTTTTACCCACGCCTGCGCCTCCCACGATGACGGCAAATGGTTTCTCTACAACCATTTTTATAGCTTGACGTTGTTCCTCTGCCAGTCGGTATGGAAGCGTTGCCTCAAATTCCGCGAGACGCTTATATGAGTATGCCCCTTGGAAAATCGAAAGCTGATGGTTCTCACCTTGGCTGATTTTTGAAATACGCTCTCGGATATACCGTTCCATAGCCTTCGCGCCAGCGACTTGATAGTAGCAGCCACGGTTCACCTCACTCACCGTCCGAACTCGTCCATCTGCCAGCGCCAGTTGGATTGCGCGCTCAGCGTTCTGAGAGCCTCCTAGGAGCCGTTCAGTGCGATTGAGTAGGGAGTTATGGTCTTGAGCCGTGTGTTTGTCGTCATATGCCCTGTAAAGGGCTTCTTCAACGGAGGCTATAAGACGTATCTCTGCATCGCTCGATACATTCAGCATTTTTCTAGCTGCTGCATCTACACGGCTCCAGTTTCCAAAAGCCAGCAAGCGATACGGATCTTCTTTAACCTTTTCGATAGTTTCTTCACCCCAAAACTCAACAGCTTTATTGGCAAGCCTAGCGTTGAATCCAAGGCTATGAAAAAACCTCACTACCGGAATAACTTGCTCGTACTCCTTCCAAGTCTCGAAAAGAATCTCAAGCAGTGTATCGTTCAGTTTTATTTTACTCAGAAGCCGGTCTTCTTTTTGCTGAGTCAGTATGTCGTAAAGCTCTTCACCGAATGCCATCCACATTTTTTGAGCGGTGCAGATTCCAATACCTGCAAACTTCGGATTTTTGCCAATGAAATCCACAAGAACATGACCAGATGGGAGAACTGGAAATGCTTCTTCCGCGATGATTTGCTCACCATAAGTTGTATCGTCATCATAACAACCAGTAATTTCCCATACTTCACCCAGAGCAGGCCCATTGCTCTGAACATTTGCATTCAGTTTGACCTTTATTAAGTTACCGAATGCGGAATTAAGTGGCTCAACAAGGAATATCGCACCTGCAAAGCCACCGTGGCTAACGATGCGTTGAACCGCCCCCCTGAAGTTAAATTGGCCATCGCTCACGACCGAGCCATCCTTCCGGTGGTTTCAAAGTGCTCGTATCGTTTTATTTTTGAGCGTAATGCCTCGTTTTCAGCTTTAAGTGAAGAAACTCGGTTTTCCAAAGTGCTTATTCGTGCTTTAAGCTGGCGTGCCTCATCAGACTTGGGTTGCTTTTCTTCGGTTTTAATTGCCCCGATTTTCTTGTCAAGTTGTTCGAACAGATTTGCTAGATCAGGGTTGCTGCCAACCGTGGAGTAAGTTATTCCCAACTCTTTGCAGATACGCTGTCTTGATGATTGCTGATACTGGTTTTTTGGAATATTAGAGATAGAAGACTTGTCAATGTAGCTACGAAGCTTTGTGACGCTATCCCGAGCGATTTCTGCAGCACTTTTTGCTTTTTCCTTCTTCATCACTCAACGCCCTTAAGCGGAGTGACTTTTGCCAAGATTTTATTTAATGCGGCATTCTCGGCTTTCAATGTCGTTATCTCAGTTTGGAGCTGTTCCTCATTGTTTTTTCTGATGCGCTCAGCCTTCTTATATAGCTTGTCAATCTCGTTGAGTCTTTGCATCATATCCAACAAGGCATTTGCTTCAGCATTAGCAGCAGCTTTCCAATAGGAAATGTCTCGCTTTAACTTATCAATCTCAGATGCATTCGAAGCAGAAGCTTTCATCTTCTCTCTGAGTGCAATAAGCACCTTGAAAAGATCTTCAGCTTGACTCTTTATGTCTTCGTTGTAGTCTTGAGAGAAAGTCTGTCGGCTGATACTACCTAATTCAGGAAGTATTTTCTTTGTACCTATTGAACACTCACTTCCGGTCCAGTCGCAAAATTGTTTTCCATTCCTAGGGAACAGTTCTACGATCTTGTCTCCATTAGCATCTCGTATGAAATTACCTTCACTATCCGTCTGCCAGGGGAGTTTTCCTTTGGACCATTCGTTGAGCACTTTCAGCTTGGCAAGCATCTTTGAGCGAGATGCAATTTTCTGCTGTTCGGATGCATGAATCTTCTTAATCATTCGCCATCCCCGAGTCAGTCCAATTCTTGATATTCTGCGAGAGGTAGTTCTGATTTTCCTGAGCCATATCGCGTTCCAGTTGAATCATTCTTGCAAGGTCTGAAAACTGGGTTTTGGCCTGTATCCTCACGGGCATAGGCAATCGAAAATCCTTTGAGCGTTCTTCAAGTTCGGCCAACTCTTCTTCCATAACTGACATGTAATTTTCATTGGTGAAAAGATGAACGCACCCATGGCACATGCTAGGGCTAGCAGATTGTGGATTCAGAACTCCATCACTATGGCAGTTTGCTAACCTCTCGGTGCGTCTGTTGGAACCTGCAAAGCAGGCACCGTTTGACTTGGGATTAGCCTTGTAGCCTTTGTGCGTTAGTTTATTTGCTAAAAAATCAGCTTTGTCTTCATCACTCAATTCAATAAAGTCGGCATCCTTAGATAAAGTTTTGAGCCTCTTTGAAATCAACTTAGGCCAACGCCCACCAACCTTTTCGCCCTTGATTATCTGAACGAGCGTATCTCTGAAGTATTCACTTTGTACTTCGTCCATAACTTTATCGAAACCGTCCCGCTCGCTCTTCCAAGCTTCCTGCATAGTTTCTGCCAGCTTTCGAGTATCAGGATCGGTGACATATGTGTGGGTCATGAGAGTGCTGTCATGTACGAGATGATCCCTAAGGGGCAGCAGCTCGGCGAACTCATAACGGTAGTAATATATGCAAGCGAAGAGACGTCGATTTGGATGCGACTTTTGGCTCAAAACAGAGCCTTTTTGATCGACCAATCTGAAGAAGGGGCGAGAATCTTCGCTGTATGCAACTCCTTTGAATTGATCAACCCAATTAGTCTTTTCTGCCCATTTGGGCACGTCGCTCAAAACCCTGCGGCGTATGAGCTTGTGCTGTTTTGCATTTTCAGTATCTGAAATCTGAATAGGAGGGGTGTTCAGGGGTCTAAACAATTGATAGATGCTTTCCAGGACACTCACTGAATCATAAACAAGCTTGTTACACCAAAACTCTCTCCATTGCTGATAAGTTTTTTCGACGTAGATATTGATCTTTTTCAGGTCAAACTCTGCTTGCTGTTCGCTGTCACTTACGCAACCAAGATACAGTCCATAGGGCTTGTCACCTTCACCAATCAGCTCGTTTTTCCGCCTACCGTGATTGATGCCAATCAGGTTGAATGCTGCATACTGGACTACCGCCAACATATCGTTGAGAGAGTCGCCGGCATCACCTTTTCCTTCCAGTGTGATCGAATCCCATGCGAAACCATACTGATCCTTAATGGCTTTGTAGTGTTCGGCAACAGCCCATCTAACGTTGTTTTTTGAGGCGCTGCGACTTAGACCTTTTGCTGTCTGAGCCTCGGCTTCCTTGCGTGCAGTTTTAAGCAGTTCAATGACTGCAGGCGATTTGTTGTAGACCCAATCGAATGCTACTGTGACAAGCTTTACTGCATACTCTGGAGTGATATTAGCCGTTCTTTCTTCTGTTCTTTCTTTTGCAAATTTCCTTGCCATTCCCATTGGGTCAGGAATGGGGATAAAGCTAATCTGATCTACGCCAACTGGAAATTGAGATGTAAAAAAATTCAATTTCCTAAATACTGTATACAGCACTTGCCTCGTAATTTTGCCCCTCGTGTTATTACCGACAAGTGCGGACTTTTCAATCGTCAATTCAGGGAATAACTCACTACGCATTTTTTCCTGAATATCGCCGAAAGAAAAACCAACTAGCGGTAAACCTAGCAACGATGAAACACCCGTCTTGTTAAATGAGAATGTTCCTCTTCCCAATTTTAATTCAGACACTAAAAGTGGTCGCAACGAAGGATCGATATTTGCGTCTTCAATGAGCTTTTCAAGCGCCTGCCTCATACCTAGAAGATTCCACCAGCCATCATGCTCAATGAAATCACACAGCCATGACTTCACATCTTCTTGTGTAACTTGTTCTAGACGATATATCCCTTGCCTGAACAGGTATGAGTAAAATCCCGTTAGGAATGGCATTACCCCATTAATTTCGTTTGCTATGGTGCTACTTTTGTCATGTCGATTGAGTGTTTCGTTGATTGCATTCCATACCGTTACTTTGACATAAGGAAATCTACTAAAGGGAATGGGTTCTTGGAAAACGCTATTACCGCCATGTCCAGCAAAGGTTATGCTATCCAAGTCTATTGATCGAAGATTTTGGTTCTTGGCACCATTTGTGGCTATATCAAAAGTAATGCAGCTATCTCCTGGCTCGCTGAACATGCGACGATGCCGAATACCAAAGAATTCAGTATTACTTTCTAGGTCTCGTACCAGTTCCTCGGATTTAAGTTTACTCACCGCCATTGAAAACTTCCTCCGCTTTTTGCATTAAACTTCCGTATTCGCTTGAACTAATTAAGCTGTGCAACGCCTTGCAGAAAAGTATTCTGGGCAAGTGGTAATACACGAACCTCGACTTATTGGCATTTATCAGAGCGTCCAAATGAGTTTTGTAATAATGGTAAGCGCTCCATCAACCCCAACCTATTCAGTTCCCCCTATCGCTGGTTAAATCCAGCACATGCAAATTCCACGGCAACAGCGCTTCGATCTCTTCCACTGTTTGAGCGGCGGGCAAGTCACGCAACACACGGCGCAGCCAGATATAGGGCTCATGCCCGTTGGCTTTGGCCGTCTGCAGCAGCGAGTAGATCACCGCGCTGGCGTTAGCACCGGCAGGCGTGTCGCTGAACAGCCACGCTTTTCGACCGACCACGAACGGGCGAATCGCATTTTCGCAGCGATTGTTGTCAATCGGCAGATCACCCCGCTCGACGTAGCGGATCAGCTTGTTCCAATAGTCATTCATATACGACAGCGCTTTCCCGAGCGCGCTGCCGGGCACCACCGCAGGCCGTGTCTTATCCAGCCACTCACGCAATTCCGCCAGAATCGGCAGGCTCGATTCCTGTCGCGCCCGCCAACGCGCTTCGTCTTGGGCCTCCTTGCAATCGCGCTCGACCCCGTACAACTTGCCGATCAGCGCAACAGCCTCATCGGCGCGCCCCTTTTTACCACGGGCCTGCACCCGCGTCGCCTCGACGAACTTGCGGCGCACGTGTGCCCAGCACACCAGATGTTCGATGCCGTCGGTTCTGGCCAGCGCGTTATAGCCGTCATACCCATCGGTCATCAGATAGCCTTGATAGCCCGACAACAGCCGTGTCGGCACCGCACCGCTGCGACTCGGGTCGTAGTCGTAGATAACCACCGGTTTGCCGGGCGGCCCGCCGACCTGCACCCACATGTAGCTGTTCGAGCCCGGGCTTTTGCCTTTCTCTTTGAGCACCCGCACCACCGTTTCGTCCATATGCATGAACGGGCCGTCGAACAAGGTGTCGCGCATCAGGTTGTGCAGCGGCTGCAACAACCCACCGGCGCCGATCACCCAGCGCGCCAGGGTCTGGCGCGGCACGGTCACGCCATGACGCGCCAACACATACTCAAAGCGCGCCAGCGGCAGGCCATCGACATACTTGGTGGTCAGCAGCATGGCCAGGAAGTCGGGACTGGCGCAGCTCTTGGGCAGCGGCTGGGGCGGCAGTGCCGCCGTGACCGGCGCATGGACGCTGTCGGGGCAGCCATAGGTGTTGCGAATATGGCGCAGCACGCGGATCTGCATCGGTACGATGTCGAGCTGCTCGCTCACTTGCCGACCGATCACCACCATCGGTGTGCCGCAGGGGCAGGTGCGTTCCGCTTCCGGCACGTCGTGCACGATGTCGACACGCGGCAGCTCGGCAGGCAACGGGGCACGCTTGCCGCGCGCCTTGACCACCGGTTTAGCCGCAACGGGAACCTCGGCCAGAATGGGCGCGATGTCTTGCGCGTCAGTCGCATCTGCCGCCAGGACTTCGGCCTCATCAAACAGGCGGGCCTGACCGGATAGGGTTTCGGAGCTGATGCCGAACTGCTTGTGTCTGAACAGGACGATTTGCTCAAGCAGGTACTGGATATGCCCCAGTGCTTCGTGCATGGCATTCGTGTGCGCCTGATGCTGCGCATGCAGCAAATCTCCCCATGCAGCATCATCCCCGCTGGGCAAAGCGGGGGGAAACTTGACTTCCGGCGGGGTGAATCTGTCGGGCAGAATCAGGGGTTTGGGGATGGCTGAATGCATGCCGCATTTTACCAAAAATGCTTATGAAACAGAAGCATAATTCAATGTTTCATGCGGTTTATTTGCCCATAGATCAAAGCCTTCCAGCAACCATTCGAATTCTTGGATGCCCATCATCTGCGTGCTCGCCCCATCGTCTTTGGGCCAGGCGAATCTCTCCGCTTCCAGGCGTTTCAACCACAGGCAAAATCCATTGCGATGCCAGTACAGCACCTTGATCTTGTTGCGCTGGCGGTTGATGAACACATACAGCGCGGCACCGAACGGGTTCAGTTCCAAGTCTTGCTCGACCAGTACGCTCAGACCGTTGATAGATTTGCGGAAGTCGATCGGCGCGCGGCAAAGATAGACTTGCTCGATCCGGCAGCCCGGGTGCATCAGCGCTCTCCCGGTAGCGCACGCGCAAGTGACGCAAGCCATTCAGGTTGAGGCAAAGCCGACATCTCCAGGCGCAGGCCGGTCGGCAGCGACAGTGTGCAGTGATTTGAGCCGCCCGGCGCAATGCGCAGCGCAATGAACTTACTGGCCCGAACCGGTCCGTCCGAATCGCCCGATTCCTTCAGCTTGCGCTGCCAGTAATACAGCGACTTCACGGAAAGGCCGTTCCGCCTCGCGTATTCACTTGCCGACTGCGCCTCCTGCTTGGCCGCCAACACATGTGCCCGCCAGAAATCCGTCCCCATCTTCATGCTCACCCCTTTTGTGTTGAATGGTGCACAGCATGCGGAAATTCAAATCAGGCAACAAGATTGGGGTTTATGGGGCGCTTACGAACCATCGTCATCCCGCGCTCATCATCACCCACGGTCTGCCGGGATCGGGCAAGACCACGTTCGCGCAATACCTCATCGAGCAGATGGGCGCCATCCGCATCCGCTCCGATGTCGAGCGCAAGCGT
>Ga0210004_1000640_pt1 | contig 21546 bp, 21 predicted proteins | sample CryGey13umfilter_FD_185450 | JGI IMG/M metagenome (GOLD analysis project Ga0210004, IMG submission 185450) | Groundwater microbial communities from aquifer in Utah, USA - Crystal Geyser 4/8/14 3 um filter (SPAdes) (version 3) | ecosystem: Environmental > Aquatic > Deep subsurface > Groundwater...
CGGAATAAGCAAAGCTTGATCCTTGCGGAATAAGCAAAGCTTGATCCTTGCGGAATAAGCAAAGCTTGATCCTTGCGGAATAAGCAAAGCTTGATCCTTCGCAATTAGAGTAATTCGGGAATATAATTAAAAAGTTAAGAAGGAAAAATGGAAATAATTGATACGACTTTACGGGAGGGATTGCAAAGTCCGCTTTGGGATGATTATGGCAAGTATTATCCGAGTACCGAAGAGAAAGTCGAAATTTTTACGGCCCTGGTCCGTTACGGCGTCAGATATTTTGAAGTTTTTTCGCCGGCAATCAGCTCGCGGGAAAAAGAAGATTTGGGGGAAATTATCGCCCGTAAAGAAAGATTGACTAAAGAAACTAAATGTCCGATTTTTATTTTTGTTCATAGTCGTTGCCATCCTAAAGATATTGAAGAAGCTTTGCAATTTAAAATTGACGGCCTAAATTTTTATATCGGTACTTCGGCCGTTTCTCAAAAATTTAATCACAGCAAAAGACTTAAGGAGATTATTGCCGCCGTTAAACCCATGCTTTCGGGTTTGCGAAAAAATTATCCCGGGTTGCAACTGCGTTTTAGTGGTGAAGACGCATTCAGGACAGCCGATCAAGAGCTTTTTTTAATCTATGACAAACTTTCAGATGTGGTTGACCGTTTTGGTTTGCCGGACACGGTCGGGACGGCGACGCCGGAAGAAGTTAGGAGAAGAACCGCTCTTTTTAAAAATAAATATTCCCAAATTTTTCTGGAGGGTCACTTCCACAATGACCGTGGGATGGCTTTAGCTAATAGTTTAGCGGCAGTAGAAACAAATATTGATTTTATCCAAACCAGTATTTTGGGATTTGGCGAAAGATCAGGCATTACTTCTTTGACCGCTTTGCTTTTTAATCTTTTTTTGCAAGGCGAGAAACTGACAGGTTTTGATTTGAGCGCTTCCTATTCTCTTAATGTTCTTTTGGCGGGAATAATGAAAATGCAAGTGCCGGCTGCCGAACCAATCAGTTTAACTAATCGCACCCATTCTGCCGGCGTACACACACAAGCGGTTTTGAAAAACAGTGCTGTTTACGAGGGTCATCCCTGGGAAAAGTTTGGCGTAACCGAGCAAAGACTTCTTTTGGGGCAGTTAAGTGGTAGGCATATCATTCATTATTTTCTGACGGAAATTCTAAACTTTGTCGGAGTAACCAAAGAAATGGTTGAGGAATTAACGCCTGAGTTTAAAAAGCGGGCAGCTAAGTTGCCTAAAGGGGAAACTCCCCGGCAACTTTTGGAGAAAATTGCTATGGAATACGGTTTGGCCAAGAAAGAAAAGCCCGCCACTCATTTCGAAAAACTAAACGGCGATGGTTCAGTTGACAAGAGGGAAGTGGACAGATAGAATAGAGATAGTAAAAGCAAAGAAGAGATGGGTTGGAATCTCTGAGCTTCCCAGAGGAAATGCTGGGCAGAGGCAGAACTGTAAAGTTGGCAAGGCGTGTCGGTAACGGAGCGCTTAAAGATAAATTGTTATTCGTAAGTATCCACCGACAGGGCGGATTTTTTTGTTTTTAGTTGGGTAGAAAAAGATTGACAACATCAGTTCTTTGAAAATATAATAGAGGTTATATAACTTAGTATAGCGGTTCGAATAATGAGATATCCAATTGATTTGAAGAAAAAGGCAATAGGTCTACGAAAGAGAGGGTTTTCTTTGTCAGAAGTTTCATTAAGGTTAAAAATTGCGAAAAGTACAGCTTCATTATGGTTAAGCAAGGTCGAATTAAACGAAAGAGCCAAAGGCAGATTGAAAAAACGTGCAATTTTAGGCCAGTATAATACCATCCTTGTTAAAAGAAAAAAAAGAAAGAAGCTGTTCGACAGTTTAGTTGTTGAGACTATGCAAGAATTGAGCAAAATTCCTTCTAGTAAAGAGTTGTGTCGACTTCTTGCTTCAATGTTATTTTGGTGTGAGGGGAACAAAACTACCCTTACTTTGGTGAGGTTCACAAATTCCGAGCCAAACATGATTAAGTGTTTTCTCGGTCTTTTAAGAAAGGGGTTCAATATAGACGAAAAGAGATTGAGAGCACTTATTCATATTCATACGTATCATGACGAAAATCGACAGATTGAATTTTGGTCTAATATTACCGGAATTCCAAGGTGTCAATTTCATAGAAGCTACAGAAAACCAAATACTGGTAAAAGGGTGAGTGAAAACTATCAAGGATGTGTTGCTATTTCATATTACGACGCCAGTGTGGCAAAAAAACTTTGGGCATATTATGAAAGTCTTCAAAAGAAATTTTAGGCCAGTTCGTTCAATGGTAAGCGGCGAGACTCCAAATCTCGTGTTGGGGGTTCAAGTCCCTCCTGGCCTGCAAAGAGAACAAAACAATAAAAAGGAGGAAAATGATTAAAAAACATCGTGTTTTTTCAGGATTAAGGCCAACAGGAAGATTACACCTGGGAAACTTTCTGGGCATGGTAAAAGGGGCCTTAGAGTTACAAAACAAAGCAGATTTTGATTGCATCTATTCGGTGGTAGATTTGCACGGAATAACTACTCCTTATAGCTCTAAAACTTATCAGGAGCAGATTAAAGAATTGGTTTTGGATTTACTAGGAGCAGGACTTGACCCCAAGAAATGCCATTTGATGATTCAGTCACAAGTGCCGGAACACATGGAATTGGCATATTTATTGGGGACCCTTTATTCGGTAGCAAGACTTGAGAATTTGCCGACATACAAAGATAAAAAGGCAGAAAATCCGGATTACGTTAACATGGGACTTTTATATTATCCGGTTTTAATGGCAGCTGATATTTTGGTTTACAAGGCGGATACCGTACCGGTAGGGAAGGATCAAGTTCCACATATTGAAGTAACCCGGGAAATGGCCAGAAATTTTAATCGAATGTTTCCTTCGACTTCGCTCAGGACAAGTGGCAAAACCTTCCCTGAACCGCAGGCATATTTGACCCCTGGGGCCTACGTTCCTTCCTTAAAAGGCGAGGGGAAGATGAGCAAATCGATTCCCGGCAGTTTTATTTTATTGACCGACGATTTGCCGACAATAAGGAAGAGATTGGCCGGCGCGCCTACCGACGCTGGGAAAGGCAAGAAAGTTCCGGAAACAGGTGGCGTAGCGAATTTATTAACTTTGGTTAAGTTGTTTGAGGGAAATAAAGAATATGAAGAATATGCGGAGCAGTATTTGTACGAGGGAATAAGATACGATCGGCTGAAGGAAAATTTAGCGGTGGCAATTTATAAAGAGCTTGCTCCAATCCAAGAGAGAAGAAAATATTATGAAGATAATTATTCGCTCGTGGAAGACATTCTCGAGGAGGGCAGAGAATATTGTTCAAAAATTGCCCAAGAAACTGTTTCCGAAGTGAAAGAAAAAATGGGACTCCTTTAAGATTGTTAATCGAGGCAAAAGATGATAAAATCATTGGATTATGAAGTTGGTCAGACCGTTGTCGAAAAAATCTAATTCTAACGGACAGAAATCTCCTGATCCTAAAAAGATAAAAAAGTTTGAATTTCGTCTTGATTTGTCCTCGAAAAAACTTATAGTTTGGTTTCTGGTTATCATGTTAGGATTATCGTTTTTGTCTTCTTTGCTTCATCCGGGAATAACAGCAGAAGAAATTGACTTAACCCAATCCCTAAATGACATTAAAGATAATAAAGTTGAACAAATTTTAGTTGATAGTGATCGGTTACTCCTGACTTACAAAGATGGTAAAAAGTTTTCTTCCAGGAAAGAGCCGGGAGAAAGTTTAGTTAAAACTTTTGAAACCGCCGGAATCGATCCAAAATCAGTAGAAATAAAAGTAGTTGATCAGACTGTTTCTAAAGTAATAGGCGACATTGCAGGAACAATGTTGCCCCTGATATTGATGGGAGTTCTTTTTTATTTTATTTTCCGTCAAGCCAAGGGTGCTCAAGACAGCATTTTTTCTTTTGGTCAATCGCGGGCAAAACTTTTTGCCAAAGGCAAACAGGCAATTAGTTTCAAGGATGTGGCCGGTGTTGATGAAGCCAAAAAAGAACTCGAGGAAGTAGTTGACTTTTTGAAACATCCTCAAAAGTATCGCGCTTTGGGTGCACGAACCCCCAAAGGAGTGTTGTTAGTGGGTCCAAGCGGGGTCGGCAAAACGCTTTTGGCAAAAGCAGTGGCCGGTGAAGCAGGTGTACCTTTCTTTTCCATGGCCGGAAGTGAGTTTATGGAAATGTTGGTCGGTGTCGGGGCCTCGGTGACCGGTGACACCCCCATATTGGCTAAAGAAGATGGAAGGGTTTGTCTTACTGACATTGGTAAATTTGTAGATCAATATTACCTAAAAGACGAGGAGGGTTTGATAAAGAAGGTGGAAAATATTCAGACTTTGGGTTTCGCCAAAAAGCAGACAAAATTTTGGGGGACGAGAGGTAAAGAAAAATTTGTTTTCGATAAGAGTCGTTGGCAAGAAGTTTTTGCAGTTTACCGTCACAAGGTCGATAAAATTTTCGAAATTGAATTTTTAGGCGGAAAAATTAAGGCTACTGGTGACCACAGTGTTTTCGTGAGAACTCACGGTTGGATTAAAACAAAGAGAGTAAACGAGTTAAAACCGGGCGACGTTTTGGTCAATTTGCCGTTGAATATCAGACATTGGGATGAAGAAAAACGAGAAACAATTCATGAAATTAAGGCCCACGAATTTCCAACGAAGATAGAGCCATTCTTTTTAGATTTTTGGGGCGAAGATGAAAATTTAAGAAAAAAATATGAATACGCCTTGGATTTCCAAGGAGTATTGAGTCAATCAGAAATTGGAGAACAAATTAGTGTTTCTCAAGCCACGGTTGGTAATTGGCAACGAGGAATTTACCTTCCCCAGCTTCTGTCGAGAAAGTTGGTAAAGATGGATTTACCAGAAAGAGTAGAAGTGACACCGGAGTTAATGAAACTGTTCGGATACTATGTAGCTGAAGGCCGAGCAACAGGCAACTTAGAATTTACTTTTGGTATTAAAGAAAAAGAACTTCATAAAGATTGCACTTTATTGATGAAGGAGAGTTTCGGAGTAGAGCCTGTTTTAGAAAAGACAGAAGACAATACCTTAAGAATTAAATATTATTCGCACCATCTTGGTCGGTTTTTCAGCCGTTTTTGCGGCAATGGTTCGCATCACAAACATATTCCTGACTTTATCTGGAATTTACCCAGAGAGTACTTTTTAGCCTTCTTAAAAGGATGGTCCGATGGAGATGGCTACATCACCAAAACAGGAAAATTGTCAATTACTAGTGTTTCTAAGCAATTAATAACGGAGATGGCCTGGCTTTGTTCGATGCATGGGATTAAAGTCGGTATAAAGCATGAACAACAAAAAGGTGGCAGAAAAATTAAAAGTAAACCATTGCCAGATTTAGAATCATGGAGTCTAATTATCGGTAAAACTAGTAATCCGTTTTTATCGGGGGATATTGACCGTCCATATCAAATTAAGAGGTGTTTTGTTAAGAAGGTGATTGAAAAGCCATTTGATAGTTATGTTTATGACCTTTGTGGGGTGGAAAACGAAGCTTTCTTTGGGGGCGAGAAACCAATTTTGCTTCATAACAGTCGGGTTAGGGATCTTTTCTCAACCGCGAAAAGAGCTGCTCCATCAATAATTTTTATTGACGAAATTGACGCTATAGGTCGGCAGCGAGGAAGCGGAATGTTTGGCGGCGGTGGCCATGATGAAAGAGAACAAACCTTGAATCAGATTCTGGTGGAGATGGATGGCTTTACTCCGAATGATAATTGTTTGATTATCGCCGCGACTAACCGCGGTGATCTTCTTGATCCGGCATTACTTCGGCCGGGACGTTTTGACCGAACTGTTGTTTTAGATATGCCTGATCTTGAGGGACGGAAAGCAATTTTGGCGATTCATGCTCAAGGTAAACATTTTGCCAAAAATGTCTCCTGGGAAAAAATTGCCAAACGTACTGTCGGTTTTTCTGGGGCTGATTTGGAAAATATGCTTAATGAAGCGGCAATATTGGCGGCAAGGCAAAATGAGAAAGAAATTGAAGAGAAAGATTTAGAGGAAGCAGCCGTTAAAGTTAAATTGGGGCCGGAAAGAAAAAGATTACAATCCGATGAAGACAAAAAAATGACGGCTTATCATGAGGCGGGACACGCGGTGGTGAATTACTTTTGCCTTCATACCGATCCAGTCCACCGAATCTCGATTGTTGCCCGCGGGATGAGTCTTGGTCATACTTTGATTGCGCCTCTCAAAGATCGATCGCAGGAAACCAAAACCCGTTTATTGGAACGAATCCAGGTGATGATGGGCGGTCGGGCAGCGGAGGAGATGATTTTCTCAGAAATTACAACCGGAGCGGCGAATGATATTGCTCAGGCAACCAGAGTTAGCCGGGCAATGGTAGTTGATTTTGGCATGAGTACTTTAGGACCGGTTTCTCTAGGCCCATTGTCAGAAGTAGGCGACTTGGGTCGGGTAACTTGGTATGACCAAACAACGATCTCTCCGGAAATGCAGTTTAAAATTGACTCCGAGGTAAAGAAAATCGTTGATGCTGCTTATAAAATTGCAGAAGAGATTTTGGAAAAGAACCGTAAAAAGTTAGATAAAATTGCTAAAGAACTTGTTGAGAAAGAAACACTTGAGGAAGAAGAATTTGAGAAATTGATGAAGTAATATTGAAGTGATACTATTGTTTCACTGAACTGCCCGGAAGGGTAGTTTTTTTATTAAGTAAGGAGGAAAAATATGTCGGATGTAGAAAAAGGACTTTGTAAACAGACAGGGCGACCGCCCCAGCGAATAGAAGACGGAGGACTTCATTGTCAAGGAGAAAGTTTTGGGGTAGTGACATCCGAGGAACCAGAGAGAGATTGGTATAACGCTGAGATGTTTTGGGAACAAATAGAAGAGTCAAAAGGAAAACCTTCGAAGGGAACCTTGGTCGCCCAATATAATCGCTTTCTTGGTGAGTTGAGATGGGGGGACCATAAGGATGAGCAGACCAGGATCGCGATGGGACGGATTGTAAGGTTACTTTCAAAAGGAGGAGGGCCCTTGTCACAATCTGTCTCTGAGAGAGACTTTGTTGAAGCAGCCAAAAAAGATGTTCGGTCGGTTGAGCCTTTTTTCCAGACATTTCTTAAAAGATTAGAAAATGAACAAAGTTGGGGGCAGGAAATACCCTTAATTGTTGAATTACTGCTTTTCGGAGCAACTAAGCCGGAGCTAAGGAACGTTTATCAAGGATCGGTGGGAAAAGATAACAAGCAGGAAGAAATTAATGCTGCTCTGCTCGAAGTGTTTGATTTGATGGTAGATAGAGGGGTTTTACCTGACCCCCTCGATCCCCGAATATAATTTCTCGGAGGATACAGAAACTGGAAGAGGTTAGGTGGTAAAATTGGGTTATGGCAGAAAGGTTGGTGCTTATTGACGGGAACGCGATACTTCACCGCGCTTACCATGCTCTCCCGCCGCTGACAAACAGAAGCGGGGAGCTAGTGAACGCGGTTTATGGGTTTGCCTCTATGCTTTTTAAAATTTTTGCCGATTTACATCCTGAATATATCGTGGTTGCTTTTGATACCGCCAAACCGACCTTTCGCCAGCAGGAATTTGTTGGCTATCAGGCTAAAAGACCGAAAATGGTTTCGGAATTGTCCGGACAAATTGAAAAAGTACATGAGTTGGTATCGGCTTTTAATATTCCAATTTTTGAAGTGGAAGGATATGAAGCGGATGACGTAATCGGCACACTGGCAAAACAAGCGGCCGAGATTGAAAATTTGGAAATAGTTATTGTAACCGGAGATAGAGATTTGATGCAGCTCGTTAACGATAAAGCTAAACTTTATATGCCGACAAGGGGGTTGTCTGAAGGCCAAATCGTTGGTGCCGAGGAGGTTGTGGAACGAATGGGAGTACCACCGGAACAAATTATTAATTATAAGGGACTGGTTGGCGATCCTTCGGATAATTATCCGGGAGTGCCCGGAATTGGGCCAAAAACAGCAGTGGATCTTCTTAAAAAGTTTGGGAGTGTGGAAGGCGTTTATACGAAGATAAATGAGGGTTGTGGGGGATTTGAGGGCTTTGGGGAGAGTACAATAAAAAAACTGGCGGAAGGAGCGGAGAGCGCGGTTTTATCAAAAAAACTGGCAACGATTTTGACTAACGTACCAATAAAGTTAGAATTAGAGGATTGCGTAGCGAAGGATTTTGACAAAGAAAAAGTTCTGGCTTTGTTTAAAGAATTGGGGTTTCGGAGCTTGGCGGGAAGGTTAACAGGAGAGAAAGGGCAGAAAGACCCCACTTCGTCCCGCAAAGCGGGACTTCGCGGGGCAAGCGAGAGGCAGGGAAGTCTGTTTTGACCAAAAAAAAAGATCCCGCACCGTCTTGACGGTGCGGGACCAACTGTAAAACGCTAAAATCAGCGTACAGCGGGAGTATAATAACTTATAGTTTTAATACTGTCAAGGGGGAATTTTGACCATGAAAGTAGCTTTGGTTCATGATTATTTGAAGGGCGAAGGAGGAGCAGAGCAGGTATTGCTGGCTTTACATGAAATTTATCCTTCGGCTCCGATTTATACTATTTTTTCCAGTATCAAAAAAAACAGTACTTTGGCCGAGAAGTTTGGTGGCGCCAGGATTATTGAAAGTTGGTTTGGAAAATTACCCTATAAAGAAAGACTGATTTCTCCTTTGAGATTCTTGATTCCCTTGATTTGGAGAAGCCTCGATTTTAGTGACTACGACCTGGTGATTTCTTCAGCCAGTTGGGCAATTACTAAAGGTTTTCTACCTTCGTCCCGCCGTGGCGGGACTACGGCAAGGCGCAGTGGCGTTGAGGTTTGTTATTGTCATACGCCGCCGCGCTATCTTTATGGATACGAGACTTCGCGAGATTTGGGAAAAAACATTTTTATCAGAATTTATGCTGCGGTAGTTAATCATTTTATGAGACTTTATGATTGGGAACGAGCACAAAAAGTTGATTTTTTTATTGCCAACAGCCGTGAGGTGCAATCAAGGATTAAGAAATTTTACCGAAGAGAGAGTACGGTGATTTATCCGCCGGTGGAGATACCTAATGAGTGCAAAGTGCAAAGTGCAAAGTGCAAAGTTAAGGAAAATTATTATATTACCGGAGGGCGATTAGAAAGGCCGAAGAATTTTGACTTGATCATCGAGGCCTGCAGTAGGTTAAAACTACCACTAAAAATTTATGGTGTCGGGTCGCAGATCGAGAATTTGAAAAAAACGGCCGGTTCGACAATTGAGTTTATGGGGTCGGTAACAGACGAGGAAAAGTTCAAGTTGCTGTCGGGAGCAAAAGCCTTTATTGCTATGGCAGAAGATGAAGATTTTGGCATTACACCGGTTGAAGCGATGGCAGCGGGGACTCCGGTGATAGCCTACCGTGGCGGTGGATATTTGGAAACGGTGATTGACCCTCCTTCGTCCCGCCAACCGGCGGGACTTCGGACGGGCAAGGGAAAAACAGGTGTATTTGTAGATGATGCGACAGTTAAGAGTTTAATTAGGGCTATTGGGGATTTTGGGGAGGTTGGGAGAGCAATTAAGCCTGAAGATTGCCGGAGGCAAGCAGAAAAGTTTAATAAAGAGAGATTTAAGAAAGAATTTGAAAAATTTGTGAAAGACAATGCCAGAATTACCAGAAGTAGAGACGATTAGATTACAACTTGAACAGAAGATAAAAGGTTTGCGGATAACCGGCATTGAGGTGTTGACGAAAAAAAGTTTTGCAGGGGAAGAGGGGGAATTAAAGGGGTTGAAGGTGTTGGGGGTCGAAAGAAGGGGGAAGATTACGATTATTGAGCTGGAGAGTGGAGTTTATTTAGCGATTCATTTGAAATTGACAGGACAGTTGATATTCAGAGATAAGAGAGAAGTGAGAGGTGATAGGGGAACCGAAAAATACTGCGAACAAAAAGACGGACCGTTTGCAGTTTGCGAATTACCGAATAAATATACGAGAGTGATTGTTTATTTTGATAATGGAGGAAGATTGTTTTTTAATGACCTGAGAATTTTTGGGTGGATTAAGATAGTTCAAAGTTCAAAGTTCAAAGTTCAAAATGACAGTTTAAAGTTTAAAGTTGAAGACGAGATACCAGAATTGAGTAAACTTGGGCCGGAGGCGAATGACGAAAAAACTTTTTCTTTAGAATATTTTAAAAATATTTTGTCCAAAAGTCGGAAGCCAGTTAAGCTGGTGATTATGGACCAGGAAAAACTGGCAGGAGTGGGAAATATTTATGCTAACGAAGCCTTATTTGCCGCCGGAATTATGCCGACAAGAAAAGCTAGTGAGCTGAGAGATGAAGATATTAAGAAATTAAGAAAATCTATATTAACGGTGTTGCAAGACGCGATTAAACACAAAGGAAGCTCGGACAGGGATGAGGCATATCGGCAAATTACCGGCGAGAAAGGAACATATCAAAACTGTCTTCGGGTTTATGGTCGGGCAGGACAAAAGTGTCCAGAGTGCGATGGGGTTATTAAAAGAATGGCGTTAGGTGGGCGCGGAACTTTTTTTTGCGAAAAATGCCAGAAATAAGTTCAAAGTTCAAAGTGCAAAGTTCAAAATTATAATGCAAAATTCAAAGTTTAATGATATTAAAATCTTTAATCTTCCAAAACTTTCGTAATTACTTCAAAAAAGAGTTTGGTTTTTCGTCCAGAGCAAACCTGATTGTCGGGCCGAATTCTGCCGGGAAGACGAATATTTTGGAGGCGATTTATTTTTTGGCAAGCGGGAAAAGCTTTCGTGTCAAAGGAGTGGAAAGCGAAACAATAAGAAATGGGGCGGAAATCGGAAGGGTGTTTGGGAAGACGGGGGAAAATGGAAGAGAGACGAAATTAGAAATAGTTTTAACGCGGGGAGAGATAGCGGGGGAGAAAACAGCCAAAAAGAAATATTTAGTAAATGGAGTTGGGAAAAGAGCATTCGATTTTGTTGGCAATTTACGGGCAGTCTACTTTGGGCCTGAAGATTTAGAACTAGTGACCGACTCGCCGAGTCTAAGAAGAAAATATTTAGATATGGTTTTGTCTCAGGTAGATAGAGAATATGCTCGAGCCAGTTTGTCTTACGAAAAAGGTCTAAGATCACGGAATAAAATTTTAGAAGAAATGAGAGAGATTGGGGTTGTTGACAGGAGACGTCTTTATTTTTGGGATCAACTGCTTGTTAAAAATGGGAATATTGTTAGCGAGGGAAGGAAAGATTTTATTAACTTTCTTAATGCTCGTGAGGAATTTGAGGTCCGCCATCCGCCAGTTGGCGGAGCGGATGAGAGGTTTGAGATGGAATATGATTCAAGTGCGATTTCGGAGGAAAGATTGGCAAAATATGGGAATGAGGAAATAGCGGCGGGAATGACCTTAGTGGGGCCTCATCGTGACGATTTTAAAATCCGAATAATCCCGAATGATCAAAAAAACCCGAATTATCCCGAACAACAAGGAAGAGATCTCTCTATATATGGTTCGAGGGGGGAACAGAGACTAGCAATACTTTGGTTAAAGTTGGGGGAAACAAATTTTATCAAAGAAAAAACTGACGATTTTCCGGTTTTGCTTTTGGATGATATTTTTTCTGAACTTGACATTGAGCATCGAAAATTGGTTTTTGATTTAATTAACGATCAACAAACAATTATGACAACGGCGGATTTGGGGATGGTGGAAAAAGAGTGGTTGAAAGGGGTCAAGATGATCGAGTTGACAAGAAGTGCAGACTAAAGTCTGCTAAAACAATTAGTGTTGAAGTTTTGCGGAAAATATGCGATTATTATCTCGTTATATCGCTTACCGATTTAACAAGATAACGAGCTAGCGAGATAGCGATTGACGATTCATAGGCCGTGTACACACCCAAATATACCATTACTAACAAGATTCTCCAGAATATTGGCGTAATTGAGGCGTGTCGGGAAGTAATCAACAACGCTCCTTTAATTCCTGCTTACGAAAAACAATTTCGGGACGAGGCTTCGTTGTCGACAGTTCACCATGGAACTCATATTGAAGGTAATGAATTATCGTTTACACAGGCAGAAGAGGTTTTGAAGGGGAAGAAAGTTGTTGCCGGGGAAAGAGATATTCAGGAGGTGATAAATTTCAGGAATGTTTTGAAATATTTAGATAGGGAAAGAGAAGAAATAAGTGAAGAAAAGAAAGAAACAAAAGGAAGAGAAAAGGAAAAGAATATTTATACCGAGAAGCAAATTTTAAAAATTCATAGTGTGGCGATGGAAAAGTTGGTGCCAGATGAACAAAGAGGGCACTTTCGTAAAGTGCAAGTGATTTTACGCAATGCGCAAACAGGAGAAGTGGTTTTTCGACCGCCACCCGCACCCGAGGTCCCGTACTTAGTTGACGAGTTTTTAAAGTGGTTAAATTCGAAGGAAGGAAAAGAGATTCACCCGGTTTTTCGGAGCGCAATTTCCCATTATTTTATTTCTTCGGTTCATCCTTTTACTGATGGGGACGGTCGGACAGCCAGAGGTTTTGCGACTTTAATTTTATTTGCAGAAGGATACGACATTAAAAAGCTTTTTTCTCTCGAAGAATATTTTGACAAAAACGCTTTTGACTATTATGATGCTTTAAGAAAAACAGATTTGACCGACGAGAAACGCTTTGCTGAAAGGGATTTAACTTTTTGGTTAGAATTTTTTACCCAAGCGCTATCTATTGAGTTGACAAAGGTTAAAGAAAAAATTAGGAGACTTTCATTGGATGATAAAATTAAAGCGAAATTAGGAGGAAAACAATTAGCTTTAAACGAAAGACAAATGAGAATTATGGAATATATTGAAAGCCGAGGACAAACGACAATGAAGGAACTAAAACCATTGTTGCCCATGATTTCTGAGGACACAATTTTGCGGGAAATTTACGCTTTAATTAAACAAAAACTGATTAAAAAGAAAGGGTCGAGGAAAGCTGTAAAATATGTTCTTAAGTAATGACTTTTAAAAAACTTTCAGGATATTTTCAACTGCTTGAACAAAATACTTCCCGTTTGAAAATAACGGAGATTTTGGCGGAGTTATTTAAAGAGTGTTCCGCCGAGGAGATCGACAAAGTTTGCTATTTATCTTTGGGAAGATTGCTTCCGGCTTACGAGGGGCTGGAATTTCAGATGGCGGGAAGACTAATGGAACGAGCAATTTCAAAAGCATTGGGACTGGAAGTCGAGAAAGTGGCAAAAGAATACAAAAAAATTGGGGATTTGGGAGAGGCAGCACAAAAACTGAAAGTTCAAAGTTCTATCCCGAAGGGATTCCCCGAAGGAGGCAAGTTTAAAGTTCAAAGTTTATTTGGGAATACGAGAGAAGGGAAGGATTTGGGTGAGTTGGGGGTTTTGAGGGTATACGAGAGACTTTTAGAGATTGCAAAAGAGGCTGGGGCGGGGAGTGTTGAGCGGAAAGTTGATAAGATGGCGGCTCTTTTGGAAGATCTCGACGGTTTGAGTGTTCGATTCGTGGTTCGAATTCCGTTGGGGAAATTGCGAATGGGTTTTTCAGAAATGACAGTTTTAGACGCGCTTTCATGGATGGTTAAAGGAGATAAGAGCTTAAGGCATGAGCTGGAAGATGCTTATAATGTTGTTGCCGACATTGGAGAGATAGCAAAACGTGTTAAGTGTAGTGGAAATGTTAAAGGAATTAAACCAAAAATTGGGACACCAATTGTTTCTGCTTTAGCACAAAGACTGGGAACGGTTGAGGAAATGCTGGAAAAAGCGGGAAGCGAGAAAGAAGGAGTGGCCTTAGAGCCGAAATATGATGGTGAAAGATTACAACTTCATATGGGGGCGGTGAGGGATTTGGGGGATATGGGGGTAAGAATTTTTACAAGGAGTTTGGAAAATGTAACTCATATGTTCCCAGAGATTGTGGAGGCGGCGAAAAAAGAGGTAAAAACAAGAGAGGCAATTTTAGACAGCGAAGGAGTAGGAATTGATCCAAAAACCGGAAAATTCGTTCCGTTTCAAGAAACAATAAAACGAAAAAGAAAACATGGGATAGGAGAAGCAGCAAAAGAAATACCTTTTAAGTGTTTTGTTTTTGACATTATGTATAAGGACGGGACGGATTTGATTAAAATTCCATTTATTGAAAGAAGAAAACTTTTGGAGAAAGTTTTACCTTCAAACAATAAGACTTTAATTTTAACTCCACAAATTGTGACGAAAGATCCGAAGGAGATGAGAAAATTCCATGAGGAACAAATCAAAATAGGACTGGAGGGAGCGATGGTTAAAAAACTTCATGCTCCTTATGATCCCGGCAGGAGAGGTTTTACTTGGGTTAAATTTAAACAGGAAGAAACAAAAAAAGGCGGAGGACTGGCGGATACGATCGACGCGGTAGTTATGGGTGTCACCAGGGGGGAAGGGAAAAGAGCTGGTTTTGGCGTCGGGGCTTGTTTGGTGGGAATAAGAAGAGGAGAACATTATGTAACCATTACTAATATTGGGACAGGACTGACGGACGAGCAATTCAGAGAATTAAAAAAGAGGAGCGACAAATTTAAAGTCAAAGAAAAGCCGGAAAGTTATTTGGTAGAGAAAAATCACACTCCTGATTTTTGGATTAAACCGGGGATTGTGGTCGAGATTCAAGCAGACAATATTACTAAAAGTCCTACCCATACCGCAGGCTTGGCCCTACGTTTCCCGCGCTTAGTAAGATTTAGGGACGACAAGCCGCCAGAAAAAATTACTTCTTTAAAAGAGGTGGAAGAGCTTTATCGTCTTCAGTTTGGCAAGGGTAGGCGGTAGATGGAGTTAGTGGCAGATTTGCACCTCCACAGCAAATATTCGCGTGCGGTTTCCCCACAGATGGTTGTTCCGGAGATGGTAAAGTGGGCAAAATTGAAAGGAATTGATTTGCTGGGAACAGGAGACTTCACACACCCTCAATGGCTTTCTGAATTAAAAGCGAATCTTGAAGAGTGTGGACAAGGTGTTTTTAGAGTCAAATCTCAAATCTCAAATCTCAAATGTCAAATCAATAATTCAAATCTAAAATCTGAAAAAGAAACTAAGTTTTTATTAACAACGGAAATTTCTAGTATTTATAGCCAAGGCGGCAGAACAAGGAAAATACACAATCTAATAATCGCGCCCTCATTTTTCGCCGCCGATAAAATAAGTACCGCACTACGGGCGAGAGGATGTAATCTTACTTCAGACGGTCGGCCAATTGTTGGATTGTCAGCAAAAAATATTTTGGAATTAGTCTTAGGGGTTGATGATGCCTGTTTAGTTATCCCTTGTCATGTTTGGACTCCTTGGTTTTCTTTGTATGGCGCCAATTCAGGCTTTGATAGTTTGGAAGAATGTTTTGGAGAACTCTCGAAATATATTTCGGCGGTGGAAACCGGTCTTTCCTCGGATCCGGAAATGAATTGGCAAGTTGCGGATTTAGACAATCGTAGTCTTGTGAGTTTTAGCGATGCTCATTCACCGGCAAAACTGGGAAGAGAAGCGACTGTGTTTGAAGTCGAAAGACTTGATTTTGATAATATCAGTGGGGCGATTAAGGAGGTTGAGAGTCCGGCAGGTGCCGGAGGAGGAAAAGTAAAATATACGGTTGAGTTTTATCCGGAAGAAGGCAAATATCATTATACTGGCCATCGGAACTGCGGGGTTGTTCAGTCCCCAGAAGAGACAGAGAAGAAAGGAACGACCTGCGCTGTTTGCGGGAAAAAATTAACCGTGGGGGTGATGGAAAGAGTGAGAAAACTAGGGAAGATGGGAGGCGCGAGGGAAAAAAGGACTGACGAAAACGGAGTAAGGTGGATTAAGAAAGAAGGCAAACCCCCTTTTGTAAAATTGGTGCCTTTGGCGGAAATAATCGCCGAGACTTTAGGTGTGGGTGAATCGGCTGCCTCGGTTGCAAGAGAATATCAAAATTTGACAGAAAAGTTGGGAAATGAGATTGGAATACTTATGAAAAGCGACTTGGAAGAAATTGCCAAAATTGGTGGGGAAAAATTAGCTAAGGGAGTTCTAAAAGTCAGGTCGGGAGATATTTTTATAAAACCTGGCTTTGATGGTGAATATGGTAAAGTAAAAGTATGGCGTGGGGACAAAGAGGAAGAGATGGAAGATAAAGGAAGGGTGGGGAAGGGAAAAGAGCAAATGAGTCTGTTCTAGAGGTTGACTCTGGATGCAAAATCTATGTATGCTTGTAATAGATAATAGACTCGCCAAACCCTAAAGCAATTTTAAGGAAGGGGGAAGGAGGTGAAGAAAAATGGCAGAAGGAAAATATACTTTTGGTTTAGAAAAGAATGTTGCTTGTGCTTTGACTTATGTATTGGGTTGGGTAAGTGGACTGGTGTTTTTCTTAGCGGAGAAAAAAGATAGAGATATTCGTTTTAATGCTGCTCAGTCGATTGTTACTTTTGGTGCCTTGACCGTGCTTGGTATGGTTCCTGTTGTCGGCTGGATGTTAAGTCCATTTGTTTTTCTTGTTGGTTTAGTACTTTGGGTTCTTTTATTAGTTAAGGCCTATCAAGGGGCGAGATTCAAATTACCAGTAATCGGCGATTTGGCAGAGAAACTAGTAGGGAGGTAATTTTAAAGCAATCAGTCGATAGCAATTAAGGAAATTTGAAAGTACTTTATGTTTAAAGACAGAGCTGAGGCAGGCAAAAGGCTGGCCCAGAAACTGAAAGAGGAATTATCAACTCAGCCACTGGCAAACGCGATTGTCTTATCGATTCCCCGAGGAGGAGTGGTAATTGGCGGAGAGATTAGTCGGTCTTTAGGCTTACCCCTCGACTGTTTAATCACCAAAAAGATTCCCAGTCCCGGGAATGAAGAATTGGCAATTGGAGCGGTTGCTGAGGGTGGAGTGGTGGTTTGGGAAGAGGAACTTTGTCAAAGACTAGGTGTTTCTTCGGACTATAAACAAGAAATTGTCAAGGAAAAAGTTATTGAACTGGAGAAGAAACAGCAGGATTTCAAGTGCGGAATGCCCACGCCACAAATGAAAGACAAGACGGTTATTATCACCGATGATGGTGTCGCCACCGGCTCGACTGTAAAAGCAGCGATTGCCGTGGTGGCTAGCTTCGATCCAAAGGAAATAATTGTTGCCGTTCCGGTTATTGCGCAAGATTCTTTAGAAGAGATAAAAGAAAAGACAGATAAGGTTATTTATCTCGAAGCGCCGGAAATGTTTTTTTCAGTAGGACAATTTTACGAGAATTTTGAGCAGCTCTCCGATGAACAGGTAATAAATATCTTGAAAAAATGATTCTCATTGTTGGCCTTGGAAATCCCGGAGAAAAATATGAAGAAAGTCGTCACAATGTCGGTTTTATGGTTGTAAATAATTTTTTGAAAAAATTAACTTCGGTTAAAGAGTCGGTTTGGCAAACTAATACAAAATTCAATTCTCTGATTGCCAAAGTAGATCAAGAAATAATTTTGGCCAAACCGCTTTCATATATGAATGCTTCAGGGAAAGTAGTGGCAAAATTAATGAGATTTTATAAGATTCCTCCTTTCGGGCTTTATGTGATTCACGATGATTTGGATTTACCTCTGGGGAAAATAAAAATTTCTTATAGACACGGCTCTGCGGGGCATAAAGGGGTGGAATCTATAATTCAAGAAATCGGCAGTAATAATTTTGTTAGAATAAGAGTGGGAATCGGCAGCGATAAGCATAGCTTGCTGCTTGGCAGTAAAAAAATCAGCAATCCGGAAAAATACGTTTTGTCAAATTTTGAAGAAAGGGAAGGAATAGAAGTAAGACATATGGCGAAGAAGGCGGTAGAAGCAATTGAGGCGATTTTGAAACAAGGAGTAGAAAAGGCAGCAAACAGATATAACTGAATGAAGCGTAAAGTGTAGAGCTAAGAGCGAAAAGCGATAGCGTAAAAGTTTTAAGCTTTACGTTTTGGTTTTACACTTTTCACTTTTAGTTTTTAGCTATTTAAATGAAGGTTAATAATTTAATTAAAATTCTAACTTTTTCTGATGTTCTGATTGTTTCGGGTTGGGGTTTAATAAACCCGATTTTTGCGGTTTTTCTTACTCAGCAAATCAAAGGCGGTAATTTGGAGTTAGTTGGTTTGTCAACTGCCGTCTATTGTATTTTGCGGTCTGCTTTACAAATTCCTTTTGCTCGGTTGATTGACTCTGTCAAAGGAGAAATAGATGATTTTGCCTTGATGGCGGCAGGATCGGCAGTTATGTCTTTGGTACCTTTCTTATACTTTTTTGCAACCACCAATGTACAAATTCTTTTACTTCAGGGGCTTTTGGGAGTTTCCTCGGCGATGGTTTCACCAGGGTGGCTGGCGATTTTTACTCGCCATATTGATAAACATATTGAGGCGGAAGAGTGGGGGCTTTATAATGCCATGGTCGGTTTGGGGGGGGCGCTTACTGGCGCGCTCAGCGGTTTTTTGGCAGAAAAAATTGGGTTTAGACCGCTGTTTTTGATTGTTGGCATTGTTTCTGTTTTCGGAACTTCATTTTTATACTTTGTGTACCAAGATCTTCGCCATGCAGAAAGGAAACTAAAAGTGCAGAGCTAAAAGCGCAGAATCATAGTGTAAAGCGTAAAACTTTTTTCGTTTTAAGTTTTAATGCTTCGACTTCGCTCAGCATTATCCTGAGCCTGTCGAAGGATAAATTATCGTTTTTAGATCTACGTTTTTTGCTGATGTCTATGAATAAGAACCAACCTCTAAGTCTTGGTGACATATTAAAAAAGTTTGACCCACTTGGAGATAAGTATATTTCCCGCGAATTTCAGAAGTATGGTTATGATTTGGCGATGGAGTTAAATGATTTGGACCATAAAGCTCTTTATATAAAAATGGCCAAAGAGATTCCTCGGGCAATTTTGGAAAAAGCCCGCTATTTTGTCAAAGACTCAAAAGCAAGAAGCAAGGCAAAATTGTTTATGTGGAAGGTAAGAGAGTTGAGGGGAGGTAGGGGAAATGAGGACAAAAGGGTTGATAAGGGAAGGAAAGTGATTTAAGATAGTAATTAATGTTCTTTCGCAGCGAAGTTTTTGCTCATCTTTTAGTTACTTTTGTTTACTTTCTTTTGGTTGCTATCGCACGGTGGAGATTTGATCTTTCTCTTATTTGGTTATGGTTAGGGGCTTTCTTAGGAACTTTTCTTTTGGACATTGATCATTTGCTTTATTGGTTTGTGACGCACCAAGAAGAGGAAGATTCAAAGGAGGCGGAAAGAATTGTAAGCGATAAAATGAGAGCAACCAAAGGTTTTGGCCGGATAAAAGAGATAATAAAAGATTTTTATGCACTGCTTCAGAGAGTTCATTCCTCTCACTCTCGGCTCATTTTTCATTCAGTAGTCGGACAGACGATTTTGTTTGTTTTAGCAATTTATATAGTAACCTCGGGAGGGAGTGTTCTTGGATCAGCTTTGATTATGGCGGCAAATTTGCACTTGTTAAAAGATGAGTGGGCTGATTTTGGACGGAATAAAGACCACCTCGCCGACTGGCTTTTTTGGCAGATAAGGGAACCAAAATTAAGAGAATATTTAAAAGAATATTTGGTTGGAGTAACTTTAGTATTTTTAATATTGACCGGTCTGTTGATTAAAGGGATTTAAACAAGATGGGGAATGTGATAAATGTTATCAAGGCAACCGGGGAGATCGAACCGTTTTCCGAAGAGAAAGTAATTTCTTCTTTGCTTCGCGCCGGTGCTTCAAGACAGCTGGCAGAGGATATTATTGCCCAAACCAAACCGTCTCTTTACCAAAATATTCCCACTTTTGAAATTTATTCGACGGTAATGAAGATCTTAAAGAAAGAACAACGACCGATTGCGGAGAAATATAATTTGAAAAAGGCGATTATGGATTTGGGGCCGACAGGTTATCCTTTTGAAAAATTTGTGGCGGTAGTTTTGCAGGCGACAGGCTGCCAAGTGGCGACAAACAAAATCGTTCAAGGGAAATGCGTTAGCCACGAAATTGATGTCATTGCCCAAAACAAAGAAAAATATATGATCGAATGTAAGTTTCATGGAATTCCCGGCGGTCGGACAGATATTAAAGTCGCTTTGTATACTTATGCCAGATTTTTAGATGTAAAAGATAAGGGGGGTTTCGATATTCCTTGGCTAATAACTAATACCAAATTGACCCAAGAAGTAAAGACATATGCTTTATGTGTCGGGATGAAAGTCACTGCCTGGGATTACCCGGAAGGTGATAGTTTGAATGAAATGATTGACAAAAGCGGGCTTTACCCAATAACCGCTTCCACTACTCTTCCCGAGCAAAAGAAACTGGAATTAATTGAAAAAGGTATTGTCTTCTCCCGCGACCTTAGCGGCAAAGTATAAAGTACCCCATTGACACAGTCTTCTTTACTGATATAATAACATTTAAACCCCCTGGTGGGGGGTATGAAAATTATTAGTTCAAAGTTCAAAGTTCAAAATTTTGTTAAAAAGGATTATGAGAACTGAAAAATCTAAAAAAGAAATTCTTAATCGATTAAGCTATCTGGAGGGACACTGTGGGGCCATAAGAAGGATGGTTAAAGAGGGAAGATATTGCATTGATATTATTCATCAAATTGAGGCGGTTGAAGCGGCCTTAAAAAAAGTAAAAGAAAAGATTTTGGAGGATCATTTGGAAACCTGTGTTACAACAGCAGTAAAAGGAAAGAATCAAAAAGAAAGAAAAAAAGTATTAAACGAGTTATTAGAAGTATTTAAAAGGAGATAAAAATGGAGGATTGCTGCAAAACAGAGACCGACAAAAAGGATCAGAAAAATAATGGGTTTTTGCGAGGAGCTCTACTGGGAATTTTGCCGCACAGTTTTTGTATCGCTTTTGTTATTTTTTCTGTTGTTGGGGCGACTCTCGCTACTTCTTATTTTAAAAAATTTCTTTTACTTCCGCATTTTTTTGAAATTTTAATAGGAATTTCTTTCTTGTTTGCCACACTATCTGCCGTAATTTATCTTAAAAAGTTGAACAGACTGAATGTTTCCGGAATCAAAAGTAAATCAAAATATCTCTTGGTTCTTTACGGGACAACCATGGCGATTAATTTACTCTTCTTTTTTGTTGTTTTCCCTTGGGTGACAAATCTAAGTCTTCCCAAGAATGCTACTCCGGCAGTTTTGGCAGAGAAAAGTGATTTGTCAAAAATAACGTTGGAAGTTCAAATTCCCTGTTTGGGTCATGCGCCACTGATTTCCGATGAATTAAAAAAACTGCCGGGGATAATCGGAGTGAAGTTCCAGTTACCAAACAGATTTCTTGTTGATTATGACTCCTCCAAAATTAATTCATTTCAGATGACTTCGGCAGAAATTTTTAAGAGTTTTCCTGTAAAAATTGTTAACTGACTTCGGATGAAATACGAACTTTCAATCAAGGGAATGCATTGCGCTTCTTGCGCCGCAAAAATAGAGAAGAAACTTCTGCAGACCAAAGGGGTAACCGAGGCA
>Ga0210004_1000645_pt1 | contig 21393 bp, 27 predicted proteins | sample CryGey13umfilter_FD_185450 | JGI IMG/M metagenome (GOLD analysis project Ga0210004, IMG submission 185450) | Groundwater microbial communities from aquifer in Utah, USA - Crystal Geyser 4/8/14 3 um filter (SPAdes) (version 3) | ecosystem: Environmental > Aquatic > Deep subsurface > Groundwater...
TGAAATTGTTTTCGGATTTCAAAAATCCGTATAAAATCCTTGTTTCTGCCGAGCCCGAGCGAAGCGAGGGCGAGGCAACAATCGCCCAAAATCCGAATTTTGAAAATTGGCGGAGGGTGCAGGACTCGAACCTGCAAGGGATTTCTCCCGCTGGTTTTCGAAACCAGTGCATTACCATTCTGCCAACCCTCCTTACAATGGTGCCCTCGAGAGGATTTGAACCTCTGACTTTCAGCTCCGCAAGCTGACGCTCTATCCACTGAGCTACGAGGGCATAAAAAACAAAAGTGCTATACAGCACTTCTATTATATCAAAAAATTAACAGACTAATTCAGAATTTTAATAATCTAGCTATTTTACCGATAAAATCCTCTGTTCTCTCAAGTTCTTCAAGTATGTGATCTTTTAATATGCTTTTTATCAAAAATGGATCTGCATCTTCTAGCTGAATACTAATCAAAGAAGTAAACCTCTTAGTCGTTTCAAAGTTTAATGTCTTGATCGGCGGCTCGTATACCAGCCAGAAAGATTTTAATCTATTATACGGGTAAAAATTGTCTCCTACTTTTACTCCAATGTTACTAATACCAATTTCTATCATTCGCGGTTTAACCTCGGCATACTTAAATAAAAGAAAACCAAGTAATAAAAAAACTGGTATAGAAAGCCATTGCTTCATAAGCGCTAAGATAGTTATTATGATAACATTAAAAATTATAATAGATGCGTGCCAAGCTAATGATTTTTTATGGAAAATAAACTCTGGCGCTTTCCAAGATATTAAATAATTATCCTCAAAAGAATTAATATTTTGATTATCTTGGGTGATATTATTCTCCACTAAATTATTAGCTTTGCTCTTCGAAGAACTAGTTTTTTTCTTTTTTGCTGCCATCTTATTTGCTGCCATCTTAGCAATCAATTAATTCTTAACTTAATATAAACCATACTTATGCCTAAATCAATATTGGAATATTTTTACATACTATACGTTATCTATTTCTCTAAAAGTTTTTTTAATCTGCTTCTTATTGCACCCGGTTTTCTTTCAAACCTGTTAGCCAACTCTAAAGCTTTAATTTCCTTTCTGTAAAGCTCCAATAAAAGGTGATCTTCTTCTTTCGTCCATTTTTCATACGCTTTTTTATAGTTTTTTCTTACTTCCTCTACTGCATAGCTTTTGTTCGCTTGTTTTTCATTAATTTTATTTTCTTTTTCGTTATTTGGAACAAAAGTTTTGAGCAATCTCTCTCTAATTCTTTTTGCTAATGGAGTTTCTTTTTTGTAAACTTTCTCGAAGACCTTCTCCTCATAATCCTCTTTCTCCATTTCTCCTGATAGTTTCTTTAACTCTATATCAATTTGCTTTGCTTCGTCGCTAACCATCAAAGCCAAATCATTTATTCCTAGAAGATTTAAATTACTAAGCGCTCTAACCCTGGAAAGCGCTACATACCCCAAACCAAATGTAAAAGCTTTACTCAAATCTACTTCGGCGGCGTCAAGAGTCATTCCCTGACTCTTGTGTACGGTAATTGCCCATGCCAGTCTAAGCGGAACTTGGGTTGTTTTGGCAAGGACGGTATTGTTTTCTTCAATTGCCCAATCGGTAGGCATTGCGACAATTCTTCTTCCATTCCTTATTTTAACAATTGGATACCCGCTTTCATGAAAATCAACGACTTTTCCGATTGTTCCATTAACATAGCCTTTACCAAAATCGTTTTTTACAAACATAACGATTGCATTCCTCTTTAATTTTAACTCTTCAGGAGCTAAACAATTTTTCTTTAGTGTTTCAATCAAAGCCTCTTTGCCCTCACCTCTCATTAAATAAACATGCTCCTCGTCAGGTAAGCTATCAAGTTTACCTATATTTATTGCATCAGCATTCGCATTGTGTGTATAGAGCTTTGTGACTTTTTCGGGGTCTTCAAGCTCTACGTTAATCCTGCTTGCTAATATATCAATATGACTTTCTGTAATGTCACCTGACCTAATACTGACTAAGAGATCGTTTAAGTTATGGTCACTTTGCCTATACTGTTTTGTAAGATAACAGATCTTTGGGTTAAGCTTTGTCCAAACCTCAGATTTAACAATAAAATTACCACTATTTCTTTCTTTATCAACCGGCGGTAATTGAAAAAAGTCACCGCACAAAATTAATTGAATACCGCCAAAGGAACGATCGTCATTTTTGACAACTCTGCAAATAGTATCAGCCATATCTAACTGAAAATCATGTAACATAGAGATCTCGTCAATAATAAGAACATCAGTATCTTTTATTCTTGCTCTTACCTTAGAATTCATCTTAATTTTGGATAAATCGGAACTTGATAGATCTTTCTTTATACCAAAACCAGCCCAAGAATGGATAGTTCTTCCGTTAATGTGAGTAGCCGCGATGCCGGTTGACGCCGTAATAGCAACGTTAGTTCCCTTGTCTTTTAAATGCTTTATGAATTTATTTAAAACATATGTCTTCCCGGTACCTGCCGGACCCGTTAAAAGAATATTGTTGCCACTTTTTAATATTTCTAGCGCTTTTTCTTGATTCATAATTTACTCATTACCTTGCGGCGCCCAACAAGCCGTTTCTTATTATTTGATTATTTTTACTTTATACTTTATGAAAAAGTCACAAAATTTCATTCAACAGAACGTTCTAACCTAAAGCTCACTCCTTAACAAGTAAAAGCCTTGGAGTACCATCGTTAAAATAATTATCTTTCCAGCCTTTAATCTTAAATTCTGCTTTTAAATATATAGAGATTGCCGATGAATTTTCCGGGTGAGTTACAAGTGTTGCCGGTTTATTATTACCGGCTTTTTTAATCAAAGCTTCAAGCGCTTGTTTACCAAATCCTTTTCCTTGGAATTTTAAACCGATTATAAACTCGCAAATATAAAATGAATCTTTTCTTTCTTGGTAAGCAATTATCCCAATCTTTTGATCACGAAAAATAATAAAAAATAATTCATTTTCATCTAGAAACTTCTTGATTTCTTCTTCTTTAGTAACCGTAGGGTAAAAAATTTTACTTATAGCATTTTTCTCAAAATTGCTAATAATTACCCACTCATCTTTTATTGCTTTTCTTAATATGATTTTATTCATTTGATAATCCTTGGCGATTTATGTTCGAAAAAAATCCGAACTAATTCCACCTAACGCTTACCACTAAAACAAAGCTTTATTTATTCTACTTTATTAAAATTATTAAGAAAAGAATAAATAAAATTTGAAAATTAAATATAAGGTTTGGCAGTTGTAGGGCGAAGATATGTATAAGCATGCTTCATTTCTTCCGGAGTATATATTTGGATAATTTTGAATTTACCGGAAGTAGTTTGTTTTACATTATCATGTGTGACCTCAATAATATGTACTAATCCCCAGTATAGCCACTTACCGTCTATATTTTGAACCAAAAAATTACGAACAGGAGGTAGTTTATAAATTCTTACCTTTGGCTTATCTTTAAATTCAAAAATTTGATTTTCAAAATCTTTTACTAAAAATGGCTTAATCTTATGCCTCTCGTAGCTTAACTCATTTGGAAAGCCTTGTTCAGTTGTAAGTTGTAATGTGTCGTTAATTTCTATAAAACTACCCATAAATTTTCCTTTAAAAAATTAATTATTATAAAATTGCTTTTGAGTATTTTGCCTAATTATTTTTTATACGAAGCATATTCATTTTTAGCATTAAATATTATATTCTTGCTTATTAAACTTCTCTAAAGCTAATTAAGCGTAGCCTTGGCGAAGTTTAATGGCGGGACATTGATTTCTAGAGCCTTTAACCCTTCTTCAATTATTCCTATTTTATCATTCTTGTTTAGTGTATGACACCCTTGTATTTCTTTCGTATTAGATAATTTCAAGTTTTTCGTTCCGTTTTTGGCAGATTGCTCGTTTCTGCCAAGCCTGACAACGACTCACCGATTCTTTGCACTTGCACGAACTGATACTTCTTTGGTATTAGATTATACATTCGAATCAAAGCACTATCTGAAGTTATAAAAACATCAACAGCCGCAGCTTCAGCAATGTGCTGGAAATCATATGAGTCACCTGCTTTGTGTTTATGCCCTTCCGTTGCTGTTTGATTCATTTTTAATAAATAACAGCTAATATACGACGCTGTATGTGGTAGTGTTATACAGTCAATCTCTCGTATAGGTTTAAACAAATCTTTATACCATGATTGGATGTTAGTATCAAAATTATTTAACCAACTCTTTGCAACTATTTTTTTCTCTCGCTTCGAAAATTTTTGCTGTAACATATTCTGTACGGAATTATTTGCTCCCTTCATGCCCAATAAATAGTTCTGTTTATTATTGTATACTAAATCATCGAGGGTTTTTAATCTAAAACTTTTTTCTAACTTATCAAATATATTTTTAGATATCTCGTCAGACAGAAATATATTCTCTTGTTTTAGGGGTGCACCATTATTATTTTCCATTTGAATTAGCTCATTATATGGTTTGAGCAAATTTTGATTAGTGATAATTTTATATTCCCTAAGTACTTTTTTATAATCAACAATGTTTTTCGAGGAAAGACCAATCAGTTCTTCGAGGAAAGAGATGTTTCCAAAAACTACAAGATCACCATTCTTGATTAAATATTCTAATTGTTGAAACTGAGCATAATGATCTGGTCGAAAGATTAAATCCTGAAATGCATTATTATCAAATAATATTTTTTTCATATTTTCATTTTATCATTCTTACGTAGCGGTACACTCCTGTCTAATACCTTTTACATTATACAACAGATTGACACTAAAGGAGTATTAACAGTGGGGAAGAGAATAGGAGAAAAATCTATATACTCAGTACAATTTTAACCCATTTCCTAAGCACTATCTTCCCGTTTGAAGTTATGTGCCACCACTGTAAAAAACTAGCAACAGAAATTGTTATTGCCACAATTAGACTAATTACAGAGCTAATCTTATCGTTATTCATGATATCACAAGAAGAATTAACTTATTTGATTTATTATCCATTTTTTTGGCTTTTTCTGACTTCAACTAAAAAATTATGATACTCTATAGACCAGTTCAATCTTTCTTTCAATCTCTGCGCAAAAATTTCGTGATAATTTTTATCCTTAACTCCTTCTTTAAGTTTTTCTATATATTTCTTATGTTTTTTATTCATTGGTGTGGGATCCTCTACAAATCTATCGTGGATATCAGAATAAGACATGGCTAATTTATCTGCAATCTCCCATGTTAAAAGATCCCGTTTTACTAGCTCTTCTCCATAAATAAAATGGGCGTATCTGATTTTTCCGGGAGAACATGGAAGGTCTGAAATTGGCTGCTTTATAAATTCACCTATATCTTTAATGGATTTCCAATAATCATTAATTATTTTTTCCGCTTCAATTGGAGTCATATTTTTTTACCTTTCTAATTGTTCGTTTTGCTTTTTTGCAAGACATCCCCGTCTAAAAACCGTTCATTCTTTCTTTTCTTGTTTTTATATTCAAATACTATAAGCGGCGAAACTATAAAAATAGCTACTAAAAATAATGAAATTATCCAGTTGATATGGATAGAGGATGACGTAAATAAATCAATGCCCTGCAGCAAAAAACCAAAAAACATAATACTATCGCTTCAATCCTTTGTTTGTCTAAATAAACATAAAGATCGGTTGATATATCTTCGATATCCCCAGAACATCTTGCTTTTATTTCTTCCCCACTACCAAATATATGACCGGAGATTATCCAAAAAGACCCAACGAGAGTTAATAAAATTACTATAAACTGTAAATTATTAAACATATTATTCTTAATTATTTCGCTCGGTAAATTTCTTTTAATTATTAATTTTTATTTTCTCTAAAGCTTGATAAGCATCGTCATATAAATCATGAATAAGTTTAGATAAACAGAATTGTGCTTCTTCGTTCGGTCCAAGATAATCAGGTCCGAAGCCAAGACCAACCCGATGACATAAAGATAAAATAAGAAAATAAGTGGTGGAGCCCTTTCCCCACGCTTTTTCCGAGAATAAACGACATATTGGTAGGCTCCTACTTTCTGCTTCAGATTTATCTTTCATATTTACCCCGGATTTCTCAGCTTTTTCTATGTATAAATCGGCAAAGTTTTTCCTCCCTAGAAGAATAGCTGCACTATCTATACTACTAAGTCCGACTGTAGTAGCATGAGCAATAGCGCGGTTGTAATATGCCATGCCATCCCAAACATCGTCTCTTCCCTCATCATGTAAATACTGTCTTGTGAAAATGCTTTGAACAATCGCAAACTCATGCCCAAATTTATGTATCCATGCAAGTGCAAATAACTCAAACTGTAAAATTTTTAGCTCGGCTGCCAATTTTTGCTTATCAACATTAGTAAATACTGGATCTGCTTCTGTGAGAGCTTTTTTAGTATATTCAGGATATATAGCATCAATATCAACACCTTTAATATTTGTATTTAGAATTTGATTTTTATAGAAATCACGACAAAATTTTTCGACATAAATGGCTTGTTTCTCGTCAAACATATTTATATTTCTCCTAAAGGTTCCAAAGTTTCATCTGGCGGGACATGTTGGTCTAGAGCCTTTGGCTCTTCTTCAATCATCCCTATTTTACCATTCTTGTTTAGTGGGACATGTTGGTCTAGAGTCTTTCACTCATTCCCCTTGTCCCTTATAAACAATGATATTTTACCAAAATTACACTGAAATTGACAGAATTTTGGTGTCTCATTTTGTGCGTGAATGAGACACTATAAAAAGAAATGTCTATTGTCTTATTTTGCTTTTAAAAAGCAGCTCTTGTGCTCCATCATATGATAACTCCTTTGGTAAATTATTCAGACTCTTTATTATACCAAAAGTGTTACCCATATATCTCATCTTCCGCAGTTATTTTTAATAAAATCATGCCCAATATCGTTATTCAAATCTTTAGAAAAAGATTTGCCCCACAAATATCTATCTTTATCTCTTAATGAACTATATTCTTGTACTAACCTTTTAACATCTTCGACAAAGTCAAAATAATCTTCAATAATTCTATTGTTGGATTTTGAATATAGTCCTTTATACTTAGATAATTCCCTACACACTCTAACATCATAAACCGTAAAGTCTTTTGGATATAAGATTGTTAAAATTGCGGATGCCATAGGAAGTCTAAATTGCCAATGATTTAATAAATAATTCAATCTTTCTTGTTTATTGTCTTTTTTTCTTATACCCGTAGTTAACTCCTTACAGCCATCTTTTATATTTTTCTTAGTTGATAATTCACAAATCCTTTTGGCGATTTTGCTTTTAGCTCTGTTTGCTTTCCAGATTACAATACAAAAGAAATCAAAAGCATCTAAATATCCTTGTTTACTAAACTTTTTCGATACTTCTTCGGTTAAATACTTCTCTAAATTGTAATATTTTGAATAATCTTTCATGAATTATAAAGTAAGTTCTCGGTTTTTTTCTGCTTCCTTTTTGCTTAAAGGAGGCAACACAATTGATGCATTCTTGGCTATTAAAATCTTTCTTCCTGGTTCAAGCTTACAAGCAATATCACTACCTGCTAAGTATTTTGAATCCGCTTCGTTAGACAGCTTAAAAATAATTCTCAAACCTGCATACTGTAGCCACTTATCTAAATACTCTGGATCTAGTCTACTTGTTGAAAAGATCACAGTTATATTATCCTTATTTATAATATTAAAAAGAGCCGATTCCAATCTATCTTTATCGTGATAAACCATATCTGCTTCTTCTATATGAACAATAAGTTTATGACCACTAAAATCATTGTTAGCAATGCCCTCTAGTTCCTTGATCGCTAATTCTGGGCTAGTGATAGTCTTTTTGTATAGATATGGAGAATCTAATAACTTATAATCCACGCCTGTCATATCTAAAAATAAAAATTTCAACTTATCGGCAGAATATTTTGTAACCAAACCTCTGTAATAATGATTAGCAAACACTCCCTTGCCTGAGCCAGTCTCACCTAATAACAAAATGAAGTGTAGTTTACCAAAGAGATCATTCATATTTTATACCTCTATTAGATTTCACTAAAATAATTTAGGTGTATTATCAAAAAACGGTTCCAAAGTTTCGGTGTTTTTGAGCGTAAACAACGGGTTCGAGACCGACGTGGGGTAGCCCTCAGACGGGCACTTAATGCGCCTTAATGGCACCTAACAAGCCCTTCCTTCCTATTTGATCGTTCTTACTCTTTCAAAAGGTTCCAAACTTTTAATTGGCGGTGTTTTTTGATTGATGTTCGAACTTTTTTTGACGAAAACCCGAATTCTTAATTTTGAAATCCAATCGCTCGGGCGGGCAAAAAGGAAGGGGGTTGGGGGGAAGGAATTTTTGCCCGCCCTCGCTTTCCGATTCCAATTTTTTTCCGCCGCCGCCGAATTTCGTGCCAACTTCGTTGGCGCGCCGCCTTTAATTCTTTCCAAAAATCCCTAAAACTTTTTCATCAATATCCGTTGTTTTGCCCCATAAATCTTTTCTCATGGCCGCCGCAGATTTTATGTAATTCTCATGCGTGGGATTTTTGGTAAATTCTGACATTGATTTTATCACTTCATCGTTCGCAAACAAAATGGCATTAAGCATTTCCGTTTTTAATTCCGCTTGCACATCTTCCAAACTTTCAAAATCGGGTCTAAATTCTTTAACTTTTACTAAACCTCTTTTCGGATCAAGAACGGTTAGCATTTGTATCAAAATAGCCCCGTATCTTTTTCGCTTCAATTCGTGAATATCGGCTTGAATATCTTTTTTATGTTGAAACCGATTTTGAAAGTACGCACCGAAAAACCCGCCGCCTAAAGCCGTTAGTAAAATCAAGACTATCTGTGCTGAAAAATTATCCATAATTTTTATTCTTCTTGATTCTTATTTTTAACTCCACTTACCACTATTCCCGCAAATAATAATCCGAACAATAATAGTTCGCCTTCAGATTTTCTCAAAAACTTTGCCCAATTTGGTATATCAACATTTCGTAAATCCTCTTTGTATTCTTCTCCACATGGTCCTCTATCATCGTTTTGGCACACTATATCACCCGTAGGATAACTTGGGCCGTGGGGCATACCATAATTCACATACACTGTAAGCCCAACTAAAACTACGAGAGTAGACCATATTGATACCGCAAAAATTTTCCTAAGTTTAGCACTTAAAGAATCGGACAATAAAAATTTAATTGCTAATCCGTAAGCTAAAAGAAGTGAAAAAAATAATTCCTTATGCCAAATATCAAGCGATATTAAAACAATAGCCACCAAAATCCATAACCATTTTTGCTTTATCCATGTAGTCATATTTTAAAAAATCGGCTCTGTATTTATTTGTACTTTAATTTCGCCTTGATAAACAAACTGGCCTACTAATTTTTGCGGTTCTGGTCTCGCCATATACATATCGTTATTTTTTGAGTAGTAGGCGTCCAGTGTTCCGTGAGGCGTAATCGCGTAATGTAAAACATGATGTGGGCTACCAGATAATCCCTTTGGCCCTAAATGTTTTGGCGAATAAACAACAAGTAGTTCCTCATCTTTAACCATAGTCGCCAATTTTGGCTCATCAAAAACACTCGCGGCAAGAAGAAAGTCATCACGATGAATAATCGGCAACCTTACACGATTGTTCAAAATTGGCGACTCCGCAAGCAAATATCCGTATGGCTGAAATCGGCTCTTAGCTTTTACTTGATTATTTTCATCAATCGTTGTTTCGTTTCTGTCAAAATCCAAAACTCGGAATGTATGATTTACAATATCAGCCCACGAAATTTCCTTGCCGATTTCAGGGATAATATTAGTTGCGTCAACGCCAGTAGTTTCTTTAAAATCTTTTTTTCGTTTTTCTTGAAAGTCGCTCATTTTCTTGAGTTTCTCTTCATTGCTTAAACCTTGCCAATCTTTTAGTAATGAATCAACTTCTTCGGAAGTTAATCCGAATTGTTTTTTAAACTTTTGGATTGGATCGTCTTTTGAAAACCAATTAAAAATTCCCATATTTTTCCAAATTTATTACTTTATTAAATCATCGACCTGAACTTCTAATGCTTTGGCGATTTTCTGCAAAGTTTCAATAGTCGGGTTCGTAATCCCACCCGTTTCAAGTTTGATAATGGAATTATAAGAAACATCAGCCAATTTTGAGAGGCGATCTTGGGACAAGCCCTTGGCTTGTCTTAGTTTCTTTATATTCTTGCCGATTTTATTCTTTTGTGCCATACTTGTATTATAATACTGCTATGATAAAATAGTGTTATGCAAACTTATATTGAAATCATATTATTAGGATACATCTTTTCTTTAATTTTTACAAGGGAGTTTTTGTTGTGTGCGCACGGGAGGGTGGGGCAAACACAACTTCCTTATTGGCGGCGCATTTCGCAAAGCGAAATACGAAATTCGGCGGCGGCGGAAAAAAATTGGAATCGGAAAGCGAGGGCGGGCAAAAATTCCTTCCCCCCAACCCCCTTCCTTTTTGCCCGCCCGAGCGATTGGATTTTAAAATTCGGAATTCGGATTTTCGTCAAAAAATGTTCGAACTTCGTCCAAAAAACACCGCCAAGTTTTACATTCAGCGAAATTGAAAGATGTTGCCTCGGCGCAAAGCGCCTCGGCATGGTATTTTTCCGCAATTTTGAAGGCATTTTTGAAATCCAAAAACAAAGTGCGGTCGGCAATGCGAAAGTTCGCAGAGCGAAGCTCTGGCAAAATGAAATTTTGCAAACCAATCTTTTTTCTTTCGCCAAGGGCGAAAGGTTGAGCGTATTTTTCTTTGATCGCCCAAAAACTAATTTCAAAACAATATGGACAACATAAATTTACAAACCAAAAAGATTTTTCTCTATGCCCGTAAATCCACGGACGAACCAGAGCGACAAGTGCTTTCTATTGAGGCGCAAATGTTTGAATTGCGAGAGATTGCTAAAAAGGAAGGTCTAAATATCGTCCGTGAATTTGTGGAAAGCAAAACCGCCAAAGAGCCAGGGCGTGAGATTTTTAACGAAATGATCGCGAGCATAGAGAAAAATGAAGCCGAGGGAATTTTAGCGTGGCATCCTGACCGTTTGGCGAGAAATAGCATAGACGGCGGACGAATAATCTATCTCGTAGATACTGGTAAAATTACCACGCTAAAATTTCCAACTTTTTGGTTTGATCCGACACCGCAAGGAAAATTTATGTTGTCCATAGCTTTTGGGCAATCAAAATACTATGTGGATAATCTTTCGGAAAATATAAAGAGGGGTATTCGCCAGAAATTGAGAAATGGAATATGGCCCGCTTGGGCGCCACTTGGCTATATAAACGACAAAAACGCCCGCTGTATCGCCGTGGACAAGGAAAAGGCAAAGTATATCAAGCGGGCTTTTGAAATGTACTCAACTGGCGAATACCCCCTCGCTCAAATTCGAAAGATTATCAATTCCTTGGGCTTGGTTGGTAAGAAAGGCAAAATGCTTTCCGTCTCAAATTATCAGTATATGCTCAAGAATAAAATCTATTACGGAATGATTGAATATAACGGCGAACTGTATGACGGAAAGCATGAACCGATTATCACAAAGAAACTTTTTGATTCTGTTCAAGAAGTGATGGCGAATAAAAGCAAACCGAAATCACCAAAACTTAAACCTTACATTTTTAGAGGATTTTTCCGTTGCGGAGAGTGCGGCTGTTTCATTACCACCGAAACTCAAAAAGGTCATAACTATTTGCGATGCACTAAACGGAAAAATTCTTGTTCGCAAAGGTATGCGAGAGAGGACGCCATCACTTCTCAAATAAAAGAAGAAATCAAAAAAGTTTCTTTGTCTTCCGCTTGGGCAAATGCTTCAATCAATTATTTTGAAAAAGAAAAAATGAAACTTGCCCAAGCGGAAAGCTCTTTCGCCCAAAAAGCGAGAGATGAGCTTGTGGAAATTGAAACAAAACTTGATCGTTTGCTTGATTTGCAACTGGACGGCAATTTATCTCAAACGGAATATGCCACTAAAAAGCACAAGCTCATTCTCGCTAAAAAAGATTTGGAAGAAAAAATCTCCGCTTTTAGGCGAAAGAGCAATAATCGGTTCGAACTTGCCATTGCCTTTCTAAAAGACGCCAACCAAGCCGAAAAATACGCTCAACAAGAAAATCCCGAAAGGATTCGGGATTTTCTCAAAAAGATCGGTTCGAACTTCCGCATTGCCGACCGCACCTTGGTTTTGGATTTCAAAAATGCCTTCAAAATTGCGGAAAAATACCATGCCGAGGCGCTTTGCGCCGAGGCAACATCTTTCAATTTCGCTGAATGTAAAACTTGGCGGAGAGAGCGGGATTCGAACCCGCGAAGCGGTTTTTAGACCACTGACGGTTTAGCAAACCGTTCCCTTAAGCCACTCGGGCACCTCTCCATTTGGATATTAAAAAATAGTATCATAAGATCTATTTTTTATTGAAACAAATCACTACTTATATTGTATAGAGAAAAAGTCACTTTTTCAAATAATATTTCAGTTATAGGCTATTCTTATTAAAGACTCTAAAAAGGGTTTCGGCCACCATGAACCTCAAAATGAAGATGAATACCAGTTCTTCCAAATACTCTCCCAGTTCTGCCCATCTGCCCAATAACTTGACCTTGCTGTACCGGACCAGAATAAACATAAATTTTATTTAAATGTGAATACTGAGTTTCAGCCCCATTTGAATGCCTGATTTTAACAGTTAAACCATAGTCCCCATTCCACCCTGCAAAAGTTACAGTTCCGGCGGCAGCTGCCCACACAGACGGCATACTGACATCGGCAATATCTATTCCATTATTGCAATGAAACCCCTGAGTTTTTATGCCTCTGGTTGGCCTAATAAGCCACCCTGATGAATTACGTAAATTTTCTTTTGAAGTAAATCTAGGTGATTTATCTTTTTTACTGTTACTTTGAGTTCCCTTAGTATTCTTTTGTGGTTGGTTATTATCGTTTTTTGCTCCAGGCTTTACTCCACCAGGAACTATTAAAATTTGTCCTTCTGATACATCTTCATTTAATAAACCGTTTTCCTCAATAATTTGAGGAACGCCCGCATTATATAAAACCGCAATCTTCTTTAAATCTTCGCCTTTACCCACTTTATGCAACGTACCAGATATTGGAAGAATCTTTAAAACTTGATTTGGCTTAATTGCATCTTCATTGTCTAGATTATTAGACCATTTAATTGTATTAGTAGTAACACTAAATTTTTTAGCTATAGACCAAAGCGTATCCCCTTCTTCAACTGTATAATCGATAACCTTCTGGCGCTCTTGTTCTGGAGTTGCAACATTAATTGATTTATCAATTGAACCGTCTTCCGAAAGAGCTAAAGAAGAAGTTAGAGACTTAACATTACCTTCTAATACATCCTCCTTAACATCGATGGGAGAATTAGTAATCTCGGCAATAGCGGCAATAGTTTTAGGATTAACCTTCTTATTAACTATTTTACTACTAGTCTTATCTGACTGAGGAATAATGCTGGCATAATTAACACTATCACCGTAGACGGTTGAGATAGAGACAAAAAATGAAAGGCCTATAACCGTAGCATGCATAATATAATTAGTTGGCCTTGATAAAATTTCCCTAACAAAACCCTTAGAATTTGTATAAGACTCGTCTAATATCTTTTTGATATTTCTTATTCTAGAAAATAAATTTTGTTTTTGTTTGCCTAAAGTGTAATCATTTTTATTAGGCTTTTGAAAAAAATCTTCTTGGATGTTTATTTTTTGTTTTTGGGACTCTGTTGTGCTAGAAAATCTTTCCTTTAAAATAAAACACTCCTTATTTTAATTTGAAACATAGTGACCATTCTAGCAAAGGAAGCTTGTTTGTCAAGTATTACCATAATTGGCTTTAAGAAGCTATTTCAAGTACTTATACTTATTTTGCAAATGCTCTTCATAAGTTTGGGAAAAAATTGTCTCCTTGGTGTCTTGACGGTTCAGATAGTACAAAAAGGATGTTTCCTTAGGATAAATTGACGCATTAATTGAAGATATGCTTGGACTGCATATCGGGCCAGGAGGTAAACCTTTATTTAAATAGGTATTATATTCAGACTGCGAACGCGTATCAGCAAAAGAAGGCTGCGGATTATCTTTGCCGGTAATATAATTAATAGTAGAATCAACCTCTAGCGGCTTCCCTAAAAAGATTCTTTTCAGCAATAAACCAGCAACTGTTTTTCTATCTTCTTCTTTAGACACCTCTTTTTCTACTACAGATGCTAAGGTTATTACATCAAAAATAGACATATTTTTCTTTTTGATATCTTCCCTCGTCTGGCTAGTTAGTTTTTTATCAAAATTATCGAGCATCTTTTTAATGATTTCACTAGCATCAGCTTTATATGAAATATAATATGTGTCCGGAAAAAGGAATCCTTCCAGAGATTTTGCTCCATTTAAAAAATCATAGTTCCATTTTTTTACATTAACCGCTATTAAAAAATCTTCTCTTTGTACAATTGACCTTTTGTCTAAATAATCCGCCACCTCTTCCAATGTCCACCCCTCAACAATTGTAACCTTTTTTAAAGCATTTTTACCTGAAGAAATAATATCCAATACTTGAACCGGGGTTAAATTTTTACTTAAAAGAAAAGTTCCAGCCTTAAGACTCTTGTCCATATTTTTAAACTTTAAATAGCCTACTGTAATCCACTTATTCTTTACAAAGCCTTCTTTTTCTAGATTATCAACTATTTCCATAACCCCCTGCCCATCTTTAACCTCAAACACAAATTCATTATTATTATTCGATATTGGCGAAAAAAGCTGTGATTTTGCGTAAAAATAAATGGAAACCGTTGATACTGCAATAAATATTATAAAAATAATAATTACTTTACTTAATGTTTTCATCAATATATCCTTGTAAAATTAATTGTGCTGATTTTTTATCAATTAAATCTTTATTTTTCCTGGGATCCAGTCCTTCTTTAATCAACATGCTTTTAACAATATTAGTTGTATTAGTTTCATCCTCGTAAATAATGGGTAATTTAATTTTCTTCTCTAGCTTAGAAACAAAAAAAGATACTTTTTTAGCCTGAGGACCTAAACTCCCATCCATATTCCTTGGCCTTCCCACTATAATCTTTTCTATATTTTCTTCCTCGATAATTTTTTCAAGCGTGCTCAAGTTAAAACTATCCATTGTTTGCAATGGTTTGGCTAACATCTGCAATTCATCGGAAATTGCTAATCCTGTCTTTTTTTCTCCCCAATCAATACCCAATAATTTACTCATTTGCTGTTTGATACATTAACTTTTATTTCAATTCTCGAACGATTTAAAGGAATTTTTTTAACCCAGAATGGCCAAAGGTCAACCTTTACGTCCATAATTTCTTTATTTTGTTTGAAGTATTCTATTGCTTCTTCTTTTGTCTTGCCGGGTATCTCATACTTTGCCTTAGATAATTCAAGTTTTTTTGTTGCAAAAGCCACAGCTGAAACAGAAAGACTTAATCCTTTTTCTTTTGTCTCATCTATCACTTTATATTCAATATTTTCTAACTTACCTTCAATTAGCTCTTTATCATCTGATAAAGTCTCCTTTATCTTAGCAGCGATCATTTCTTCAGACTTCTTCTCATTAAAACCAACCGTCCATAAACCTTTCTTAATTTTTAGCGAAAATTCCTCTGCTTCCTGACCTTCTTTTGCTGAAAAATTCTCCTCTACATCTCCATCCTTAAAAGCAGCTTCCAATATCTTAGTATCTTTTGCTTGTTTCTTTAGATTTTCCTTTAGCCTACTTGCTAATTCTTCATTTAAACTATTTTTTGCATCTTCAATATCCTTACTAGAAACTACTTTTACTTCTTTTATATATCCTCCGGACATAGAATTAATACTCTTACCATATATCTTATCCTGCTTGTTAGAAGGAAGGCCGGGGATGCTAAAAGTAGCGGATCCTATATTATAGTTATCTCCCGGCTGATCAGCCTCAACATTAACATTTGCTGTCCCTGCTACTATCTGGCCTTGTTCTACCTTTGTTCCAGGGACATTAACAGCGATAGTTGTTTTAAAAAGCTTCCCATCCGAAGAAATAAATCTTGTCCCAGAAACAAGGGGCTGTGCTGTTGAATCCCATTCATTATAAACAATTATTACCCCCTTGGCTTTTTCACCAACATTTTTTTTACCGGTTGCCTGAAAATTTTTAGAAGATTCCTCTGTCGCTTCGACAAGACTGCCTGAAAACGAATTGTTATCTTTTGTATCTAATAATGCCTCTAAGCTAACATTTTCTCTAATTTCCTCCGCTCTTGGTGATACATATATTGTTGCTTTAGGCAAAATAAACATGAGGGCTAAAATTCCTATAACTGCGCTTAAAAAACCGAAACTGATTAATACTCGTTTAAGGGTTTTGGATATTTTCTTTTTTTCTTTTACGGGCTTTCCTTCATCGGATTTAGCTATATCTTTTTTTGGAGAAATTTCTTTAGGTGTATCTTCTTCTTTTATTTCTTTAAAAATGATTTTAGGTCCATCATCTTGCTCGTTTTTCTTTTCATCGGATATTTTCTTGTTTGGTATAAAATCTATTTTAGGCCCATCTTTAACAAAACTATCATCATGCTCATCAATTTCTTTATCATCTAAAGAATGCACTACCTCAAAACCTACTTGAGACGCTAAATGCCGACCCATACTATCTGTTGTTACTATCTTTATATCTTTATTAAAATTTTTTTCATGCTTCTTGAGCATTTTTAAATTAACAATACTTCCTAAAATAATAGAACCCTTTGGAATTACAATAAAAACTTTAGAAGACTTTGTCTTTTTTATCTTAGAAATAACACTTGTTATTTCTTCGTCAGCATCAATGTAAATAACTTTTTCCATTTTAAAAATTAATTAAAATTTAATTTCCTACAACTTTTAACACTCTTCTTAGTATACCAGAAATAACTTCTTCTTCGCCGGCTAGATCTATTGCAATATTAGCCAACCCCATTGGCGTTATATCCTGCTGATCAACCAAAAGACCTGTTTTATCTAATATACTGCTAACATCCTGTGGTTTTATAAATCTTACTTTTGGCGCCCTAGAAAACGGCAGTTCTTTATACCACAAGCTTTCCTGTAATAACCTTCCAATATCAGGCAAACCACTACCTCCTCCACATAATAAAATTCTAGAAGGTAAGATATCAACATTCGAAAATTCTGAAAGCGAAAGCTCAACTCCTGAAAGCCAAACCTCACAATCTTCAGCCATTGCATCTTTAACCGCTTTCATGGATTTTTTGTTAAGCAGGCCGTTTGAATAACCAATTTTTATCCCTTCGGCTTTTTCAAAGGAAACATTTAAGGACTGAGAAAGCCTTTTAGTAAAAGCCCTGCCCCCTAATGCAAACATTTTTGTACCTTCTACACCACCATTTCTAACAACGGCTATATCGGTAGTTCCTCCGCCAATATCTATAAAAACAGCGCTAAACTCACTATTGTCATCACCTCCGACACAACGAGCCACCGCATAAGGCTCGGCTGCTATACTTAAAACGTCTAATTCTAATTCATTAGCAATAGTTTGCAAAGCACCGAGATGAACTAGGGGTGCAAATGCGTTAAATATTCCTATAGTTACGTCTTTACCCTGAAAGCCCAAGGGATTGGTTACTCTATAACCATCAATCTTAACATCAACGATTGCAGCATTTACTAGCTTAACGTCAACTTCTGATCTACCCGTTTCCCAGACCAATTGCTGTCTTACCTGATCAAAGGTCTTCCATTGAACCTTGTGTACTATATTTTTTAATTCTACTAAGTCAATCTTAACCTGTGGTCTTAAGCGCTCATAGTGCACATAGGTTGTCTGCCCCTTTACCATTTCTCCAGCAATACCTAATACTGCTTGATCAGCCCTAACCCCTGCCATTTCCTCTGCTCTAGCCAAAGCTTTAGCGCAATTATTTATAACGCCAGCGATATCCGTAACAGCGCCTGAATGCATATCACCTAAACCCTGCCTTTGTCTTCCCACTCCTACAACATGACCTTTCCCATCCTCTATTTTAAAAACTAAGGCTTTCACAAATTCTGTGCCTATATCTAAGGCAGTGGCATAAGAATCTTTCTTTTTTTTAGAAATAAGAGAATTGATTATTCCCATTTGTGGAATACTTTTAATAGTATCCTTATCTTACCAAAAAACAAAGCTAAACTAAAGATTTACTTTTTTTCTTTAATAGCAAGACCAATTACAATAATAGATATACCAATTATCATTGTAAATTCAAAAAAGTATAAAATAATGCCTTGATGAAAAGCATTTTTAAAAGCATTTAGTGTTAAAAAAACAAAACCTAAACCAATAATAAAGAATTTTTTATTGAACGGCTTGCTTTTAAAGGCTTGTAAAATAAAAATATAAGTTAAGGCTAAAATGGCAGAAAAAGCGTAAATAATATGAAAAATACTAACAATCTTATTTGTACCCCAGCTAATAATTGAATAATGGAGATCTAAAGAAGGGTTATTAGGCAGAATAACATTAAGATAAATTACAAAAAAACCAAAAAATATAAATATCCATAATATTTTCTTAGAATAACGCTTAAAACTACTTAAATCGATTGCGGTATCAAGCATATATGCAAACGATAGATAAAGAAAAATATGGCTTATCGGATAACTCAAAGAAAGAATAGTTTTATTATCAAAAAAGAAAAGAATAGCAAGAGATCTAATGAAAAAATATAAAAAACCAAAAAGGAAAAATACATAAAAATGTTTAGCAATATCATTAGGATATTTTTTCTTAACAATATAAATTCTAATAGTAAATATTGCTGATACGATAGCTGAAATAATGTATGCAAAAAGGGTAATATTCATTTTATACTATAATTTATTCTAAAATTGCTTTTATGCGTCTAACCCCTGCTGAAGAAGCTTCCTCTTTAATGATTTTAAACTTTCCTAGTCCCGAGGTATTTTTAACATGGGGTCCGCCACAAATTTCTTTAGAAAATGCATCTGATGATTTTAAATCGCCACCGATCGAATATACTTTCACTTTTTCGCCGTATTTGGCATCAAATATTCCAATTGCGCCATTACCTTTCGCATCATCAACTGTAGTTATAGTTTCGTAAATTTTAAGATTAGATTTAATCTTATCATTAACCATTTCCTCAACGGCTTTAAGTTGAATATGGGTCATTTTATCTGGGTGAGAAAAATCAAACCTTAAACGTTCTGCAGTAATATTTGAACCTCGCTGATAAACATGCGGGCCTAAAATTTTTCTTAGAGCTTCATGAAGTAAATGCGTTGCCGTGTGATATTTAACCGCCATTTCAGACTGATCACCAAGACCACCTTTAAATTTCTGCTCAGCCCCTTTGCGGGAAAGTTCTTGGTGCTTTCTATATTCCTGCTCAAAACCTTTTCGATCTACCTTAAGATCTTTCTCTTTAGCTAATTCCTCCGTCATTTCGATTGGAAAACCGTATGTTTGGAATAAATCAAAAGCATCTTTGCCAGAAATAGTATTGGCTTCTTTTGATACTTGGCCACCAAAAGGAGCCGCACCAAAACCACCAATAATTCTGCGTTGAATTTTTTTTAGTCCCTCTTCAAGAGTCTTATTAAACTTTTCTTCTTCTTTCTTTAATTCTTCGTAAATAAACTTCTCGTTATCTTTAAGTTCAGGGTAAACAGACCCCATTTTTCTAATGATTACCTTGGAAACCTCTGAGGTAAAAATATCATCAATTCCAAGCAACTTACCGTGACGAATCGCTCTTCTTATAAGTCTTCTTACCACATAGCCCCTATCAATATTAGACGGTAAAATCTTTTCTGCTAAAGCAAAAGTGGCCGATCTTAAATGATCAGCTACTATCCTAACGGAATTTTCTGAATCAGAACTTTTAGTATTAGCGAGCTCCTGAATTTTTGCAACTGCAGATTCAAAAAGATCGGTTTCAAAAACCGTTTTTTTATTCTGAGTAAACATAACCAATCTTTCTAAACCTAAACCAACATCAACATTCTTTTGTTCAAGTTTTTCGAACTTCCCTTCCGCATTTTTAAAATATTCCATAAAAACATTATTACCAATTTCCACAAACTTATCACAGTTACAAGCTGGGCCACAATTAGGACCACAATCATTAATACCTGTGTCTATAAACATTTCTGTACATGGTCCACAAGGACCAGTGTCGGATACGGGACCCCACCAATTTTCTTTCTTGTCGTACTCGTAAATTCGTTCTTCGGGTATGCCTATTTCATCTTTCCAAGTATTAAAAGACTCTCTATCGGATGGCGCATCTTTACCTCCCTTAAAAACCGTAACTGAAATATCATTTTTGCTAAAACCTAAAACCTTGGTATAAAAATCAAAAGTAAAATGTATGGATTCCTTCTTAAAATAGTCACCTAACGACCAATAACCAAGCATTTCAAAAAAAGTTAAGTGCTGAATGTCGCCAACTTCATCTATATCGTCAGTACGTATGCACTTTTGAATATCTACTAGTCTTTTTCCTAAAGGATGTTTTTCTCCCATTAAATATGGGACAAGCGGATGCATACCTGCAGTTGTAAATAAAACCGACGGATCATCTTGAGGAACCAAAGGATAGGAAGGAATATACTTATGTCCTCTCTCGGTCATAAAATCTATAAATTTTTCTCTTAATTCCTGAGCTTTCATACTAATAAAATAATATCATAATATTTGAATAAATCTTAATTATTATTTCAATTAAAATAAAAGAGGGCACTGATGTTTCCTTTGTAATAAAAATCATGTGCCCTTTTTCAAGATCTCCCCAACCTTGTTCCATCTTTATCCTCCTCGTTTAAGAATATCTTCGATCTGTGCCACCAGACGTATTAGATTATCTGGATCACCAGAACGATAGAAGGATATGATACCCATGGCATTAATATATTCTTCCTTAACACCGCGCGCTTTTGTCTGATTTTCTTTTTCTTCCAATAGGATGAATGCTTTATCTAGATTGCCTCCTGGCTTTAAGCGTTCTTCCTGAAAATGTAAGTTAGCCAAAAAACACTCTAGCAAAGCAACTTCTACCTCGTTACTAATTTTACCTACCCTTATCAATTCATTAAGTAGATTCTCGGTTTCTTCGATAATCTGCTTAGAGGGTAAATCAGTAGGAGGTTTTCTTCTTGTATTGTACGCGTCACGCACATTTGAGACTCCGGAACAGTTTTTATTAAATAATCAATGGGTGAAATATTACCCAAAGATTGGTGTATTCTCTTTGTATTGTACCATATTAAGTGTTCCATGAGTTTTTGA
>Ga0210004_1000650_pt1 | contig 21314 bp, 20 predicted proteins | sample CryGey13umfilter_FD_185450 | JGI IMG/M metagenome (GOLD analysis project Ga0210004, IMG submission 185450) | Groundwater microbial communities from aquifer in Utah, USA - Crystal Geyser 4/8/14 3 um filter (SPAdes) (version 3) | ecosystem: Environmental > Aquatic > Deep subsurface > Groundwater...
GCAATGCAGATTCTTTTAAAACTTTGTTTCAATATGTATCAATATTTATAAAGATTTGGTTTATGCTCATCCCCCCACCAAAAACCATAACCCCCCTTTTCAACACCAGAAAAAGAGAAAATTTATTCATAAATTTTCTCGAGATGTGGATTACACCCTATTATGTTTAATCCATTCTTCTGCGGTTCGCCATCTGGTAAATTTTCTTTCATCAGCTCTAAACTCTTTTGTATGAACATGCCGTCTGGTATCTTTATATGTTGTGCCGTGTTTGATGTGCAACATCTCATGATACATTATATAATCCACTACATAGAAAGGCACATTTCTGTGGTCAAGCGACTTACTTATTACGATAGTATCCATTGCCGAATCTTCGTGTCCAAGTCTGTAATGCGTCTTCTGCTCGCTCCATGTGAGGTGAGGTTTTTTCAACTGCCCGTTAAAATAGTGTTTGTTTAATCTCTCAAAAATGTTTTCTAGGTTGTAGATATGTCCTTTTGGAGATAAGATAATTTTCTCGCCTCTGTATCTGCGCAGTTTATTGTGAGCCTCTAACATTTGCGATGTATTAAGATAATTTTTATAGATTCGTTTTTGTTCTGGTGGGCATTTTGCTCTCTCTAATTTGCATAGCAGTATTACTGCCAGCGCTTTCTTTACGTTATCAGGTGCATCTTTTAGTGCATCGCTCAATCGCACATATACAACATTACCGTAATTGCGAACAGTAGACTTCAAGCATGAATATGGATAGTAATCCACAACAATTTGCGGCTGTGTTTTATTAAACATTTCTGCGTATGCATTTTGAAATAGTTGAGATGACCCTTTATCCTCACCAAAATTAGGTTTTAATAATGTCTCTGCGGTTGGATGTTCTGACGAAGTGCCTGCTTTGATTTGAGCCTCATCGAAATTTTTCAGATAGTAATATGCTACCCTGGACCTTGCTGGTAAATTTTCTGGCCGGATATTGCATTGGTCACACAGTTCTTCTATCCTCTGAACGTTTTGTTTTATTGTGGATATCAATACTTTCTTTTGCTCTTCTGTCATAGGCTGTGCGATGCTCTGACGAACATGATTGTAAAATCGGACTATACCACCTATTCGATATCCCATAAACCTGTAATTGCGTATATCAAAATAAAAATTTCGTTTGAAAATTTCTAACAATTCACCCTATATTTGAAATATCCTCTCAAAAATGGAACTGTTAAAGAATAGTAATGGATGTATATCAAATTTCTGCAATATCTGAAAACCACTCACCACCAACCATAACCTTTTCAGTTCCAGCAACAAAAAGATATTTTTTCTGTGAGCGCTGCAACTTTTCGATAAAAGGTCATCAAAGTACCGCAGCTATCTTTTTAACAGTAGTCCTATCAAGTCGACTGTACAGTTTGCGTCAAAGTTTAAATAGTTTAAAAGGGATAACCCTATAGAGTGATTAAAAATGGTGCTTATGGCGGAAACTGAAGAAGATAGAATAGATAAAGATTTCGTATGGCTTACAAAAACCACGCCCGCCCTGCAAGAAAAATATGAGGGTAAGTGGATTGCCATAGTGAAGAAGAAAGTAGTGGGCGTAGGTAAGAATGCAAAAGAAGCATACGTAGCAGCTAAGAAAGTTTATCCTGATAAAGAGCCACTTATGGAGTTCGTACCCAGAAAGGGGTTGTTAGTTTTATGAGATTTTTTGATTGGAGACCAGAAGAATCTGAAGTTTTAGGTAAGATTTTCAGACCGGTAGCAAAAGTCGGTATTAGAACAACTCAGAGTGATTGGAAATTTTTGCGAACATATGTTGATTCAGGTGCGGATATCTCTGTGATTCAAAGAAGTTTTGGTGAGCTTTTAGGATTAGATGTTGAAAAGGGAAAATATGCGGTATTTGAGGGTGCGGGTGGCGGGAAACTAGAAACTTATATTCACAACATTGAGATGAAAATTGTAGATGATGTTTTTAAAACAAAAGTGGCATTTTGTAAAGACCCTCTCTCACAAACACCAAACTTATTGGGTAGAAACACTGTTTTCGATTTATTCGAAATACATTTTAAAAATATTGATAAAAAGACAGGTTTTGTTAGAACCGTTGAGTAAAAGATCTTTTCGATGAAAAATCGTGGCTAATTATCCAACAGAAACAGGGGTATTTTTTCTGTGAGCGCTGCAAGTTTTCGATAAAACCCTATCAAATAAATCTTTCTTTTTCTAAATCATACTGCGATATTTTAACTTCATCATCTTTTAAAATAAGCCCGATAAGCAATTCTTTTCTTTCTGGTGATAAAGAAAAACCATGAAAATGATATATCTCATATTTTTCTTTTAAGTATGAGATTAATTTATTAACTTTCGGTAGTTTCATGTTCAGCGCTATACCAAAAGCTCGTCGAGCAAAATCTTCGGCTGCTAGCAGGTATCTCCCCAGTTCATTTCTTTTTATGTATACTGTTTCTACACATTTCTGCTCAAATTTTTCAAAGTTCTTTCTACCCTCAAGAATTAGGCCATATTTTTCAATTAGATCAGGGCAGAGAAATTTTAGTTCCTTAATGATATGTTTGTCGCCATCTATCAATTCTCCTTTCTCTTTCAGAATAATCGCTCTAGAGAAATCCCTTGCAGCATGATGCAATGACTTAAAATAGCAACAAATACAAGCTGGCAAAGAATAGTTGTGAGATGCGCTCATCAAATTAAAACTCGCGGTATGCATCCATTTTTTAATTGTTTGCTTAGTTGGCTTAAAATTTTTATTTCTCAGATTTTTAAGGGTCCCCTTATCAAACAGCACTTTCCCAAACTTAAGTGCTATGAGGTCAACAGGGTTTCCTTCTATCAGTAATTTAACGAGCTGATTTTTACCCCTTCTTAGAATGTTTACTTCTATCTCATTATACTCAATTTTTATATTCTTCTTTACAGGTTTTTCATAGACAACCAACAGGTCTAGGTCGCTGTTACCCATAAACTCATCTTTTCTTAGGGAAGAGCCCATCTGAGTTATGGAAATAGCACCTTCTTTCCTCAGTTTCTTACAGTATTCTTTAGCTAATTTTTGCGCTAGCACAAAATTTCTATTCTCCATCAATTCATCCTCATCTGTTAAATCAACCCTAATCGCACTCAATGATTATACCCTTTTTATCCAGCTTGAAGTCTAGGTCAGCGCCTTCTTTTATCCCAAAAAGCGTTCTCAAAATCTTCGGGATTGAGACCACCAAAGTATTTCCTACTCTTCTGGCTCTTACTGAGGTTTTCCCCTCCTTCTTTAGTTTCTCAAATTTCAGATATAGATTCGCTTGATATGGGTCTACCATTTCCTGGCCGCATTTGCATCTCCAGCCATTGAATTTCAATCCTTTATACTTTATATCATTCACCCGCTTGGCTGTTTTCCCGCATACGCATTTCAATTCTTCCATATTTTATACCTCCTTTTCCTCTTCTTTCTAGCTATTTTGAAGCTTCCAACGTGCCTTAACAACCAGTAATCCTCTATATCCTCAGCAACTATCTTGATTATTCTGTCTTTTTTCTGAGTGCATTTTTCAACTATTTCTTTTTTTCTTTTACCGCTCTGGCAGTCAAAGCCTGTTTCTAATATCTCAACCACATCATCCAAGTCAAGCCTCTCGTGTTCAAGTTCTTCAAGCACTCCTCGTGTATGGTCTGGTATTACTGGTTTGCCGTTATATTTGGGATATACATAGTAGTTTTTCAAGTATACACCAATATATCTATATGTATGTCCTAATATATATAACCTCTGGCCTTTATAATCAATTCAATCAAAAAATCTCTTTTATCCCTTCAGCCCAAGTATCTTCTCAGTTATGGGACCAAAAACCATGTCTTTTATGACAATCATTGCGCCAATTGAATGGGGTCTTATAACAGGCTCAGATATAAGAAGGTTGTTTTCTTCCAAATATTTCATTGTGTTTGCAGAGTCGCGCCTGAACTCCTCATAGTTTTTGTAAACTGAGAGTATTACTTTTTCAGGTCCTCTTGATGCAAAAAAAACCTTTGAAGGATTGGATGCAAGTTTTTCGTTCACGCCTTTTCTCTGATGAAGTAGGAGGTGTGAGAATACAAGGATGGAGTAACCAAGCTTCTTGAGGTTTGGAAAATTTATTGTTTTTATCAGATTGCCTTTTTCAAGATTTTTTCTTGAGGTTGATATCGTGTGGCGGGAAATGCTGAGTTTTTTTTCCAGTGTTTTATCCTTTGCTTCAGGGTTTTTTATTAATGCGGAGTAAACAATTTTCTCATTTCTTGTCAGTGATATTTTTTTGTCTGTCGGGAAGAAATCGTAATCCTGTTTTTCATCATTTAGACCTATCTTAAAATCCCTTTTAAGCAATGGCGCGAAATCAAAAAACCTGTAAATCCTGCTCATGGAAAACGGGAATATTGCCTCTTTTGGTTTTTCATTTCCAAGAACACCCATCTCTGTGAAGACCTTTATCCTTGCATCTTTTATCCTTGCTGTGTCAGAATAGTTTTTTGAAAATAAAAAAGAGAAACCATTCTGTGTTTCGCCGACAGAAAGGAAAATCTCATCAAAAATTTCTATTGTTTTTTTTGTTTTCCTTATCCTTGTTTCTGCGGTCACGCTAGGGCTGAAATCAGAGTAGTTAACAACAAGCAGCTCGCATCCTAAATTCTGAAGCAGTGGAACATTAATTGTTCTGAAATATTTTTCTTTCATTAACCTTTTTTTTGTTGAAACAAACGTTGGGTATTTCATTTTTGTTTTTCTGGAAAGCTCAGTGTTGCTTTCATCTGGATATCTGATTAATGCGTAAAGGGTGTTTTCCTCATTTTTTGATAACACGCTACAGGTAAAGATTTTATAAGATAAATATTTTTCTATAAAAAAGTATAAAAATATCTATATTTTTTCACACATTTATATTTTACCTATATTTTATGTATAAATGGTAAGGTTTATATGTTCTGAGTTTAATTCGGTTTTTATGGGGAGAAATGTTGCTGAGAAAATATTTGAAAAACATGTTGTTGAGGAGAAAGAAAATGAGATTGGTATAAAGATTGACCAAACACTCACGCAGGATGCAACAGGCACGATGGCATATCTTCAATTTGAAGCGCTGGACATTCCAAAGGTGAAAACAGAACTGTCAGTGTCCTATGTTGATCACAACACCCTTCAAACGGATTTTAAAAACCCTGATGATCATGCATATTTGCAGAGCGTTGCCTCAAAATACGGAGTCATATTGTCCAAAGCAGGCAACGGCATTTGCCATCAGGTCCATCTGGAAAGATTTGCGAGACCTGGTAAAACATTACTCGGATCTGACAGTCATACACCAACCGCAGGCGGTGCAGGTTCACTTGCGATTGGAGCAGGCGGTCTTGATGTTGCTATTGCAATGGCAGGAGGAGCATTTTATCTTAAAAAACCAATAATTGTTGGTGTAAAGCTAACAGGCAAACTCCCTCCGATGGTTGCGGCAAAGGATGTGATTCTTGAGGTTTTAAGGAGAATAGGGGTGAAAGGAGGCGTGAACAAGGTTCTGGAATACTATGGGGAAGGTGTAAAAAGCCTTTCCGTGCCTGAGAGGGCAACCATTACAAATATGGGCGCGGAAACAGGTGCAACCTCATCGATATTCCCATCAGACAAGGTTACAAAGGCATTCTTAAAATCCCAGGGGAGGGAGACCCAATGGATAGAGCTAAAACCTGATTCTGATGCTAAATATGATGAGTCCATAGAAATAGATTTGTCAAAGTTGGAGCCGCTGATTGCAAAACCTCATAGCCCTGGCAATGTTGTAACAGTAAAAGAACTGGAAGGCATGCCCATTCAGCAGGTTGCTATCGGCTCCTGCACAAACTCATCCTACAAGGATTTAATGAACGCAGCCGGGATTTTGAAAGGTAAAAAGGTGCATCCAAATGTTTCACTTGTGATTTCACCAGGCTCCAAGACAGTGTTTAATGAGATTGCAAAAAACGGCGCTTTAGCAGATTTAATTGCTTCAGGCGCCAGAATACTTGAATGCACCTGCGGTCCTTGCATAGGGCAGGGGCAGGCACCACCAACAAACGGTGTCTCAATCAGGACGTTCAACAGGAATTTTGAAGGCAGGTCAGGAACAAAAAATGCTCAGGTATATTTAACAAGCGTGGAAACCGCTGCCGTGAGCGCAGTAGAAGGAAAACTGACAGATCCTAGAAAATATGATGCATCAAAGCTTTCAATACCTGCAATGTTCCATCCTGATGATGCACTTATTGTTTATCCTTCAAAAACACCTGAGAATGTGAAAATTATAAGGGGCCCAAACATAGCACCTCTGCCAAAGAAGGAAAAACTGCCTATCAGACTCGCAGGTGAAGTACTTATTAAGGTGGGGGATGACATAACCACAGACCACATTATGCCTGCAGGCAAACTCCTGCCCCTAAGGTCAAATGTGCCTGAGTATGCAAAGCATGTTTTTGAGCCTGTTGACCCTAATTTTGCATCTAGGGCTCTTGAGAAAAAAGGCGGCTTCATCATAGGTGGAAGCAACTACGGTCAAGGTTCAAGTAGGGAGCATGCAGCGCTTTGCCCAATGTACCTTGGTGTGAAAGCAGTAATAGCTAAATCATTTGCCAGAATCCATCTTGCAAACCTTATTAACTTCGGCATTCTGCCATTGGAATTGAAGAACAAGGATGATTATGATAAAATAGAGTCTGGAGATATTTTAGAGTTAGAGCTTTCATCGCTCAGCAAAAAGGATTTGGTGTTGAAAAATTTGACGAAAAAAATTGCTGTCCCTGTAACATCCCCATTAACACCAAGGGATCTGGATATTCTAAAGGAGGGGGGATTATTAGCGTTCACAAAAACTCATCAGAATTAATAATAGGGAGGAGATAGGTATGGCGCAGAGAGCAATTAGGGAATATGATGGAAAGCAGATGATGGCACGACTGTTGAAAGAGTATTCTAATGGGAAATACGTGATTGAAAACAATTTTGCCCTGGTGACACCGGGAACAGATTTTAAGAAACTGGGGGAGAAACACCCATGGCTTCTAAAAGAAAAGCTGGTGGTTAAACCGGACCAGCTCATTAAAAGAAGGGGGAAAAACAAACTTCTGCTTTTAAACGCATCCTTCACTGATGCTGAAAAATGGATTAAAGAAAGAATGAACAAGGAGCTCACAATCCAGAATACTTCTGGCAGGCTGACGCATTTCATCATTGAACCATTTATACCCCATAAAGAAGAGGATGAATACTATGTCTGCATAAGATCATTGAGGGACGGGGACGAAATACTTTTCTACCATCACGGCGGCATGGGTGTTGGGGATGTGGACACAAAATCAGAAAAACTTCTTGTTCCTGTGGGCTCGGAGCCGGATGAAATTGAGAAGAAACTGCTGAAAAATTTACCAGAGGAAAGAAAGAAACTGGTTGCAGGGTTTATAGATTCCATGTTTAAATTTTATTCTGATTTAAACTATGCATATCTTGAAATAAATCCTTTTGTTGTTGTAAAAGACAGGGTTGTGCCTTTGGATTTGGCAGCGAAACTTGATGACACAGGGGAATTTGAATCTAGTAGCAAGTGGGGTGAAATAGAATTCCCTGCACCGTTTGGCAGAACCTTCAGCAAGGAGGAGGAATACATCAAGGAGCTGGATTCTAAAACAGGGGCGTCCCTGAAGCTCACAGTACTTAACCCGAAAGGAAGGATATGGACGCTTGTTGCAGGAGGAGGGGCGTCTGTGATATATGCTGACACAATCTCAGATTTAGGGTTTGGCAAAGAGCTTGCCAACTATGGGGAGTATTCAGGCGACCCAAGCGAGGAGTTCACATATCAGTATGCGAAAACGGTTCTTGATTTGATGACAAGGGGAAAGAACCAGGAAGGAAAAACACTCATTATTGGCGGTGGAATAGCAAACTTCACTGATGTTGCAAACACATTCAAAGGCATAGTAAGGGCTTTGAGCGAGTACAAGAAAAAACTTCAGGAGAACAAGGTGAAGATATATGTTAGAAGAGGAGGACCAAATTATCAGGCAGGGTTAAAAATGATGAAGGAGTTAGGGAATACCCTGGGCGTTCCAATTGATGTATACGGTCCTGAGACGCATATGACAAGGATTGCCTCCATGGGCTTAAAAGGGAGGAATTAAAATGAAAAAATGGTATGACCTGTTTGATGTTGACACACAGTCATTTGTGTACGGCATGCAGGCGAACGCGGTTCAGAGAATGCTTGATTTTGATTATGTCTGCGGAAGGAAAACACCTTCTGTTGCAGCAATAATTAACCCTTCTGGCAGGGACGGGCTTCATAAAGCCTTTTTCGGCAGCAAGGAAATACTCATCCCTATTTATAAAGAATTGAAGGATGCAGTGAAAAAACATCCTGAAGCAGACGTGGTTGTTAATTTCGCATCCTTCAGGTCAGCATATCCAACCACAATGGAGGCACTGGGTTATGATTCCATAAAAACAGTAGCAATCATTGCTGAAGGAATACCTGAAAGGAGAACAAAAGAGATTATTGCTGAAGCAAAAAAAAGAAAAAAGAGCATCATAGGACCTGCTACTGTTGGTGGTTTAAAGGCAGGCGCATTCAAAATAGGCAACACAGGAGGGATGATAGATAACATCATAGAATCTAAGCTGCACAGACCCGGCAGCGTGGCATACGTATCAAAATCAGGCGGCATGTCAAACGAGCTTAACAACATCATCGCTAGGAACACTGATGGTGTTTATGAAGGTGTTGCAATTGGTGGGGACAGGTACCCTGGCTCTGTATTCATTGACCATATACTAAGGTATGAGGCAAACCCTGAAATAAAAATGATTGTTCTTTTGGGTGAGGTTGGCGGGACAGATGAATACCAGGTTGTTGAAGCTTTAAAAACTGGAAAAATCAAAAAACCTGTGGTTGCCTGGTGCATAGGAACCTGTTCCAAGATGTTCAAATCAGAGGTCCAGTTTGGTCATGCAGGTGCTCTTGCAGGAGGGGAGACTGAGACAGCGGATGCAAAGAATAAGGCATTGAAAGAGGCTGGTGCTATAGTACCAAATTCATTTGATGAGTTTGATAAAAAAATCAATGAAACATACAAAGCCATTGTGAAGAAAGGGGTTATTAAAGAGAAAACAGAGCCTGAAAAAACCGTGATGCCTATGGATTATTCATGGGCAGTTAAGATGGGAATGATTAGAAAGCCAACAAGTTTTATTTCCACAATCTCAGATGACAGAGGGGAAGAGTTGCATTATGGTGATATCTCTATCACAGATGTGTTCAAAAAGAATATAGGTATTGGTGGTGTAATCTCTCAGCTCTGGTTTAAACGCCAGCTCCCGGATTATGGTAATAGATTCATTGAAATGGTTTTGCAGATCACAGCTGACCATGGCCCTGCAGTATCAGGTGCGCATAACACCATTGTCGCAGCGCGAGCAGGAAAGGACTTAATCTCATCACTTGTTTCAGGGCTTCTCACAATTGGGCCCAGGTTTGGAGGAGCGATAGACGGGGCAGCGCAGATGTTCTCCTCAGCATACGACAGAGGGCTTACCCCCTCCAAGTTTGTGGATGAGCAAAAGGAAAAGGGTGTGAATATCCAGGGGGTAGGTCACATGGTGAAAAGCGTGCAGAACCCTGATATGAGGGTTACCATAATAAAGGATTATGTCAAAAAACATTTCAAAGCAACGCCTCTGTTAGACTATGCACTTGAGGTTGAAAAGCTCACAACAAAGAAGAAAAACAATCTCATTCTGAATGTGGATGGCTGCATAGGCATCTGTTTTGTGGACCTTCTCAGAACATGCGGGAAATTCACAAAAGAGGAGGCTGATGAATACGTTTCAATGGGCTCACTTAATGGATTGTTTGTCCTTGGTAGAAGCATAGGGCTCATGGGTCATTACCTGGACCAAAAGAGGTTGAAGCAGGGGCTTTACAGGCATCCATGGGATGACATATGCTATATGACAAGTAGCTAGTAGTTAGGGGATAGAAGTCAGGGGTTAGGGCGAGGGGAAATGGTATGAATAAAAAAATTAAAAATACGGATGAAAAAATCTGGCAAAAAATGTTGGTGGTAGGAATAATAATAGTAATGTTTTTGAGCAGCACACCTATGACTGGATTACATGCAGAAGCAGAAACAAAAAACACAGATGCTAAATCTGTTGATGGAACAATCACCCTATTTTCTGATGATATGGAAGGAACTAACTACTGGGAAGCGACAGGATGCTGGGAAAGAGGAGAAATTTCTACGCCTTTAGGAAAAAATTCAGCGAAAGAAGTATCGCCACTTATTGGGGATACTACACCACCAACTGTTACTGGTCATGTACCATCAGTTAGTGCAACTAATGTTTTAGTTGGAGCAAACATAGAAGTCACATTCTCAGAACCCATGAATACTGCAAGTGTAGAAGAAGCATTTTCTTCTACTCCTTCTCTTGGTTCAGGTACATTTACTTGGGGTCCTTTAGAGAAAACTTTCACATTCAACCCCAGTTCTGATATGGCATACTCTACAACTTATACGATTACTATAGGTACAGGAGCACAGGATAAAGCAGGTAATAATATGGTATCAGCATACTCATGGTCGTTCACCACTAAGGGGCAAAACAGACCTCCATCCGTTGTTGTTCAATCACCAAATGGTGGTGAAACATGGTCTGGTACAAGAACCATCCAATGGACTGCAACAGATCCAGATGGTGATACTATCGATACTGTAGATATTTACTACAGTGCAAACAGGGGGATAACATGGAACAGTATCGTTACAGCTACTGCAAACGACGGAGCATACGACTGGGACATGACTACTGTTGATGATGGGGGAAGTTATCTAATTAAGGTTGTTGCAAGTGATGGTACTCTTGCTATGCCTGATGTTTCAGATGGGGTCTTCTCAATAGTTAACCCAATTGCAAATAATACCCAAATAACTATTTACGCTACTATCAGAAACTATGGTACAACAGATTTCACGGACATAAATGTAAGTTGTATGATAGTAGACCAATTAGGAAACGTGGTGTTAGAAAACGTATGCTGGCTTGGAGCAGCAGAATTGTTTTGTGAACATAAAACTATCTCACTGATTAGCGGTGCCAGTACAACACTAACATGGACTTGGACGCCCACATATTGTAGCAGATATAATATTTATATTACAGTACATTCAAATGATGATAATCCAAATGATGTTATACTGGGTTCAATGATAAAAGTTGTGGATGACCCTGCAACTCAGGATGAACCTGTAAACAACCCATCCAATATTATGCCAAATCATATAATAGTAGGACTGAATGATGGGATAGATATTCATGCTCTTGACAGCACAATCAGTGACTACGGCGGCACAGTTTTAGATACAATAGATGACCTAAATACAATTCTCATTGGTGTTGAAGGGGATATACAACTATTTATGCAAAAGATTAAATCCAGAGACGAAGTAAAATATGCAGAACCAAACTCTATCTTTGAAGTAGCCCAAGAAGTTACAGATGACCCATACTATACTTATCAGGAAAACTATCTTAACGAAATTCATGTACCGCAGGCATGGGTTAATGGTTGGGGTGATCCAAACAACGGGATAGTAGTAGCAATATTGGATAATGGTGTGGACTACAACCATGAAGACTTGAAGGATCATTTTGGGAGTGTAAAGGGTGCTGATGCAACACAGCTTGTAGGTGTAGGTTCAGATCCAAAGCCCGACCCTGCAGGTACTTTCAACTACCATGGTACCGCTTGTGCAGGTATTGCTGCTGCAACAATAAATAACGCCAAAGGTATCGCTGGTGTTGCAAACGTAAGAATTTTAGCGGTCAAAGTGGGTGATGGTGAGGGGCATATAAACATGTGGGCGGCCCATAAAGGAGTAAACTGGGTTGTAAATTATGCAAAAGATAACCCTGATACTGTAAAGCATGTAATTATTAGTATGAGTATTGCGGGTCGTCCATGGTTGATTGAGGAATGGTGGGAAGCGTTTATATTCCCATGGCTGATAGCTAAAGGCATGGCAAGATTAACCCTTCTTCAGGCTTGTGAGAACGCATGGAAAGAGGGGCATCTACTTGTAGCAGGAAGTGGAAACGAAGGGAAAGACAAGGTGTACATCCCTGCAAGCTATGATTGCACGATAGCAGTGGGCGGTGAAGATATATGGGCTGATGCGCGTAACTCAAAAAGCAACTATGGGGAGGAACTAGAGCTTATGGCACCATGGTACGCCTATACGACCAAGCTTGACAACACATATGATTCCTTCTATGCTACATCTGCTGCTACAGCATATGTTTCTGGTGTTGCTGCCCTTATTTGGTCTTTTGATCCAACTTTAACAAATGAGCAGGTAAGGAATATCCTTCGTACTACGACAACTGATTTAGGTCCAGCGGGATGGGACAAAGAAACAGGTTATGGTCTTGTTAATGCAGAATCCGCTCTTGTAGCTGTAGGAGGCGAGGAAGCCACATACAATGTAGAACTTTCACCAGAAACTATGAGTGACAGTATAGAGCCTGATGAAACAAAATCTTATTTCTTCACATTGACAAACACTGGGAACATGGTTGACAAATATAGTATAACTACTACAGGAGTTCCTGCTGGATGGTCAGTAATGGTTGATCCAAATCCTGTCTGGCTGTATGCTTGGACATCAACATCTATACGAGTTAGGGTTACCGCACCATCGGATGCACCAATAGATCAGCAGGCAACAATAACTGTAACTGCAAAATCATATAATGATCTAACTGTTTTGGATTCTTCTACCCTCACTCTGATAGTTAAGGAATTAACTAAGGATCAGTCTCAGGAGGAAACAGGTGTATTGGGTGCTGGTCACTTTGGTCTGCCTATGTCTAATGTGTATTCTGTTGCTCAGAGTTTTGTTCCTACACAGAGCAATCTTGCGAAGGTAAAAATAAAAGTATCTGCTACAGGTGCTCCTACAGGTGATCTTATAATTAGTGTTAGGGATTCCCTTGATGGAAATGATTTGGCGTATAAGAGGATAACGCCATCATCATTGGGTTGGTATTCCGATTGGGTAACATTTGATATTCTGGATGTATCATTAACACCTGGGCAGACATATTATATTGTTGGAAGATCTGATAGTGCCTCCTCTGATTCAGAGCAAGCTGGTTTCTATACTTGGGAAGTGTATATATCAACATCCAGTGATGCTTACCCGAATGGTGAAACCTATGCTAATGTTGGTTCTGGTTGGGTTTCTATTCCGTTGTTTAACGTTGATATGACATTCCAGACATGGGGGTACTAGGTGGGGGGGTATGGCTGACAAAAAAAAGTATTTTCCTCCATTGTCAGGAATAACAGTTGTGTTAATTTTTTCTGTATTATGTATTGTTACTGTAGTGTGCATTTTGTACTACAATATCCAGCTTGAGCCGGGCAATCCAGGTATTGATGTACAACTTGATAGTAAAAAGGTGAATAACACATATGTGGTGACAGTTACAGATGTTCATTTGGATGACAAAATCTGTCTTCCGAATGGTGATGAGTTCCATGGGGATCCTATGCTGATAAAATACTATAGATACGCCATTCCTTATTCGACACCTTCAGGACCAACAGGAAGCGGTGCCATTTTTGGTAATGTTACCGACATCCTTGAAAAAGAAAATAATATCACATTCTATGATAAGGACAAAGATGGTAGAATATCCGTTGGCGATGAATTTGTAATAGCCAAAGATGCACTTCCACAAACATGTTATGGTATGTTTGAGTTAGAGTGGAAACCATTCGGTTCAAGAGTAGGTGTAGTAAAGTTTAAATAAAAAATTATAAAAACCTATTCATAGGGAAGATACCCATGAGAAAACAACTTGCAAAAGTAAAAATAAAAGTATCTGCTACTGGTGTTCCCAGTAGCGATCTTATAATTAGCGTTAGAAGTTCTTTGGATGGTAATGATTTGGCGTATAAGAGGATTACGCCTTCACGATTGGGTTGGTATTCTGATTGGGTAACATTCGACATATTAGATATCCCTCTTACGCCTGGTCAGACATATTATATTGTTGGAAGGTCTGCTGATGCCTCTTCTGGTTCAAAAGAGGTTGGTTTCTACACTTGGGAAACATATATTTCAGTAGCCGGTGATGCTTATCCGATTGGTGAAACATTTGTTAATGTGGGTTCTGGTTGGTTGTCTATTCCATTGTTTAATGTGGACATGACATTCCAGACATGGGGGTACTAAACAGTGAGGTGACTGCATGATTCCAAAATGGAAGAAGTGGATGATGTTTGGAATATTAGGGATGTTATCTTTGTTTATCATCTCTTTTTTACTCTCATCATCACTATCTTCATTTTTATTACTTAAGTTATCTTTTTTCGCCTTTTTACTAACGGGGATAATGATGGTTGTTTTCTTAGTTGCTTCCTTGGTAACAACAAAGAATCTTAAATGGGGAGTAGGGATAATAGTGTTGTTGATGTTCATTGGGGGTGTTGCCTGGGTTTATTGGAATAATCCTGGTATTATTTATCCAGGAGACCCAGGTATTGATGTACAACTTAATAGTAAAAAGGTGAACAACACCTACATAATAACAGTTACAAATGTTCATCTTGATGATAAAATCTATCTTCCGAATGGTGATGAGTTTCATGGGGATCCCATGCTACTAAAATACTATGGATATGTGGTTTCTTATAGTGGTGGTTATGTGTATGGAGATGTTTTAGATATTCTTGAAAAAAACGGTAGTGTTACATTTCATGATAATGATAATGATGGCAGGATCTCTGTTGGGGATGAGTTTATAATAGATGAAAATATTTCCAGCACAGCCTCTTTCTTTCGTTTGGGATGGAAACCTTTTGGTAATATAGCAGGTACGCCCTTGGGAGGATGATGACATTAGTTTAATAAAGAAAATAGGGAGTACATTGATAGTTAAGGAACATACTTTGGCCAAGTCTCAAGAAAAGATTGGTGTGTTTGGTGCTGGCAACGTCAGTCCGCCTATGTCTGGGATGTATTCTGTTGCTCAGAGTTTTATTCCTACACCGAGTTCGCTTGCGAAGGTAAAAATAAAGATATCTGCTACAGGTATTCCTACTGATGATCTTATATTTGGTATATAGAAGTTCTTTGGATGGAATGATTTGGCGTATAAGAAACTTAACTTCACCACAGCATCTAATGAAAAAGAATATTGATGTTTTTCACAATAAAAATGGGGAAATCTTGAAGATGGCAAATTAGTACTAAGAACTTAAATCAGTGAAGAAGTTAAAAACAGCGAACTAAGTAATAGTTACCCCGCCTCGCTGATAACCTCTGCAATCCTGAATTTCCCATCACCGAAAAGCAGTGTGTACCAGTCAGGAGAATGTTTTGATGTTCTCATTTTCACGCATCTTATCCTTCTCTGAATTTTCACATCCCCGATTGCTTCCATTTTCAGGTGTATGATGCCATCCGCAAGTGAATCCTCATCGTATCTGCTGTAGGCTTTTGAGTCCTCAGACATTTCTGACATAAGGAGCGAGGTTGTCTCAAGTTTCCTTAACCAGTCAAAGAATCTGAACATTTCAATCCTTGGTTTTCTGGGTTCTGATATTGTTTCCATGGCGGATAAACAGTCAACAGCCACCAGTTCGTAGTTAAAATTTTGTTTCAGGAGGAGTAGATGCTCAATCAAAATATCCATGAATGTTTTCCTGTACATCCTTTCACCCCCTTCCTGTATTTTGTATCTGTCAAGAATGTACAGGTTTCCTTTCACGTTTTCCATCTTCCAACCAAAGTTTTCCATCTGCTGGCCGATGTTTTTTTCATTCTGCTGCAATGCCACATATACCCCCTTTTTTCCCTTTAATGCGTTTTCATATAATATATAATATGCAATTGATGATTTCATGCTGCCAGGGGTGCCAGAAACTAAAACAACGCTCCCTGCAGGTATGCCGCCATCAACAATTTTATCAAATTCCTCAACATAGGTTTTTATTCTCTTCACAAACTTATATCTCTTTTTTGTTATATAAATTAATCTGTTTTTTCCTCAAAATATCTGTCAAAAAATCCTTTCTTTTTTTTCTCTTCTTTCGGAGGTTCCTCCTCCACTTCCTCTAATTGCTTTTCTTCTTCCTCTGGTTTTTTTTCTCCTTCCTCTTCCTCAGCAATTTCATCTATTTCCAGAATTTCTTCCCCACCATGCTTTGTTTCCCTGACCCTTACATTAACAAGCACTGGCATGGATATATTCCCACCAACAACCATTGCAACACCAATAGGCAGTCTTTGAATCTCATCAGACGCAGACGATGTTAAACCCTCAAACGATGCTGTAATCGCCTTTAAATCATTCGGGTTTGTGACTTTCAATATGATTTGCACCCCGCACTGACTTAAAACATTCTTATCCACAGTCGCAGGTCTCTGACTCACAACACCCAGCCCAAGACCAAATTTTCTTCCCTCTGAGGCTATCGTTCTGAGAATAGATGATGGCCCTGCACTGCCCTCCTGGGGGCAGAAGTTGTGTGCCTCCTCAACAATAAGCATAGCTTTCGGTATTTTTTTCAGTTTTCTTAAATTAAACAAGCTCCTTGCAATCATTGTAACAGCAACCCCCTGGGTTTCAGGTGGCACGCCCCGTAAATTTATTATTGTCGCCTGTCCTGGCTTAACAAAATCCCCGATATCCATGCCGGGACCTGAGAACAGATTCGTGGAGAGCAGAAAATCCAGGTTGTTCACAACCCCCCATTTTGAGGTGTTAGTGTCCTCCTCCGCCGCATTCTTTATATCATTGAGCGTGTAATATTTTTTTTGTGTCTTCAAATCATTGATTATCCTGCGCAATATCCCAATATGCACAGGGCTTTTCATTGATGTTAATTCAGCTATCTGTTGTGCATCCATGTTTGCATCATTGAAACTTAACTGTACTGAATTTCTGTTGATTTTAGGATCAGGTGAATAAACAGCAACATTTTCAGCATAACCTCTTGGTTTTACCCCAAATCTTTTCATCAACCCAAGTTCCTCCTCATCAAGGTTTGGATGAACAAGCGAGGAATACTCATCATGGGGGTCAATAACAACAACTGGCATTTTATGCTTGATTAACTCCTCAATCAGAACACCCACAAGATAAGATTTTCCACTTCCTGTTTTTGCAAGAACACTAACATGCCTTTCTGACAATGATTTAGGATCCGGGCACACCGGGATATCATGCCATCTGAGCAGCCCGAGATACAGCCCTTCGTTCCTCAGCCCTAAAACCTCCTTGATTAAATCTGTATCTGCGGTGTAAACAGGAGCCCCTGGCTTGAAAGGTGTTCTCGGTGTTTGAAGAACCTCTCTCTCATCTTTGTAACCAATAACAGATGCTGTAGCAGATAGTTTACTTTCCTTTTTCACTTCTATGCCTGATGATATCCTTTTTGCATCCTCAAATGTTATATTGGAGTATCGTTGCACATCCGTGACAAGTGAGAGAACCTTTCCTTCAGGATGCTCACTCTGGACATAACTGTTTCTTTTCACATCCTTTGAGGCCGCGAATTTAAAATCTATCGTGCTCGTAGTGCCGTATATTACGCCTACCTGCCCCATAATATGGCATAGATGTTATGCGTTATTATTGTTTGCCTTGGCGTATGCAACCATGAACTCAGGATGAATCTGCCACACACCCCCTTTTTTTTCAACAACAGGCATCCTGTATCCTTTCTCTCTAAGGAAATCCATGGAGCTTAGTCTGTTCAGCTGACCTCTCACACCTGACTGACTTGTGGTCAACGCCTTTGCAATCTCTGCTGCTGGCATGGGACGGGCTGATAAAAGCTCCATAATTCTTTTCTGCTGTCCTGACAGGTGTTCTAAGTACATGGGTGTTTTTTCAATCCAAACCTTTTCTTCTGTTTCTTTACCGGATGCAATCATCATTAATCTTTCAAGCATCCTCCTTGGTGTCTCAGTTTTTCTGATGATTTCTTTCACAGTGTTCTCATCAAAAGGCCCAAATCCTTTACCTCCTGCCTTTTTTATTCTTTCCTTAATCATCCCTATGACCTCATCATCTGGTGCAGGGCTAATAGTTATGTTCTCAATATGTCTGTCCTTAAATGTTTCAAACATGAGATCAGTGGGTGGTAGTGTGACGGATGCAAAAACTACTGACGGATGAATTTTTTCATCATCAAGCAGTCCTACAAGATATCTGAAAAACCCCTTGTCGTCAATGTAGTTTGCCTCATCAATCAATATCGTCCTTATCCTTCTTTTAAAAACATCAAAAAAACTTGGGAGCAGATGATTGCATCTTGTTTTAAAATCCTCAAGATTGGGGTTGTATCCGCAGTGCCAGTACAGGGTTTTCAAATTATAGGCAGGGCTGTGTTTTACTATATATTTCAGTATTGTTGTTTTACCGGAGCCCATAGGCGCGCAAACCCATAAAATCCTGTTCTCCCCGATTTTCTCAATAATTTCTGCTGTCTGCTTCTTATATATTAGGAACTCAGGGTCTGGGAGATTTGGGTTAAACGGGTTATGTGTCCATCCATGCTTTTTCAGCATATCTGGAAATATACTTTTTAGCATTTAAACCTGTCGTGTAGCGTCTCTCCCTCCGCTACAATTCAGGCCACTTTTTAATGTAGCGTATGAGAAAGTGCTACACCCTCCTTCTATTCCGCCTCTACTACTCTGTAGCGTTACCGCTACAATTTGTAGCTATTCTGCTACAACCGCTACACGTTTTCCTTATATCCCTATCTCCCTTACTATATATGTTATCACATCGTCTTTCTTTATGTGTTTTTCAACATAGTCTCTGACCCTTTTTGTGCATCTGAGCATATATGTTCCATAACAGACATGTTTTACGATGGCACCGCTATTCCTCAACACCCATTTCCTTATCCTCTCCTTTGACGTACGTGTCTCTGGTGTTATGAGTAGGCATGCTTCAGGCCCCAGTTTTTTCATCATCAGTTTAGTAACGGATGTTATATAATATATTAGAACATCTCCTCTGTTAATCTGGTTGGTTATGTATTTCTGTGTTTTTTCATCCCATCTTATGAGATAGGTGCCAAAACAAACAGTTTTTCCCGCCGACGTTCTCTTGCAGTACTGACGCAGCCTCATTTTTGCGTCCCTGTTAACGCCTGCAATCAGACAGTAATCAGGCATATTTTCCTAATATGTTTCAACCAATATAAATGTTAACTATAGCAGACATGTAATACGACAAGTGTTGGGTAGAAGAAATGATTAATGTATTAATTATGTGAATTGAGTTTGTGCTCATAAAGGTCAAACAGGCGATGGAAGAGGATGTTTATTATCCTGACTTCGCCAGTTAAATCCTTATTCTAGCTGTACCGTCCACAATTTTTGGAAAAATAAAGGCAAATTTTCAAATTTTTCCTCAGATTTCTATAAACAATTTGACAGATTTTTCCAGTAGAAATTTAAGACGGGAAACATAGAAAATTTCCCCAAAAAATGCACCACCTATTTTGACACATTTTGACAGGACATAATCTACCAAAAAATTGTTACTCAAAAATTTATTGCTCTAAAATTTGACAGTTGCAGTTGTATCTCAACCAAATTGGGTCCTGATTTTGCATTTTGTCTAGTATTTCACTAGAAATTTAAGCGTTTTTGATGATTTTATCGAAAAATATCGTGATAAAACACTGCTATTGTGAGGATAAAAGCCCAACTGTCAAATTGGGTAACTGCCAAAAATTAGGGTGGATTATCTTGATGTGGCGAGGTTAGGTATTATAAGTTATCAAACACGCCAGGGGTTGTTGATTTGCAATCATTATTTGGTTCGTATGACCTTATTGCAAAGATTGAACCTGAGGAGGTAAACCCTGTTATGGATTTTGTTACTGAAAAAATCAGCTCTGTCACAGGGATTGTGAATAATGAGAACCTGACAGCGTTTTCATTCCGTTTTCATAGACAAGTTTAATAATTCATATTATATTTCCCTATTGGTGGCAAAGATGAAGGATAAAAAGGAAAAATCCATTGAGGACCTGCCGGGTGTAGGCGGAACAACCGCTGAAAAACTGAGGGACGCAGGGTATTCTGATTTGATGGCAATAGCTATTGCATCACCCGCAGAACTTGCGGAGATTGAAGGCATCAGTGAAGGAACTGCTGTAAAAATCATTGCTGGCGCGAAAAAGGAGGCCGATGTTGGCGGTTTTGAGACAGGTGACACGATAATGGAGAGGAGGAAAGAGATAGGAAAACTTACCACATGTTCATCTGTTTTAAATGAATTAATGGGTGGCGGTTTTGAAAGCCAGGGCATCACTGAACTCTTTGGGGAGTTCGGCTCAGGGAAAACACAGATAGCACATCAGATGGCTGTAAGTGTGCAGTTACCAAAAGAAAAAGGCGGTCTGGAAGGCGAGACAATAATAATTGACACGGAAAACACGTTCAGGCCTGAGAGGATTGCGCAGATGGCAAAGGCATTGGACATGGACCCTGATGAGGCGCTTAAAAAAATCAGGGTTGCAAGGGCATACAACTCCCACCATCAGATGCTGCTTGTTGAGAAAGCATCTGAGATTGCAAAGGAGCACCCTATAAGGTTACTTGTAGTTGACTCCCTGACAGCACATTTCAGAGCTGAATACATTGGGAGGGGCGCACTTGCAAACAGGCAGCAGAAGCTTAATAAGCACATGCATGATTTGCTGCGCTTTGCTTACTTAAACAATGCTGTTGTGGTTGCTACAAACCAGGTTCAGGCAAATCCTGCATTAATGTTTGGTGACCCTACTCGCCCTATTGGGGGGCATATTGTTGGTCATACTGCAACATTCAGGATATATCTCAGAAAAAGCAAGGCCGGTAAAAGAATTGCACGTCTGATAGATTCACCGCATCTGCCTGAGGGTGAGGTTGTCATTCTACTGTGTGAGGACGGAGTGAGAGACGCATAATAAAACCTTTTAAAAAGCAGAAAAAGAATAAAGGTGTGGGGTCATCCAAAATGTTTTTTAGAACCAGGAATGTCCCCAAAGATTGAATCCCAGTATAAGTCCTGCTGCAACAAACATTCCAAGACGCATGTACTCTGTGAATTCTTTTCCGAGAAGCGCTGATGCGAACAGTATCAAAACCAGGAGTAGCATACCCACATTGTACACAATCATTCCGGCCTTGTATGTTGCAAGCGCCAGTATCTCCGAATCCCC
>Ga0210004_1000658_pt1 | contig 21166 bp, 20 predicted proteins | sample CryGey13umfilter_FD_185450 | JGI IMG/M metagenome (GOLD analysis project Ga0210004, IMG submission 185450) | Groundwater microbial communities from aquifer in Utah, USA - Crystal Geyser 4/8/14 3 um filter (SPAdes) (version 3) | ecosystem: Environmental > Aquatic > Deep subsurface > Groundwater...
AATGCCGCCGATCTCCGCGAGGCGTAGGAAACCATCCTGAATGCCTGTCACCATCATCCCGATGGAATCCATGTGCGCGGACAGGAGGAGCGAAGGCCGCGGCGCGGGCGCGTCCCCCTTCCGCAAGGCGTGGATGGAGCCGAGGCGGCTGGTGTGAATCTCGTCCGCCAGCGGCCGCCAGCGCTCGAGTATCAAATCCGCCGCGGGAGACTCGTGTCCCGAAAGTCCCGCGCTGGATAGCAAGGATTTAAGAAAGGGGGAAATGTCCGTCATAGCCGGCATGAAATCCCGCGTCTGCTTAGGGTTGAGCCGTTGTCGCGATGGGCGTGTCGGTGGGAGTGGAAGTCGGCGTCGCGGTGGGCGAGGGCGTGATGGACGGGGTTTCCGTCGCGGTGGGCGAGGGCGTGATGGACGGGGTTTCCGTCGCGGTGGGTGTGGGCGTGGCGGACGGGGTTTCCGTGGGCGTGGGCGTAAATGTCATTGTGGGAGTGAATGAGGGCGTCCACGTGAGAGTCGGCGTAAATGTCCGCGTGGGAGGCATGAAAGGCGTGGGGCTGATCGAAGGAGTCAGGCTTTCGGTGGGAGTCGGGCTGAGGGTGGCGGTCGTCGTTAGAATGGACGGAGTCAGGCTGAGGGTCGGGGTGAACGAGGCGAAGGGATTCGGAGTCGGCGTTTCGGAGACGATGGCAGTCATCGTGGGGGTGGGAGTCGCGGTCTGCGGCCCGGGCGCGAGAGTCACCGCCAGAAAGCCGAGGCAGTAGCACGGGATGGTGGAAAGCGTGACGGCGATGAGGGTCAGGCGGCGGCGGGCGCGGGCGGCAACAGGATCATCCATGGGGTGATGATAACATGGGAGGGAGGGGTTGGTAAATGGTAATTGGTGATTGGTAATTGGTAATTGGTAATTGGCGGTAGGAGATAGGGGATAGGAAGCAAGTGTTGCGTGTTCCGTGTTGCGTGTTCCGTGTGTACGTGTGTACCTGTTGTACTGTCGTGTTTGTGCGCCGTGCGAATTACGCTACTCAAAACCGCATGTGTGTTTGCGCCTTTGAAACTTCGATTGCAGCCGTTGGTCTTGCGGATAATAACGGCGGGACGTAACTCCCGTTCGGCGAGGTTGTTGGTGGGCGCAACGGCGTCTACATAGAGAAAGGCCGCTAATTGATGAAGTAGTTCTGCTATACTCATGCTTTCAGCATACACCTTTTTGGCGCTAATTTCAATACGTCTTTTCATTAATGCGGTAAACAATTACAAATAATCAAACCATGAAAGGATCCAAACTCCTCGAAACATTGCTATCATCTCACCCCGACCTTATCCAGATCATTCAAGTCGTCAGGGAAAAATATAACCTGTCTGAAATCAGCCCAGATGACAACCCAATCCAAATGTTCCAGTAACTAAAATTGACACATAGAAAAAGACCCCCTTGCGGGGGTCTTCGCTTTCCATAAATCCAAAGCAGATGGCTTACACGACTGGAGTTTCCGCCATTTTGCGCTGGCGGAAGGTAATGCGTCCGCGCGCCAAGTCGTAGGGAGACATTTCAACAGACACCCGGTCGCCGAGCAGGATGCGGATGTAGTACTTACGCATCTTGCCGGAGAGGTAGGCTAACACTTCGTGTCCGTTGTCGAGTCGTACACGGAACTGTGTGCCGGGCAGGGCCTCAAAGACCACCCCGTCCATTTTAATCTTGCCTTCCTCTTTTGCCATACAGCCTCCTCGCGGCCTCCAGCCTATTCAAAATCCTTGAACGCGCGCCGCTTAATGCGGCGAATGGCCTTCTTCTTTTCCATGCGTCGCTGTTCGCTCTTGGAGACGAACCAGCGCTTGCGGCGAACTGTGCTGAGCACACCGCTTTTGACAACTTTCTTGCGAAAGCGTTTGAGCAGGGAATCCTGGGATTCACCCGAACGTAAATTTACTGCTGCCAAATGAATTCACCTCCTTCCGCATGGAAGATGATCCCAGCCAAGAGAAAACCCCTCGGCATGGAACAAGCCGAAGGGCGTGGAACAGTCAGAACCAACGAATATGATCGAAACGATCACTTCCATCAGGACGATTGCATCTCCTCGACTGTGTTAATCAGGGGCGGAAACCGCCTTACCATAGAACTGTGCGCAGGATTGTACTACACGACAGGGCGCTTGTAAAGAAAAGCCCCTTGGCGATGACCTACTCTCCCAGGAGGCTACCCTCCAAGTACCATCGGCGCTGACGGGCTTAACTTCCGGGTTCGGGATGTTACCGGGTGTACCCCCGTCGCTCAAATCACCAAGGGACGTTTTCACAACGTTAGGCTGAATAGTAAATCTGAATGTGTAGATAAAGAGTACCAAGTTCTCCGCACCACGGGATTAGCCCTCGACCATTAGTACAGCTTAGCTCAACACATTACTGTGCGTACACTTGCTGCCTATATACCAGGTAGTCTACCTGGGGTCTTACTCCATTAACTGGATGAGGGATCTCATCTTGAGGCGAGTTTCCCACTTAGATGCTTTCAGCGGTTATCTCTGCCCGACATAGCTACCCAGCGATGCTCCTGGCGGAACAACTGGCACACCAGAGGTCAGTCCACTCCGGTCCTCTCGTACTAGGAGCAGATCCTCGCAAATCCCTTGCGCCCACAGTGGATAGAGACCGACCTGTCTCACGCATCTCCAAGTTACCTTGAAGATAGACTATACCATCGCCTCTTTCGAGGCGCCGACGTATTATGACGCTCATGGATTTTCTTCATTTCGAAGAAGGGAACGCCATCGAGAGTTCTGTTCGTACACTCAGTCGTTACGGGGGTACAAGATAACCCTTGCTCTCCAAAACTACCCGCACACTTTCGTAAGTATGCTTGCGCTTCTTGGTATAGTTTAGGGTTTGAAAGATTTCCACTTTAGCGCACCACTCCAGAAATTTCTGCGGAGACGGTTCTGATTGACTTGTTATTTCATCAATCAGCCGAAGCGCCATTTCAACCTGCTCACGTTTCAAAATAACATAGGGGGAAAGCAACTCCAATACTTGTCGCACTGGAATAAAACCTTCTATGTCATACTCACTCATTCCATCATTTCGGTCGCGCACTGCGCCTACTTTCAAGTTCTCATACAACCACTCCAAAACGGAACGATTAGAACTCTTTTGGTAAAACGCCAGCGTGACCTTGATTTGAAATCCGTAAGCATAATCAAAACGCGGTTTAAGTTGGAACATAACGCTTCCATCGCCGTCTAAAAAGCCAGCGATGTATGCCAACGTGGTGTCTTGCATCTTGACCTTCCCACGGGATTGCCCTCCGAAGAGGGGTTCCCCGTTATGAGTCGGTTATCAGTTGAGGATCGCTCCTCAACGCCGCCATTGTTGACGGTCTGAACCCAGCTCGCGTACCGCTTTAACGGGCGAACAGCCCGACCCTTGGGACCTTGTACAGCCCCAGGATGCGATGAGCCGACATCGAGGTGCCGAGCGAAGTCGTCGATATGGACTCTTGGACTTCACCAGCCTGTTATCCCCGGGGTAGCTTTTATCCGGTAAGCCACGGCCCTTCCACTCAGAACCGTGGGATCACTAAGCCCGACTTTCGTCTCTGTTCGGCGCGTTGGCCTTACAGTCAAGCTCCCTTATGCCTTTACACTCTTTGGCAGGTTTCCATTCTGCCTGAGGGAACCTTTGGGCGCCTCCGTTACCTTTTAGGAGGCGACCGCCCCAGTCAAACTGCCCACCTGGCACGGTCCCCCACCCGGATTACGGTGTGGGGTTAGAGTCTAGGCATGATCAGGGTGGTATTTCACTGAAGGCTCCACCGACGCTAGCGCGCCAGCTTCAAAGCCTCCCACCTATGCTACACAGATCATACCCAAACGCAATGCCAAGTTACAGTAAAGCTCCACGGGGTCTTTTTGTCCTACTGCGGGTAGGCCGCATCTTCACAGCCATTTCAATTTCACCGGGTCCCTCGTTGAGACACCGTTCTAGTTGTTACGCGGTTCGTGCGGGTCGGAACTTCGCTGATTCTCGCATTCCTGCGAGCGCAGACTATATCTTGATCTCTTCTTTCGCATACTTACGGTTGCCTGATGGATTCATTTCAAACGCCAGTTCGAGAATGCGCTTGAACCCCTCTTTCGTGCGATGCTCGCCTTGATACATCATCCGACATATCTGAGCAAACAGTTCGAAGTCACGTTGCTTGCCTGAGAGCAAAGGATTTACCTCGAAATGAGGAATTACTTTCTCAACCAGGTCGGCAACGCTTCGCACTTCGTATTTCAGCGTTTTGTCGGAACGGTCCGGACGGATTGTACCGCAGGAAAAGTACTGTTCCAGCGTCTCCAAAACTTCAGCCCGGTCACCATTTTGGCTTGCAGAGAAACTCGGTCGAATCTCCCAGCCAAATTGATGACGCCAGCTTTTGTTGATCGAAACACAGAAACATCCTTCACCATCTACAAATCCGCTCAAATACGATCTGATATCCATCGGCCACCTCGCAGAGATCACCGGCGTATGATGACGATCATGGATTTGCCTTGCGGCAGGGATCATCATCTCAGCGTTTGAAACGCTTCAGTCGTTACGGGGTCAATCCTTTTCAGGACGACTTCCCACGGTATTACCCTCTCTATTCACACGATGCCTTGAACATCGCAACGAGATTGGGTTTCACCGTTATTAGCCGGTATGGGCAATTTTACTTACCCGACAAGGAATTTCGCTCTAGTTTGTTACTTCCCAGAAAGTTTCTCTGGGCGAGTCGGTCATTTCTGCCGACTTCCTCATGTCGCCATGAGGTACGGACTATATCATCCTCCAGGATTGGAGGTCTGGCGTATAGTCTCTGAGGATTTCCAGGCATTTTGCCTGGATCTTTCCTGCTGATTGTCTGCACTTGACGCATTTTCACCAAATAAATTGGTAGCGCAAGATACTAACCAGATTTTCCAGCAAACAGCCAGATTTTACTAAGGCTACTTGTTAACCTTAGGACCGTTCGTTTTGTTGCGCCCTTTTCAGGGGGTGGGGTTGGATACCCACTCTGCCTGTCGCCAAGCAGTCCGGACTATATCATCCTCCGGTTTCGGAGGTCTGGCGTATAGTCTCTGAGGATTCTCTGGGCTGAAACCGATCAAGGATTTCAGCTTCGCTGTAACGTCTCTTTCCACCATCGTTCATCTCACGTCGAATTTCCAGGATCTCTTGGATCCCTTCGCGCGTCAGGTGTCTTCCTTCCTGAAAGAGTTCCGCCAACTTCACGAATTTTGCAAAGTCGCGTTTCTTCTTCGCGGATAGGAAACCAAAGCGCTTGAAAAACGGTATGACGTGAGTGAGAATGGCTTCCAGGTTGTTGACTTCAAAATACCACACCCCATCCGGTCGGCTACGCAGGGTCCCACACTGCAAGTGTCTCTTGAACAAGGCCAGGATGACCTTGTCTTTTTGCGAGACATTGAAGCAAAGGGAAACTTTCCACGGCTGAAGATAATCTTGTCGCGGGCGGAAGGAGATATTGAAGCTCCCTTCACCATCGGCAAAACCAGCCAGATAGTAGCCTGTTTGAGGCGGTATTCGTTTGATGTTTAGCATCCAGAGCCTTTCCTGCTGATTGTCCGCACCTGTCGCATTGTCACCCATCCGCCTATAGCAGTGGGTAGCGCAGGATACACCGGGTTTTCCAGCAAATAGCCAAATTTTACAACTACAGGGTCAGTTCTATAGTTACGGCCGCCGTTCACCGGGGCTTCAGTTCAAAGCTTCGACTCCCGAAGGGGTCTAACCTCTCCCTTTAACCTTCCGGCACTGGGCACGCGTCAGCCCCTATACATCGCCTTACGGCTTAGCAGAGACCTGTGGTTTTGTTAACCAGTCACTAGAACCAATTTACTGCGGCCCTCCGGGGCTTTAACACCCCAGGGGGCGCCCCTTCTCCCGAAGTTACGGGGCCATTTTGCCTAGTTCCTTAACGAGGGTTCTCCCGATCGCCTTGGTGCATTTACACCCGTCTACCAGTGTCGGTTTGCGGTACGGGCATTCAGATATCATCGCTTAGAGGCTTTTCTAGGCAGCAAGGCTCAACCACTTATGCCTCAGGGGCTCGCTTTACACCTCAGCTCAACCGGCGGATTTGCCTACCGGTCTCAACGCCTAACGTGTATCGCACCACCACAACCAATCGGTGGCTGGCCTACCTCGCTGCGTCCCCCCATCGCTCCATCTGAACGGTTCCGGAATGTTGACCGGATGTCCATCACCTACGCCTTTCGGCCTCGGCTAAGGACCCGACTAACCCGACGCGGAATGACCTGGCGTCGGAAACCTTAGACTTACGGCGAACACGGTTCTCACGTGTTTGTACGCTACTCATGCCTGCATTCTCACTTCCACCCGCTCCAGCCGCCCTTACCGGTCGACCTTCACCGCTGGTGGAACGCTCCCCTACCGCCCCAGCTTGCGCTGAGACTCATGGCTTCGGTACCAAGCTTAAGCCCCGTTAAGTTTTCCGCGCAAGGTCACTAGACCAGTAAGCTATTACGCACTTTTTAAAGGGTGGCTGCTTCTAAGCCAACCTCCTGGTTGTTCCAGTAACCTCACCTCGTTTCCCACTTAGCTTGGATTTGAGGACCTTAGCCGATGATCTGGGCTGTTTCCCTTTCGACCCCGAAACTCATCTCCCGGAGTCCGACTGCCACACTTGGAGTACTGGCATTCCGAGTTTGATTGGGTTCAGTAAGCTATAAGCCCCTTAGCCCATTCAGTGCTGTACCTCCAGTACTAAACATGTGACGCTAGTCCTAAAACTATTTCGGGGAGAACAAGCTATATCCGAGTTCGTTTGGCATATCACCTCTACCCACAGCTCATCCCCTAATTTTGCAACATTAGTAGGTTCGGGCCTCCACGAGCGTTTAGACTCGCTTCACCCTGGCCATGGGTAGCTCACCCGGTTTCGTGTCTAATCCCAGCGACTATACGCCCTATTAAGACTCGCTTTCGCTACGGCTTCGGGTGTCACTCCCTTAACCTTGCCACTGAGATTAACTCGCAGGCTCATTCTCCAAGAGGCACGCCGTCAGGCATAGCGCCGCGCACAGGCTTTCGCCATAGCACCGACACGCTGTTAGCCCTTCGACTGATTGTAAGCTTACGGTTTCAGGTTCTATTTCACTCCCCTAACAGGGGGACTTTTCACCTTTCCCTCACGGTACTTGTTCACTATCGGTCGCCAAGTGTATTTAGCCTTGGAGAGTGGACTCCCCAGCTTCCTGCCGTATTAGCGTGCACGGCAGTACTCAGGTTTCCGGCGGGAGGCAATCAGTTTTCACATACGGGGCTGTTACCCTCTATGGCAGGCTTTCCCACACCTTTCTGTTAACTGAATGCTTTGTAACTCCCATGTGCCAGACCCTACAACCCCGTCCCAGCAAGCTGGGGCGGTTTGGGCTGTTCCCCGTTCGCTCGCCACTACTAGGGGAATAATCTCTTTTCCTCTGGGTACTTAGATGTTTCAGTTCCCCAGGTTCCCGTAGACCGGTCTATGTGTTCAACCGGCCACGCTACAGGTTCGCTGTAGCAGGTTTCCCTATTCGGACATCCTCGGATCAAAGCCTGTACACGGCTCCCCGAGGCTTATCGCAGTGTCCCACGTCCTTCATCGGCACTTGGCGCCAAGGCATCCTCCGTAAGCTCTTAGTAGCATCTCCACGTGATGCGGAGAAATTGATACTCTTTTGTTTTGGCCTACATCATCAGATTACTATTCAGTTATTAAGGTACTAGTCCACCGTTGACCGGTGAACGATGCTCTCAACTTGCGTCCAGGGCATCGGTCACCCTTCAAACTATTCAACTTTTCGTATCGCGCCAGTGGCAGAGACAATGCGACCCGGCATCACCGCCGGGTCCTGAAAAGGCCGGAATAGCGGTTCAATCTTCGACTTATGCCTGCATGCCGTTTAACAAATTTTCTCTCACTCCTAAAACGTACCCGGCCGACTCAGTGGAGATGGCGGGATTTGAACCCGCGACCTTCGCCTTGCAAAGGCGCTGCTCTCCCGCTGAGCTACATCCCCGGTTAGTCTCGTAGTCTTTTAGTCTGATAGTCGCTTCGTCTTTCAACAACCATCCGACTACGTGACCATTTGACTACCCGACCACCTGACCAAACGAGTGGGCTTGACAGGATTCGAACCTGTGACCCCAGTCTTATCAGGACTGTGCTCTAACCAACTGAGCTACAAGCCCGCAGCAGGCCTCAACAACTGAGAAGTGATAGGAAAACTTTCGTTCTGTGCTAACCAGCACGCTCCAACACCGTGTTAGAGCGATTTTGTGAAGAAGTAGAGCGCAGGCCAAAGCCTTTGCTCAGGCACTCTAGAAAGGAGGTGATCCAGGCGCACGTTCCCGTACACCTACCTTGTTCATGTTTTTCCCTGTGTCGCCACAAGGCACGGACTATCTCTTCATCCTCTGAAACAAGCCTTCCTTACGCGGATGCCACGAACCGATTTTTTCTGCAAAGGCTTTGTGCGACTTCGCCCGAACATAAAACCGCCAGTAGTTTGGATCTACCTCGACATTCGGGTTATGCAATTCACCGCACTCGATTCCCAATCGTTCGAGAATCCTCTTCACCTTTTCCAATTCAGCGCGATCTTTCTGCGTGAACTGAATATAGAACCTCGCGTCGGGAGACTGTGGAAGTCCGCCCTCGGCGTCAAAGTAACCTCGCACATACGCTATTCGTTCCGCATCAGATTCAAGCAAGTCAGGATCGAAGTTCACATCGAGGAATTTTGCCGTTGTTTCCAGCGCATAAACCTCGCGTAACTGGCCTTCTCGATACATCCATGACTTATGGCCTATCTCGGCAAAAGTTTCCTTCAACCGAGAAAGCCAACCTGTTCCTTTTTGCGAGATACGATGAGTATTGTGCAAGTCGCTTCTTGTTCCATCGTGAAGCGCGCCTTGCAGATAGGATTGACATTCGCGTTTCGACATTGTTTCTCCAGAGGAGTCAGCGTGTAGTCTCTGAGGGGTCATATTTACCCGTTCAGGACGGATAAACAGAGGACTTCCCTGCTGATTGACCGCCTCGCTTTCGGATTATCACTGCCATTCCCTTTTTTTCACCTGCGGGAAAGGCGAGTACCGGAAAGACACTTGCGGTTGTTCCAGCATACAGCTGAATTTTGTCATCGCCGTTACCGGCGAGAGTCGCAACAAATTCACGACTTCGTCCCAGTCACCAGCACCACCTTCGACAGCGCCCTCTTTGCAGTTAGGCTACCGGCTTCAGGTGTTACCAGCTCCCATGACGTGACGGGCGGTGTGTACAAGGCCCGAGAACGTATTCAATGCGCTATAGCTGACGCGCATTTACTAGCAACTCCAGCTTCACGCAGGCGAGTTGCAGCCTGCGATCTGAACTGAGACCGGCTTTGGGGGATTGGCTCCGCCTCGCGGCTTAGCAACCCATTGTACCGGCCATTGTAGCGTGTGTGTAGCCCCGGATATAAAGGCCATGCGGACTTGACGTCATCCCCACCTTCCTCCGGCTTGATACCGGCGGTCCCGCGTGACACTTGTAACACGCGGCGAGGGTTGCGCTCGTTAGCGGACTTAACCGAACATCTCACGACACGAGCTGACGACAGCCATGCAACACCTGTTCAGGCTCCCTTGCGGGTCGGTCACCTTTCGGTTTCCTACCACCTGTATGTCAAACCCGGGTAAGGTTCTTCGTGTAACATCGAATTAAACCACACGCTCCGCTGCTTGTGCGGGCCCCCGTCAATTCCTTTGAGTTTTAACCTTGCGGCCGTAGTCCCCAGGCGGTGAACTTATCGCGTTAGCTTCGGCACTGATGGAGTTTAAGCCACCAACGCCAAGTTCACATCGTTTACAGCTAGGACTACCGGGGTCTCTAATCCCGTTTGCTACCCTAGCTTTCGCGTCTGAGCGTCAGAAACGATCCAGAAAATCGCTTTCGCCACTGGTGTTCCTCCCGATATCTACGCATTTCACCACTACACCGGGAATTCCATTTTCCTCTATCGCTCTCAAGTTCGGTAGTATTGGACGACCTCTCCCAGTTGAGCCGGGAGATTTCACGCCCAACTTACCGAACCGCCTGCACGCGCTTTACGCCCAGTGAATCCGGATAACGCTCGCCTCCTACGTGTTACCGCGGCTGCTGGCACGTAGTTAGCCGAGACTTATTCCTGGGATACTGTCCTTTCTCATCTCCCAGAAAAGAGCTTTACGACCCGAAGGCCTTCATCGCTCACGCGGCGTTGCTGCATCAGGCTTTCGCCCATTGTGCAATATTCCCTACTGCTGCCACCCGTAGGTGTATGGACCGTGTTTCAGTTCCATTGTGGGGGGCCACCCTCTCAGGTCCCCTACCCGTCGTAGCCTTGGTGGGCCGTTACCTCACCAACTAGCTGATGGGACGCAGGTCCCTCCCAAAGCGCCTTGCGGCTTTAGTCACCGGTTTCTAGATCCGGGGACCACATGCGGTATTAGCAATCCTTTCGGACTGTTATCCCACACTTTGGGGCAGGTCACCAACGCGTTACTCACCCGTTCGCCACTAGGACACTCTCGTATTGCTACAAAAGCGCCTCGTTCGACTTGCATGTATTAGGCACGCCGCCAGCGTTCATCCTGAGCCAGGATCAAACTCTCCGCAAAAACATCCCTTGCGGGATGAAAGGTACGGAAGAATTAACTGGTTTATAACATCACTGCTGTCTTCCTATCACTTTTCAGTTGTTAAGGTGCAACGCCACTGTTTAGTCAAGCCCATACAGACGAAAGCGCCGATGCTTCATTCCACATCGGCTCGTCAGACTGCAATCCATCAGGCTTGTGTCTCTGACTTGAGACTTCTTCTCAGTTGTCAACGATCTGTCTGGGGAGACGAGATCTGTTTTGTTTTCACTGGCGAATGGTGATTATATGCTTTTCGCCTGCTTTGTCAAGGATAAATGAGTACTTATTAGGCAATTCAACCTTAAAATATCGCGCTCAGATACAATCTTCATAATGCGATTCTACCACACGCGCCGCCTCCCCCGCCCCAGCCTCGCCTCGGATCGCGCGACCCACGAGCTGGGCGCGGCCTCGAAGCGCGGACTCCTCCGCCTGGGCCAACGCGGACGCCAGCCGCGCGGCCGTCAGTGACTTGACATGGATCGGACGCGGCCCCGCGCCGATCGCGTGGACGCGCTTTCCCCAGAATGCCTGGTCGCCCGCGAATGGAATCATGATGTTGGGAATTCCCTCGCGCAGGCCCGCAGCCGTTGTCCCCGCGCCGCCGTGATGAATGACCGCCTTGCAGCGCGGCAGCAACCAATCGTGCGGAGCGGACTCGAGGAAGAGCACATCGTCGGAGGAATCTCTCCCCTTCCATCCATCCCAACCTGTCAGGATAATCGCGCGTTGACCTGTGATCCGAATCGCGTCCAACACTGAATCTGCGATGCGGTTCGATGCGCGATGAATCATGCTGCCAAATGTCACGCAGACGGGCGCGGGACCTGCCTCGAGGAAGCGCGTCAACTCCGCGGACGGCTGATAGTCCGCGGGAGAGTCGAGGAAGAAGTAACCGACCACGTCCGCGCGGGTGGACGAATCACGCGCAGGCGGGAGAACCGTTGTGGAAACAGCGAACAGCAATGGGGTCGCGCGACGCGGCGGCTTTTCATCGAAGGGCCAAAAAAGATCGAACGAAAAAATATCGGGATGCTGTTTGCGCTGCTGGTTGTATCCGCTGTTGCCGCCGTACCAGAAGATTTGCGTATTCAGCCAGTGACCAAAATAACTGAGCAGACCGGGAGGTAACGATGAAAGCGCGACAGGGGGATATGCGCGCGTGGGAGCGAAGATGGGAAAGGTTTGGATCGAAACATCGGGGACGCCGCGCATGTAGGCCAACGAATGTCCGCCCGTGGTGAACAAAAACGAATGGATGATGAGATCGGCATCGTCACAGGCCGCGAACGCATCGCGCGCGACCTCCAGCGCGATGGAAGTGACATACTCGCGAATGGTATTCACCATTCTCAGGGCATTGTGACCCGCGTCGGTGAAACGCCTGCTCATCTCCTCGGGATCGCCCGCGAGGGGAACGAACGGGATGCTATATTGCGCGACAAAATCCGCGAAGCGATGCGGCGCGGCAAGTTTGACTTGATGACCATTCTTTTGCAGTCCACGCGCTAATGCGATAAACGGTTGGATATCCCCGCGTGAGCCGTAGGTGAGGATCGTTATCTTCATCAACCACCAAACTATTATTACAGCGCAAGGCTGTCGTTTTCTGCCTGGTTGTAGATGCAGTTGGACTGCATCCTGTTCGCAGTGCAACTGCTCGCGAACGAGAAATTACCTGACTTTGCGCAGTAAAACTATGCAACCACAAAACTACACAACTACAAAACTAACTCATTTCCTGCCGTCCCTGCAACGCGCGCAGGAGCGTGCTTTGATCGGCGTATTCCAGGTCGCCGCCCATCGGCAGGCCGCGCGCGAGACGCGTCACCGAGACGCCCAACGGCGCGAGACGCTGACCAATGTACAGCGCGGTCGCGTCGCCTTCCATGCTGGGATTGGTGGCAAGGATCACTTCTCGAATCCCGCCGCGCGCGACGCGTTCAATCAGCGGACGAATTTTGATGTCATCGGGGCCGATGCCTTCGATGGGATTCAACACACCCTGCAAAACGTGATACTTGCCCTGATACGCGCCCATCCGTTCGAGCGCCAGCACGTCCAGCGCGTCTTCCAACACACAGATGATGGACGCGTCGCGTTTGGGATTCTCACAGATCTCACAGCGTTCGCGTCCCGCATCGGTAAAGTTGAAGCACTCCGAGCAAAAGGCGATCTTGTCTTTCAGTCCCGTCAATGCCTCGGCCAACTCGGACGAAAGCGACTCGTCGGCGCGCAGAAAATAGAACGCCAGCCGCGAAGCGGACTTTGGCCCGATGCCTGGCAGGCGTTCGAGCGCGTTGATCAGGTTTTGGATGGGTTCGGGGAGGATCATAGGGTAATTGGAGATTAGTAATTGGTAATTGGCTCTTGCAACATCACACCTCCAATTACCATTTACCAATTACTAGAATGGAAGCCCACCCGCCAGCGGACCCATCTTCTGCGCGGCGAGTTCGCGCGATTGATCGAGCGCCATGTTGACAGCGGACAAGACCAAGTCCTGCAACATTTCGGCATCCATGTCTTTCAGCAGGTCGGGACTGATCTCGACCGCGCGGCATTTTTGGTCGCCCGTCATGGTGACCTTGATCGCGCCGCCGCCCGCGGACGCGGTGACGGTCTCATCGGCAAGTTGCGCCTGCGCCTCTTCCATTTGTTTTTGCAGGCGCTGGATCTGCGCCATCATGCCGCCCTGTCCACCACCACCTGCGCCGCCAACGGGACGATTGAATCCTTTAGCCATAATTTCTCCTTTTGCGTCGCGAAAACCTGTACACGGATTACACGGATTTCACGGACGAACACGGATTTTTTATTTCTTTGTCCAACGCAATGAGCCTTTGCGTTCGTTGTCGAAGACTTTTCGTTTGAAACTCGCCGACTTGCCAAAATTCATCACATAACCAACTTCGATCTCGGTTGATTTGAGGTAGTTGAGCAACTGGGCTTCGAATTCTTCAATGATCGCTTCTGCCGCTTTCAGTTCCAACAAAATCAAGTCGTTGATAATCATGTCTGCAAAGAACTCGCCAACCAATTGCCCACGAAAGTACACTTTGATTGGAATTTGCTCATCAACCTTCATACCATCTTGGCGCAGGGCAATCGCATACGCCTTTTGATAGACTTTTTCGCTAAAGCCATATCCAAGTTCATTATGCACGTCATAAAACACCTTGATGATTTTCTGACTCAACTCAGAATGCTTCCCTTCAAAGGGCTTCGTTTTTCCTGCATATCGCGGCAACATCGTATTCACTCCCAAAAATTAAAAAAGAAAAATCCGTGCAACTCCGTCAAATCCGCGTAATCCGTGTACAGATCACTCCTGCACATCCACAATCTCGCCGCCCTGATGGATCGCTGTCGCGACCATGCCGTCCTGCGAGACATGCGGCGGGACTTTGCCCTTGGCGTTCGACACTTCACAGCGGATGTCCAGCGTCACGCCCAGCGCGTCGGTCACGGCCTTGCGCGTGCGCTCGACTTCCTCAGGTTTCATCTTGGACATCAACACTTCGCTGGCAAAACCAAGCACTAGGGTGTTTCCTTGCACGTCAATGGAAGTGACTGAATTCAGTAAGGCGGCTAAAGTGGGAAAATCCTTTTTCAACGAGTTCTGGACTTGCTTCCAGACTTTGATGACTTCCGACGCGGCAATGACGGGTGGAGTAGTCGTTGCGTTCTGTTTGGGATCAGCAGTCTGATATAACATCTGCGGCGCGGATTTCGACTCTGCCTTCGCGGTTTTCTTCGGCGTAGACGTGACTGCCACAGGCGCGGACTCGGCAGGCGCTTCGAGCATTTCAGCGAAAGCCAGTTCCAGTGAAAGGGATGGTTGCCAGCCGCCGCGCGAATCGGTGGCGGCTTCGTTGAAGGCGCGCATCATCCGCAGGACTTCAGCGGGCGCGAACGCGGAGGCGTGTTCGGTCATCTTTGCTTTGATGTCTTTCGTGGTCTCCACCTGGGACTCGTTGCCCATTTGGATCAACATCAGCCCGCGCAAATAGTCCACGATTTGACGCGCCAGCGCGCGCGGATCGGCGCCGCCGTCGAGGGCTTTGTGAATCGCGTCGAGACCGCGACCCGCCTCCCCGTCCAGAATCGAAGCGACGAGTTCCAGAACGGTTTGGGATGTCGCCGTCCCCAGCACCGTCTGCGCGAGTTCGATCGTGATCGTGTCGCCCGTCGAGGAGAGTTGATCGAGCAGGGAGATGGCGTCGCGCATCCCACCCGCGGCCTGGCGTGCGATCATCGCCAGCGCATCATCGTCCGCTTTGAGATTTTCCGCGGCAACAATGAGTTTGAGTTGACCGACGATCTCGTCCACGGGCACGCGGCGGAACTCGTGACGCTGGCAACGCGACAAAACCGTCGCAGGGATTTTGTGAATTTCGGTGGTGGCTAAAACGAAGATGGCGTGCGGCGGCGGTTCTTCGAGGGTTTTGAGGAGCGCGTTGAAGGCCGCCGTGGAGAGCATGTGGGCTTCATCAAACACATATATCTTGAATTTTCCCTGCGTGGGCGAGAAGTTGATCTTGTCGCGCAGGTCGCGGACGTCGTCCACGGAGGTATTGGATGCGGCGTCAATTTCGATCAAGTCCATGAAACGATTGTCGTTGACGGCCTTGCAATGGTCGCACTCGTTGCAGGGACGTTTGGTTTTGTCATCGTCCAGGCAGTTGACGGCTTTCGCCAGCAGGCGCGCCAGCGTGGTCTTGCCCGTGCCGCGCGGCCCCGCGAATAAAAACGCGTGACCGACGCGGTCGGCCGCGATGGCATTGCGGAGCGTCTGCACCACGTGTTGCTGGCCGACAACTTCGGCCCAGCCTTGCGGGCGGTATTTTCGGTAGAGGGCTTGGGACATTCAGTTTCCAGTGATCAGTTATCAGTAATCAGTTTTCAGCGGCAGAACAAGTTAAAAAAGTTTTTCAAATTCGTCGATACTCAAACCTGCTTGACGAATAATAGCTCGCAATGTGCCACGGTCGAGTTCTTTGTGATCTGGAACAACGACTTGAGCAAACGGCTCATCTCGGCGCAAAACCATGTGACTGCTTTCCTGGCGCTTCAAGTAAAAGCCGATTTTGCCGAGGGCTTTCGCGCATTCCCTCCCCGAAATACGCGGTAGTCCACTCATACCGCGACTACCATTGCATCAAAATGTTCTGCTGGAACAGGCAAGCCATCTTCTTCCAACGCGGCAATGTAACCTTGAATCGCTTCCTTGATATTCACAACCGCTTCTTCCCGCGTCTTTCCCTGGCTGATGCAACCAGGCAGGCTGGGACATTCAGCAACAAAGTATTCGTCTTCACCAGAGTAAACAATCACCTGTCTCATTTTTACCTCTCACGCAACACGCAATACGCAACACGGTCTACGGCACTTTATACGTCACAATCAAATTTCCACTGGCATCATACAGGCTTGCTGTTTCACCAGATTTCCAGACGGGCGCGGAGAGATTCCAGTACAGGTCAACGACGGTGTTCGTCCCCGCGGCCGTGTGGATTTGCACCGCGCCTTCCTTGACGAGGCTGATGGCGGGAAACAAAAAGAGATTGCCATTCTCATCCTTGAGTTGCCAGTTGCTCAGGTCAACCTGCCCTTCGCCGAGATAACGCAGGATGACCACCTCCGCGCCCAGGTTGTCCGCACCCACCACGCTGACGATCTGGATTTCGCCGTTCGGGCTGGCGTTCGCCTCGGGGTTGGCCGCGCCCGCCTCGAGTTGAGTCTGAGGCGCAAACGCGGGGGCGGAGGAAGTCGCGCGCTCGTTGCGGTCGTACCAAAACAGGATCGTCCCCGTCACGCAGGCGGAGACAAAAACGTTCAGCAAAAGAAATTTGAGGAGGCGACGGCGATCCATGTCCTAGTTTTTCTTTAAATAATCGTAAACGACAACCAAATATCTGCGGTAATTTTCAAGAAGGGGAGCGATGCTATGATAAACAACCTTGTGATCAATCTCTTCGTAACGGTGAACCAGGCGATTCCGCAATCCTGTAGTCGAAGCAAGCCGAAGTGATAAATCTTTCGACAGAATCTTCAACTTGTTCATTTCGGAAAACGTATCGAAATAAGTGGGCGGTGAAGATTCAGCAAGAGCCGCAACGATATGCCGATTGGCGTCCGTGGCAAACTCGACGATCAGTTCAATCAGTTTTTCAGACGCATGGCGTTTTACATAATCCTTTTTGTATTCAGCAAAACTTCTCGCGCGCAAAGAGTCGAGTTCTTCGATATATTTGGATAACTCCATTAGTTTTTGAGAAAGCAGTTCTTTATCGAGAGATGGCATATCGCGCCCTTTCCACGCTACGCGCAAGACGTTTTTCCAAATCCTCCCTGAATTTTGCGGTATCCCAATAATAACGAACCGCATAAGATTTCCAATTTTCCCACACTCGAGGAGCGCCTTCAAACAATACTTTCCCTTCATTGGCAATGCGAAAGCCAAACAGCGGGTTCGCGTGATTCAAGATCGCAAGATCAATATCCGCGCGGAATAAGGGAGATAACGCGCTCCACAACTTTAACCGCTTATTGAAAGTAAGAGGACGCTCTGTCAAAACCGCCACATCAATATCGCTCTCCTCATGGATTCTGCCTCGCGCCACCGAGCCGAACAGCACGATCAACCGCACGCCAAATTTTTGCGCGATGGGCTGTAACTGTTCTGAAGTGGGAAGAACGGGAAGTTTCGCGGCCATTTTTTCGCCTGCGAAAATTGTATCACAAACAGGCGACAGCCTCTCATGGCCTTGACATTGCCAGCGCGACCCAATCCCCCATTTGACGTTGCCCGGTCAAAACCAGACCTTTGGCCTGCGCGGCCTCCCGGACCTTTTCCGCCTGCCCGGAGAGGATCCCGCTTAAGATGACCGCGCCGCCAGCCTCGACCAAATCCCCCAGCCCCGCCTCGAAGAGACGGATGATGACGGGCGCGAGGATGTTCGCCACCACCAGCGGCGCGGACGCGAACGCAAACCGTCCCGCTTTCACTTCCGCCACCGATCCCTGCCCGAGGATCAACTCCGCGCCGATGCCGTTCTTGTCCGCGTTCTCGCGCGAGTTTCGGACGGACTCGATGTCAATGTCCACGCCGAGGGCGCGCGTCGCGCCAAGTTTGAGCGCGGCGATGGAGAGGATGCCGGAGCCACAGCCGATGTCAATTACGATTTTCGATGCTTCGACTTCGCTCAGCGCAAGTTTACGATTTTCGATTTTAGATTGTTCGAACCAGTTCCCGATGAGTTCAAGACACAACTGCGTCGTCGGATGCGTGCCTGTGCCGAAAGCCATGCCAGGGTCAATGCGGATGGCGATGCGACTCGGTTCGGGCGAATCCATCCAGGCGGGGACGATCATCAGCCGCTTGCCGATGGGGATCGGTTTGTAATGCTCTTTCCACGCTTCCATCCAATTCCGGTCCGCGATCTGTTTGTAGACGGGCGCGGGCAGGGGTTGGATCATCCCCAAATAAAACAACGCCTCTTCGAGTTTCTGCCGCGTCTCTTCGATCTGGTCGTTGACTTCCAAATATGCGCGCACGCTGATCGGTCCCACCGTCACGCCAATGTTTTCCTCATCCACGTATTTGACGCCCGTGCTTTCGGTGACAACGCCATTCGGCGCAAAGCGCGCCAACACATCCGCCACGGCTTCCGCCAATTCGCCATTTACGAGGAGAGAGACTTCGAGCCAGGTTGTCATCCCGATGGGCTAAATCAGCCACCCTCTTTCAAGCCCATATTTGATCCCGCCTTCCCAATCTGCGGTTAAATGGTCTCGAACAAGATTGAACAGATGGAAAACAACATCTAAATTTATTGGGTTTTTGACATAATCCACATCAAAACGAAATTCTCGATCTGTATTCTTTTGTTTTCGGAAAACGTAAATCTGGTCAACTTTATATTTCCGCAGGTTGACATCCTCGGTAAGTTTCAGCCATTCCATAACAACCAGGTAAAGTCCGTTTGGATTACGCGCCTTGAGTTCCTCCGCCGCTCTGGATGACCCCTCGAGCATGGTTTTATCCAAATAGGTTTTGCACTCAATCACCACCGCTGGCAAGTCGAAATAATGGCGTTCAACCCGACCCTCAATGCGGGTTTCGTAAGAAGCAGGCGCCTCAAAAATGCCTACCGAACCTGGATTTTCGGCATCCGCCCTGCTTTGTCTGTCATCAGTGATAAACAATCTCGCTTCGACAGTTGCGCCAATTACAAAATCATGATCCTTTCTTTCCACGCTCGCATGCGGGCGCGCCAGCATAGCGGAATAATTCGGGGGCAGGAAGAATATATCCTTGAAGGTGTGGGATTTTCCCACAAGCGCTTTCTCCCCAAAATCTGCAACAAGGTCTTTGAAAAGATAAAACAAAAATTCTTCAAGAACCGTTGAGTGTAAATTCGAGCGGGAATCAAACTTCTCGGCATATTTCTGCTGGTCAAGAAAGTTTTTGTAATTTTCGAGAAGGCGCGCCCTTTCTCGAACAACAGCCGCGTCATCTTTTTGTATCTTCGAAGAGGGCCCGCTCAACCGCATATTGGCATCGCGCCATTTGTTGTATTCCAAGCGTATTTCCGCAAGGTAGGCGCGGCTTTCGCGGTCTCGATACTTCGTTTTATGGCTTTCTTTTTGCTCCAGATTTGACCCATGGACGAGGTTCATATTTCAATAACCTTTCGCAAGTGACGTGCGATTGCTTCTGCAAGCAACGGAGGAACGGCGTTTCCGATTTGATTGTATTGACATAGATGAATTTCTTCAAACCTCCCCTCTCTTTGCAAAAGGCGATGCGAGACAACAGTTTTCTGTCCCATAAACCTGTACGAATCGGGAAATGATTGAATCCTTGCGCCCTCACGCGCGGTCAAATTCCGATGCTGAAATGGATGAATAAAATTGGCATAGAAAGACGCCGCAATGGTATGGGATGGTTTATGAGGATGTAATCGCCGATTGTTCTGGTCATATTTTTTTTCCGACAAATCGCCGTTGCCGTTTCGCTTCCTGGCGCCATGTTCCTTCGGGACATCCGCGCCAGATTCTCCCCACCCAACGTGCTTAAACCTTTCAACCATTCGCTTCGAATGATTCATCGCGACATGGTTGTATAAAACTTCATTGCTTCCTCGCTCCCAAATCTGGTAGTCGTTCTTCGGGGCTTCCGTATAATCCTGTTCTTCTTCTCCATCCCCAGCATTCAATTCTGGCAAATCTGATATTGCCTCCCAAACAGAAATGGCGCGGTTCAGTTCCGCCGATTCAAAAAGTTTCGGTTGTCCGTTATGGCCATTGGTAAGGACATGTGTCTTTGGTGGCGGACCGATTTGTTCAACGCCAAGGCGATTCCCCACAATAAATATTCTTTCACGAATTTGCGGGACTCCATATTCAGCCGCATTGAGAATCCAGACTTCGACAAAGTAACCAAGATTGACGAATGTCTTTTTGATAATTTCCATTACTCTCTCACCGCTTGCATTGTTACGAGACAATAATCCTTTGACATTTTCAATGACAAAAATCTGGGGATTTAGAACCTCCACCCACCTGGCAAAATCAATAAACAAACTGTTGCGTGGGTCTCTTGGATCTTTCTGCGCTGGCCCGGCAATGCTAAAACCCTGGCATGGAGGCCCACCAATAATCACATGTGGTTTTACATCGCAAACAGCCTTAATATCCTCGATTGTTTGATACTTACGAATATCATCCTGAATTACCTTTAAAGTTGAATTGTTGGCTCTAAGAGTATTGGCAGCCCAGGTATCTATTTCCAATGCAAGCGCGCTTTTATAGCCCGCAAAACGAAAACCCAAACTAAACCCTCCTGCGCCTGCAAACAGGTCAAGTGAAATGGGTTGGGACGGGTTGTTTTTAAAATTTTCCAAGTTTACATCTCACGGATGGTTCTGATTATAAGACGGGTGACGCCAATTTTGGGAGAGTCAGGGTAAACTACAAAACGAATGGATTGCAATGATTACACATGATACCAACCACGAAATGATCAACAGTCCCTTCAAATGAATTGGCGGAAAATCGCGCCTCCGTAAACAAATCATTGCTCTTTTGCCAACGCACACCTGCTACGTTGAACTCTTTTCGGGCGCGGCCTGGGTCTTATTTGGCAAGCCGCGCTTTCAAACCAGCATTTCTGACGGCGGACATGGCAACCGCTTAATTGGCGCGCTTGAAACTCTCAAGGAACGCATCGCGCCCGTCCACAACCGCCTGAAAACCGTCATCATCGAAAATCTTGATTGGCGCGTCTGTTTGGATCGTTATGACCGACCCAATACCGTGATGTACATTGATCCGCCTTATCCCGACAACGGCGCAAACTATTTTCACAACATGCGCGATTGGAAAGAGCATCGGGAATTGGCGGAGCGATTGCATAAGACGGAATGTAAATGGATTCTTT
>Ga0210004_1000662_pt1 | contig 21121 bp, 19 predicted proteins | sample CryGey13umfilter_FD_185450 | JGI IMG/M metagenome (GOLD analysis project Ga0210004, IMG submission 185450) | Groundwater microbial communities from aquifer in Utah, USA - Crystal Geyser 4/8/14 3 um filter (SPAdes) (version 3) | ecosystem: Environmental > Aquatic > Deep subsurface > Groundwater...
AAATAACGCCACATGAGACCCTATCTGGCGCAAAGGTTGTGATTACATGAAAACTGGCAAAAATCGAGTTTTTTTGAAAAAAGTTGAATTTTTTCTTTTTCTTATATCGGAGTTCCAGGCTGGATGGGTAATTGGGATTGTTAAATCGATTGACAAAGGAAGGAAAGGGGGGAGATGCTCTCCGATTACTCCTTTTTGTATCTCTCTTTTGCAAAGAGAGCTGCACCTAAAGCGCCAACAATCTGAGGTTCCTCAGATATAAGTGGTTTTAACCCAACTTTATCAGCCACCTTTTTAATCACCCCTATGTTCTTTGCAATTCCACCGCTTATAGCAAAATCGCTTTCTATCCCCACCCTTTGGAGTAAAGCGAATACCCTGCTTGCTATAGCCTCATGAACCCCGGAGAGTATCTCACTCTTTGGGACCCCGCTTCTTAGGAGAGAAACCGCCTCTGACTTAGCAAAAACAGCGCATGCAGAACTTATCATAGCATCCTTTTTAGCCTCTAAGGAGGTTTTACCAATATCTTCAAGGGGTATACCCAGTACATCTGCCATTACCTCACAGAATCTTCCTGTACCTGCTGCACATTTATCATTCATTGCAAAATTCGTTACCTTCCCTGCTTCATTGCATCTTATGGCTTTGCAGTCTTGCCCACCCATATCGAGAATGGTCCTTACGGTTGGGAATAGATAGTTAGCCCCTTTGGCATGACATGAAATCTCTGTTATATTTTCATTTGCAAAAGGAACAATAACCCTCCCGTATCCGGTTGCTATAGTATACTCAATATCTTGAAAAGAGATGTCGGCATTCTTTAACGCTTCATCTGTTGCTTTTTTAGCAGTTAATGCACTATCTGCCCCTGTTCTGACAATACTGTATGATAGTATCTCATCATTTCTTAATATGACTGTTTCACCGCTTAAGGAACCTACATCTACCCCGGCTACTATCACTTTCTGCCTCCTTAAAGAGGGGTCAGACCCCAAATAGCTTGAACATCATACAGTTAAAAATAGGGGCGAACGGCCGTTCGCCTTACCGGATCAAAGTTTAATATTAAGCACGTTCTATGCGAACGTCCCTTACCCGTCCCGTCTATTACGCCCTTTGATTTGATGTTAATCAAATTTATGTTTAGCCTCAATCATTTCAATTCACAATATTCTTCGGGTTTACATCTCAAAACATTAAGAATGGTGGACTGTACTTTGGAATCCCCAAGCATGAAGGCGTGGTGTGTGTTTGTTGGAACCAGAATGTTGCAGCCAAATGTCTTGTAGGTCTGTACTATGCTATTCCCATCCCCTGTTCCTTTTCTCTTGTCACCTATCAACCTGTACCAGTCACCCACTTCCTCCACATAGAGCTCATAAGGCGACTCCCTTTGCGCACTGAAAATGCTGTAATAATATAGGCCCGGAGGAGCAGGCTTATCGTAGCCTTTTTCATGAAAGAGATTCTTGAACGGATGAGGTACCTCTTTGCCATCAAGAGTGTAAAGAGACTGATAAGTAGGGAAAAGCCAGTTGGCAAGGTTCTCTTTTCCCTCCAAATTTAAAAGAAATGCCTGGGCTTCTGCTTTGCTAGAGGCTAGTTTAATAAAAAATTCCCCCTCAAAAAGGCTGCTCCCTTCATTCACCACGGTTACAAGGAGAAGTTTATATACTTTAGAGGCATTGTACTCAGTTATATAGTAACGTCCAACCAGGCCTCCCAAACTTACTCCTATGATATTTACCTTTGCAGCATAGGTATTTTTCAGGGCGTCGTTTATCCAGTTGTCAGCTTGCCTTGCAATATCTTCAGCTGTGGCATCCTGCGGAGAAAACCGTATATCTGGTTGCCCCCACATGGTTCTGTAACCTGATTCACTATCATCGTACCCATTCCTTTTCAGAAACTCTTGAAGTTTATAGTAAGGCTCCAAGTAAGAATCCTTTTCCCACCACTCTTTCAATATGTAACCGTGAACAATGATAACTGGCAGGGTAATTCTGACCTCCACAGTGCTTTCCCTACCGGGGCCACTGGCCAGGCAGAAGGCAGTCGCTGTGAGGGTAAACACCTGGTCTTTGGTAAACCTGTCAATTCCCCATTTTTTGAGGTCAATCTTCAATCTATCCTGCCGTGGCCACTCAAGAAGTACTATCTTACCCGGACTGACCAGGTCTGTCACCGGAATCTTTTCTTCTACAGGCTGCCCGTTGATTGTGGCTTTCAGTTTAACGTACCGGGGTCCTTCTTGAGGTTCCTCGTGAAAGAACCCCACCTCAGCATCAATACCTAGCACTGTTGGTGAGACCATCCTGGCTTTGTACATTCGAACAACAGACATTTTAACCTCCTCGGCTAAAAAAAATTTTGGAAGTATGACTGCAAGAACTTGTTACAATAATACGGATAGATATTGTGAATATTGTCTGATACAGTACTTAGTACGGATCTGGTTCAGCAAATGTTGTGATTTTAGCACAGTTACATGCATTAAAACACTCTGACAATATCGTCTTAACCTGTTCAGGCCTTATATGTGGGTGTTTCCATACTATATGACCGTTATCAAAATGCCTCCAGTTCCAGTCAAATATCAAAGATTTCAGTTCTTTAAAAAGGGGAACTCCTGGATATGGGGTAAAAACGGTAGGCATGACAAGGTCTAGTTCCAGCGATGCCAGTTGTTCAATCTCCCTCCTTGAACCGTCAAGAGTAGAACTCGGCATACAGAATATATAATTGCCCCAAACATAACAACCATGATGTTTAAGCTCTTTTATTGCTTGTTTAACCTGCTCAGTCGTTTCCCTTTTCCTATATCCTTTGAGCACTTCATCTGAAAACGATTCAACCCCTATATATGCTCCAACAAGTCCATTTTGTGTTAGATTATTTACTTTTCCAAGTAAATAATCTGCCCTTACATTGAAAGCCATCCACTTTAAATCCCGTTCTGCTAAAAAGTTAATGGCTTCCCATGTATATTTATCATCTATAAAAAGATTATCATCCATGATACTCACTACATCAACCTTTTGCTTCTTGTATTCGTCAAGTACCCTTTGTATTTCTGAAAGCGGAGTATAAAGCTTATTAGGTGTGTGGACAGGAGCCGAGCAAAACAAACATCCGGAGTTACATCCCCTCACAATAAAAAGATACCCAGTTTTATCACCAAAAGGTGCCATGCTGCTCGTGGCAATAAGGATTGGGTGCTTTATATGATTAATTGGTTTGTCATATAAAGCCATGCTCAGCGTATTTTCTCCATAACCCTTAAATACCCGATCAAAATGTTTATCAAGACCAGGAAGCATGGTTCCATACCCACCTGCCTAAACCTCTTTAACTCCATATTCCCGGGCAACTCGGGCCATCTCAAATGCTGCTGGCGCTTTGAAGACATAAAAACTTATGCCTACTATATCATATCCAGTAGATAACACCTTTTTATATTCCTCCCAGGAGGGATACTCAAGAAAATCAATTTCTGGAAAATTTGCTTTTATCAATTGAGCTCCAAAAGCTGGAATAAAAACAGCTCGTTTGCGCTCGTCTCCCCATTTCCTAATAGTCAGTTCCAGTGGCTTATTATATACGGCAGTGGTTAGCAAGAATTTCTTTTGCATGTGATTATCCCCCTCCCTCAATAAATTGAGGTTTTCTTTATTTTTCTTACTCATTCAACTGATTTCATCTTTGACAAATCGGTCCCGATGGAAGATATTAATCGAAAAGTTATTATATGGGTCTGACCTATAAACGGAAACAGAAGTGCCGAACCAATTGATGTAGCCGTTGCGGCTAATACCAAGATATTTTGCGGCTTCGTTCGTGAACATTACTTGATTTTCTATAAAAGCTTTTATGAATTTCGAGCAATAAGAGCAGCTCCCAATGCACCAATCATTTGAGGATATTCCGGTATATATATTTTTGTCCCCAATTTTTCCTCCAACGCCCTGACCATGCCTATGTTCTTCGCTACTCCACCAGTCATAACAACATCATTTTGCATACCTATTCTATTTACCATGCCGAATATTCTGTCAGCTATAGACTCGTGAATGCCAGCCAGGATGTCATTTCGCGGTATTCCCTTGTGTACATGAGAGACCACCTCAGACTCTGCAAATACTGCGCACATACTGCTGATATGGGCCTTTTCTTTGTATTCTAAAGAAAGTTGTCCTATATCTTCGAGAGGGACCTCCAATGCCTTTGCCATAGTATCTAAGAATACGCCTGTTCCGGCCGCACACTTATCATTTCCAGCAAAGTCTTCTACTACTCCATCTTCATTAATGCGTATTACCTTGCTGCTCTCAGCGCCAACATCAATTACCGTCCTTGCTTTTGGGAATAACCAGTGGCTTCCTTTGGCATGGCATAGCATTTCTGATTTAGATTGTTTTGCAAAAGGAACCAACCTTCTCCCATAACCTGTAGAAACGATATTTTTCAACTCCTCAAAAGATATGTTTGCTTTTTTAATGGCCTCATCTATTGCCTTTTTGGCGACTAAAGCCCCCTCTTCTTCTGTTGTAAGTACACTGGTAGACAAAATGTTGTCATCTTCTAAGATAAGCACTTTGGTGCTCAGAGAACCAAGATCAATGCCTGCAGTTATCATCCTTTTCTTCCCCTCCTGTACAATCATATCGATAGGATTGATGAAAAATAAACTACACTTTGCTTGGTCAATTTTGGTCTGTTGGTGAAGGTTGATAAAGCTTCAGCCATTTGACACGGTTAAAGTCGGTATCATTGGAAGCAAGATTGATAATTCCACTCTCTTTCATAACTTGGAGAGTAAGGGCATCGTTGGATAAGAAACCATACTGAGTTTTCATCTGCTGGCTTTTCTCTATGGTTTTTATATCTATGGAGAGGATATTCACATTGAGCCTTATCACCTCTGTGGGAATTACAATATGGCTTCTCAACTTCTTTACTACCTCAGGATGGCCTTTAAGATATTTTGGAAGGTTCTTTGTCTCAATGTCGAGAAGGGACGAAGCTTCCACCATCATCAAACGGTGGCTGGTCTCCTGAATTACTGCTGTGGAGGTTATACCCTGAAGTTCGCCTTTTTCCACCCTATAAAAGAAATCTGTGCACGATGGATTAAACCTGGACCCCTTAGAAAAATGGTACACAAAGATATTAGCGTCAATAAAGACTAGGGAATCTCTCTCAAGCTCATGAAAGAGCAAAGTTTAGACCTCCTCAGGAAGGAAATCTGATTCCAAGGCTATTTCATCTACGACATCTCCTCTACGAGGGATGATAATACCGCTGGTGCTTTTTGCAACACTCTCTATCTCCTCAATGATAAGACGCACCCTGGTATGATTTTTCAAATGAGGGGTTGAAAGAGGCTTTAAGATTCCATCTTCGTAAACGGCATCTATTATCTTTGACATGTTTGAAGCCTCCTTTGGTCTTTTTAAGGAGACCAAGGATCAATAAGTTCGATAAAATACTATGATTAATTTAGACCTGATGATAAGGGTACAGAATATTTAAGTCAAGGAATTTCTGGAAATCTGGAACTCGGAGGGACGGAGGTGACTTCTGGGCCGGGGTATCTGCCCCCAAAAGTAAGTCAGGGCCTTAGGAACTGCATTTCCAGTCAGGTTCTGGGAAGTAGAATATACACTCTCCTTTATGTTATTTTTTGAGAGCAGGCTCATACCAACAACCGGGGTCCTCTCCCATGGGGTCTCCTGCTATAGCGGCTGCTCCTCTGCATCCACCGCATGCATACTGATACTCACACCTCCCGCATTTACCGCCTACTTTCCTTGATTGCAGTTTCTTCAATAAAGGAGAATTTACCCAAACATCCTTCAATCTATCTCTTCTGATGTCGCCAACCTCCGCTACTAAACCAAGAGGGCAGGGGACGATCTTACCATCCACTGTGAGACCGGCCCCTACTATTCCTGCCCCACAGCCCAGGGATACTTTTTTTGAATAAGGATCGATGCATGTATTCTGCATTTTCTTATTTACTATAAAGATATGGGGCAGCTCAGAGGTTATAATAAGCGTGGGGATAGCCTCCTGTATTTCAGCAAGAAATCTCAGCATCTCTCCTCTTTGCTCTATCGATAAGCAGAGGTGAACAAGTTTCTTTGCCCTTCCTACAGGTGCCATATCCCCTGCTTCAAATACACCTACCCCAAGATCAGAGGCGAGTTTGATCATTTCGGGAAGTTCCTCATAGTTTAATAGAGATATGGTGGCCTCAATCCCCACATCAGGGAAACCCAGGCTCACACAAGTTTCGATTGCCTCTACCGCCCTTTCAAATGAGTCTTTTCCTCTTATTGAGTTATGGGTTTTTGACTTAGCCCCGTCAAGGCTGATCCTTATTTGATTGACGCCGGCATCCTTCAACCTTTGTGCTACGGATCGGTTAAGGGAAAATCCATTGGTATTGATCCCTACCGATAGCCTCTTCGATGCATACTCTGCCAGGGCAAATATGTCTTTTCTAACCAGTGGCTCTCCACCGGCTATCAACAGGTGTTTTGTTCCGGCCTCTGCCATGTTATCTATAGCCATAAATGCCTCTTCAGTGGATAACTCATACTCGGCAGGTTCCCCTGCTTCCACCACACAATGAATGCATCTCAAATCACAGGCATGAGTGAGCGCCCAGGCAATAACCACAGGATGATTCAGCCGGGAGACCTTCCTTTGATATTTATCCCAGGTAAAATCCAGGATGTCTGATGGAGAGAAACGTAAATAAGTAATCTCTTCTTCTTTCATCTACTCCTCCCTTATCTTGACTTTAGGCAGAATAAGCATCCTCTCCTCTATATCCATTACCATCGAATTGAAATGCCTTGAATGGAAACGCAGAAACTGAATCCTCAATCTATCACCATAAAAAGACAAAGCGGTTGGTGATGGAACACGTTCAAAGTAAAGGAAAGATCACACCCCAGGAATGCAGAGTTCTTCTGGTTTACAACCTAGAACCTTAAGAATTGTGGATTGCACCATAGTATCCCCGAGCATGAAGGCGTGGTGTGTTCTTGTGGGCACCAGGATGTTATGTCCGAATGTCTTGTAACTTTGTACTACGCTGTTTCCGTCGCCTTTGCCGATCTGCTTATCACCCGTTACTTTGTACCAATCATTGCCTTTTTTTTCCACCACGAGCCGGTATGGGGTTTCCCTTTCCGCGCTGAAGATACTGTAATAATGTACGCCCGGAGGAGCAGGTTTATCATAACCATTTTCGTGAAAGAGATTCTTGAAGGGGTGTGGTACTTCTTTGCCCTCAGGAGTATAAAGAGACTGATAGGTAGGGAAAAGCCAGTTTAAAATATTCACTTTCCCCTCAGTGTTTCGAAGAAGAGCTTCCGCTGCCCTCCTCGTTGGTATACCGAGAATATATTTACCTTCAAAAAGGCTGCTCCCTTCATTCACCACAGTCACCAGGAGAAGTTTATATACTTTAGAAGCGTTGTACTCAGTTATATAATAGCGTCCCACCAGTCCTCCTAAACTGACTCCTATGATATTTACCTTTGCAGCATAGGTATTTTTAAGAGCATTGTCTATCCAGTTGTCCATTTGCTTGACAATATCTTCGGACGTGGCATCCTGCGGAGAAAAAAGGATATCAGGCGGACCCCAAACGCTTCTATAGCCAGATGTATCATCAATATCGTAACCGTTTTTTGCAAGAAATTTGTGCAGGCTGTAGTATGGCTCCCAGTATGAATCCTGATCCCACCATTCTTTTAATATGGTACCATGAACAATGATAACTGGCAGTGGTATTTTAACCTCCATAGCACTTTCCTTGCTATAACCGCTAGCCGGGCTATATGCGACTGCAGTAAGATCGAATACCTGGTCTTCGGTAAACTTACTAATCCCCCATTTTGTTAGATCGATCTTCAATCTATCCTGATTTGGCCATTCAAGAAGCGCAATCTCACCCGGACTGACCAGATCTGTCACCGGAATCTTTTCTTCCACAGGCTGTCCGTTGATTGTTGCCTTCAGTTCAACGTACCGGGGACCTTCTTTAGGCTCACTGTGAAAGAACTCCACTTCAGCATCGATACCCAGCACCGTGGGTAAAACCATCCTGGCTTTGCGTATTAAAACAGCGGACATTTGTTAACAACCCCCTATTCTTTATTTAAAAAAGATTTTAAATAGTGCTAATGATGCTGTTTCCCAGATCTGGTTCAGTAAATGTCGAGATTTTGGCACAGTTGGATGTTGCAAAAGAGTCAATATATATCGTTTTTACCTGTTCAGGCCTTATATGTGGGTGTTTCCATACTATATGACCATTGTCATAGTGTCTCCAATTCCAGTCAATTATCAAATGCTCAAGCTTTTTAAAAAGAGGCGTGCCTGGATATGGAGTAAGAATAGTGGGAATAACGAGATCCAAATCCAACGATGCTAAATGTTCTATTTCTTTTCTTGTGCTTTCGATAGTGGCATTTGGCTCACAGAACATATATGTACCCCAAATGTAGCAACCGTAGGATTTAAGCTCTTTTATTGCCTGATCAATCTGGTCAGTTGTCTCCCTTTTTTTATAATCCTTGAGGGTTTCATTAGAGAACGATTCAACTCCTAGATATGCCCCCACAAGCCCACTTTGTGTGAGCTTTTCTACTTTTCCAATTATGGAATCAGCTCTCACATTGGCCATCCATTTTAAATTTCTTTCCGACAAAAGATTGATGGTTTTCCGAACGTGTTCTTCATCTAAGAAAAGGTTATCGTCCATAATAGAAACCACATCGACTCCTTGATCTTTATACTCATCAAGTACTCTTTGAATTTCTGAAAGTGGTATATAAAGTTTATCAGGAGTAAAAAAAGGGGTACAACAATATTGACATCCTAAGTTACATCCTCTTATAACGAACAGATACCCTGTCTTTTCTCCGAAAGGTGCCATACTACTCCTGGCAATAAGAACTGGATGCTTTATCTGATTAATTGGTTTGTCATATAAGGCCATACTCAGGGCGTCTTCTCCATAACCCTTGAATACCCGATCAAAATGTTTATCAAGATCAGGAAGTATTGTTCCATACCCACCAGCCCAGACCTCTTTGACTCCATATTCACGAGCAACTTTGGCCATTTCAAAGGCTACTGGTGCTTTAAAAACATAAAAGCTTATGCCTACTATACTATAATATCCAACGGACAATGCTTTTTTATATTCATCCCAAGATGGATATTCAAGAAAATCAATTTCTGGAAAATTTGCTTTTATAAATTGAGCTCCAAAAGCTGGAATAAAAACAGTTCGTTTGCGCTCGTCTCCCCATCCCCATTTTCGAATAGTTAGTTCCAGTGGCTTATTATATACAGCGGTTGTTAGTAAAAATTTCTGGTTCTTTCGTAAAAAAGTTGAACTCAAATACCTGCATTCGTAGAACCGGTTTTTTAGAAAAAGACACTATGTCCTCAACTACTTCATCTTTAAAATCACTACTGCTATCTCGGAAGGTATCAACAACAAGATAAAACGGCTATTCTGCATGGCTTACGGTTATAAAGATGTCCAATACTTCTTGCTCAAGATCCATCAGCATTGCGGATTACTCAATCCACGGCTTTCAACTTAAATACTTCACCATAAACCCCTGACTGAATCTTTCAGGGATAAATAAAGGATACCCCCACCTTCAGGTGAGGGTATCCTTCTATGTTTGGCTCTGCTCTGTACCTTCTACTTGCCAATGTCTTCAGGCCAATCCTGAGTAGGCGCAGGTACTTCTAAAGGCACCGGCTTACCACCCTTCCAGTACTTCTCTACAACAGGATGCCCCTTATCCCGAAGAAATGCCTCTAAATCCGCTGCCTTCGGACTGTCTATCTCTGTGGCTATCTTGTCATAAAGCTCCTCCGGGATAGCATCGGCTATCTGTTTCTTTAAGCTCTCATGTATCCATACTATCCTCTCCCAACCACCATCTCCTCGCTGAAAGGTCTTCTCTCTTACAAAAGGTATCGCAGCTCCCATGTACCCATGCCCCTGTACTCCTCCGCATGCCTCGGCTGCCATCTTCGAAAAGGTTAGTCCTTCTCCTAGTGGTGTCTCTCCTTTGTATGTCCTGTCTACAAGTCCTATCCCGTCAACCTGAGGGATATAAAATACTAATATCTCGAATCACCCTCACGAGGTCATCGGATATTTGATTGTGCTGTAAAGATTTAAACGCTTGATGGTACGGTTGGTCTTCTCATACATGTACTCGTTGATGGCCTGATACTGACCGGATGCCTTGCTGATGGGCTCTCCCTTGGGTAGCTCGTCTATGTAACCATGCGGGTCTATCTCCATGGCTATCTGAGCACCTTTGTATGATATGATACCACAGAACGGCATTCTCTCAGGGGTAAGTATGCATACATGGTTCGGGGCAAATCCCTGACATAGTGTACAACTGAAAAAGTTGTCCACGTCGTCATCCTCTATACCCAAACGACGACTGTCGCTTAAATCCCACTTGGGCTTGATCTCCTCTTCTAAAACCTGCTGGATTAACTCTGGGCCACCTACTTCAGGAGCCCCTACTATGATTCTGGCCTCCATCTTCTCTGCAATGGGATAGGCTGACTTGGTAAGGGCTATTACTGCCTGACACATTTTGCGAAGGGTAAACCTGTCTGCTACTCTCTTGGCTACTCTCATCCACCAGGTATGCCTGGTGTTGACTCCCATGAGCCCTTCCATCCCCTCCAGGTTGTCACACATCGCCCTCATGAAGAACTCATCATAGTCCGGCTGTATCTCACTCCCCCATATCTTGAACTGCATTCCTATGGGAAAAGAAGATCCCTCCGGAGTCTCATCTATATCAGGACCTATTATCTGAATGACGTTGTCCCTCACCTCATCTTCATTCGGAGTAACCTCTAGAAGCATAAAGATGCTGCCAAACCACTTGGGACCTCCATACTCAACATAAAAATCATCCTTCCTTATCCGCTCCCCCATGTGCCTCGGACTGATATCTAAATCAATCTCCTCCAAAGCCTCCTCAAGATCTTCAGGAACATGATAAATCTTACCTTCCGGTATCTTGACCATTACCTACCTCCTTTTACGGTGTTTATTTGAGTTGTAATCCAACAACTCCAAAATTAACGAAGTCTATTAAGTTCACACTGAAAAATTCCCTTTTCCTCTCTCTGGTTCAGGTTTTTTGACCCATCTATGACTCGCTACAAGCAGTTTGCAGGGATCAGTGAACAGGGATCAGGATGGATTACATAAGTTATACCAACTGCTGGAATAAAACAGAGGAAGTTTTGGAAAATAATTGCTGAATGCTGATAACTGCCCCCTGTAAACTGTTATAAGATGTTTGCTCCAAAGGAAATTTTTCATTTTTCAGGGTGAACTATTTAAGTAGCTTCGTTCAGGAATTTAATCCCCGGGTATAGTTAAAGCCAGCCTCTTCTTCAACTAAACATCCTACAATAATTTATACAAAAACTGTACCAACTTCCATTTTTTCAATCTAAGCGATAAATAATTGTTGCAAAATTTATTCTAACATATTGACATGGCTTACTTTTTACAAGCCAACTTTTTATATATAAAGAACCTATTATTCAATAATAAGACATTTATGAAAAGGGTAAGAGATTAAATAGCAGGCTTATTGCACATCTTTGGGAGCAAAAAAGACCCTAATTGGCTACTTTCGTGTGCAAGTTGAAATAGACAATTTTATTTATCTCCATTTTTGGATTGAACTTTGTCCCTAATCTTTAGACGGGTTAACTTCTTCACAAGGGTGTTTCGGTGTATTTTAAGTATCTTTGCGGCTTCAGTTTGGTTCCAGTTCGTCTTTTCTAATGTCTGAAGGATGAATCGCTTCTCAAACCCTTCTTTGATCTTCGTTAGCCCTAATTCATCGTCTCTTATTTCTTCCACTTCTTGTCCATTTTGTTTCCCATCCATAAACAGTTCTATTGGGAGATTGCTCAATGTTATTAACCTATCCTGTCTGGAAAGGACAACCAGCCTTTCAACTAGATTCTGGAGCTCTCGAACATTTCCAGGCCAGGAGTATTTACAAAGGGTCGCAAAGGCATTAGGTGAAAATCCTTCGATCTTCTTATTATGGTGCTTGTTGTAAGTTTCAAGAAAGAACTGTGCCAACAACGGAATGTCATTTTTACGCTTCCTCAATGGCGGCAGATGGATGGGTACAACATTGAGGCGAAAGTAAAGGTCACTTCGAAATCTATTTCCCCGAACCTCCTTTTCTAAATCTATATTTGTGGCAGCGATTACCCTTACATCCAGGGTGACGGTTTTGTTACTTCCAATCCTTTGAATCTGTTTATCCTGTAAAACTCGGAGCAATTTCGATTGAAGGTCTAAACGTAGTGCAGATACCTCGTCAAGAAACAGGGTGCCACCGTTGGAATGTTCAAACTTTCCCAGGGTGCGGGCCATGTGCACCTGTAAATGCCCCTTTCTCGTAACCAAAAAGTTCACTCTCCATGAGTTCTGAAGGTATGGCGCCGCAGTTCACCACCACAAATGGGCTATCCTTTCTGTTGCCCTGATAGTGTATTGCCCTGGCGACCAGTTCTTTTCCTGTTCCACTCTCTCCCGTAATCAAGACACTGGTTGAGGTAGACGTCACCTCCTTAATAATGTCAAATATCTCTCTCATCTTTCTGTCTTTGCTGATAATCTGTCCAAAACGATGGCGTTCTTTGGCCTCTGAACGGACGTGCTCTATTTCTTTCTGGAATCTCTGTTTGACTAGAACCTCTGTCAGAAAGGAAATGAAATGGACCTCTTCGGTTGGTTTTGCTATACAGAGACTGGCTCCCAACCTTAAATACCCTGGTAGACTCCTTAAGATGCCAAGATACGAAACCAGAACTACATCGACCTCTCCGTTAATCTCCTTTACCCTTCTGACAAAGTTCACTCCTTCGGCGTTAGATGTATCGAAACTGATGAGTACTACATTAATTTTATTGCCTTCGATGATATTCAGGGCTGTTTGGTTGCTCTCGGCAGTGAATACCTGATAACGATCCTTGAGTATCGCCTTCAGGGACTCTCTGAATTCTTCTTCGTCATCGACTATCAAAATGGATTCCTTATCCTTCAATTTTACCTTCTACATAGGAGGGTGTTTCGAAAATAACATTCGGATACTGTCATTTCGAGTGAAACGAGAAATCTTATTTATAACGGCTAGGTAAAAAGATCTCTCCCTTCGGTCGAGATGACACCTTAATAAAGAAACGTACTACTAGTGCTTTGACTCATAAATAACTTTACCAAAAATGTCTCCCCTCCCTTGGTGGGAGGGGATTAAGGGGAGGGGGCAACATAGCGATTCTTCACCCCCACCCTAACCCTCCCCCATCAAGGGGGAGGGAATATTTATAGTAATTCATAGTAAAGGTATTAAAGGGACATTCCACTAGTACATAGACTCTATTATCTCCTTGTACATCTCATTGATATATTTCCGTTTGACCTTCATAGTGGGAGTTAATTCTCCGCCTTCCTGGTCCAGTCTCCTGTCAAATATGGTAAACTTCTTTATGGTTTCAACACTGGCCATGGTCTTGTTTACCTTTTCCACCTCCGTGGTGATCAACCGCTTAATCTCTGTATTTTTTGACAGATCAGAATAGGTTGTAAAGGGGATGCGGTTGTCCTGGGCATATTTCACAACATTGTCCTCATCGATCATAATTAAAGCCGTCAGGTATTTTCTTCCATCCCCGATCACTATGGCATCATTGATGTAGGGACTGAATTTAAGCTGGTTTTCAATATTCTGAGGGGCAATATTTTTACCCCCTGCTGTAATTATCAAATCCTTTTTCCTGTCGGTGATCCGCAGATACCCCTTTTCATCTAGCTCCCCCACATCTCCTGAGTGCAGCCAGCCATCTATTAATGTCTCATGGGTAGCCTCAGGATTTTTGAAATAACCCTGAAACACATTGGGTCCTTTGACCAGTATTTCACCATCCTCGGCAATCTTAATCTGCACACCCGGGACAGCCTGCCCCACAGTACCGATCTTTATGTCATCTCCCAGGTGGACACTGGTTGGACCACAATCCTCTGTTTGGCCGTAGATTTCCCTCAGGGGAATACCAATACTATGGTAGTATTGCAAAACATCGGGAGAAATAGGGGCTGCTGCGGATATAGCCAATCTTACCCTGTCAAAGCCCAATCTTTCTTTTAATTTACGGAATGCACTGAAGCGGGCAACGAGATAGATAATCCGCCATAAAAAAGGGGCATTTCCCCTCGTCAGCTTCAAGTCTGTAATCTTTCCACCTATCTTCAAGCTCAAATGATAGACCAGTTTTTTCAACAAGGTAGACTCACTCATGCGTATGGTAATGGTGGAGGAATACTTCTCCCATATCCTGGGGACAGCAAAGAAAACAGTGGGGGATACCTCAACCATATTCTGGGTAACAGTATCGGTATTTTCAATGAAATTTACAGTATACCCGTATCTTATTGCCAAGAAAACTGAGAACATCCTTTCTGCTATATGTGAAAGGGGCAGGAAAGACAATACCTCATCCGTGTCATACAGGGGAAGGGCATCGTTTATTGCACCCGTTGTCCATACGATATTGGCATGGGACAACATCGCCCCTTTGGGAGGACCGGTAGTCCCTGAGGTATAAATTAACAGTGCTGTATCTTCTGGTTTCGCTTCATTCAATCGGGTTTCGAAGAGGTCGGGGTATTTTTCCTCTAAATCCCTACCCAATTTTATAAGATCTTCAAAGCTCATCACCATAGGGTCGTTAAAGTGTTTCAACCCTTCCATATCAATGACAATTGTCTTTTCCAGTTTAGGTAAGTTTGTTCTGACCCTCAATACCTTGTCTAATTGTTCCTCGTCCTCTGCTATATGAAATCTTGCCTCTGAGTGTTCTATGATATATTCACATTGCTCCGGCGAATTAGTAGTATATATGGCTGACGTAATTCCACCTGCAGCCATGATACCCAGATCCGCATACAGCCATTCAGGACGATTTTCACCGATAAGGGTGACACGCTCACCTTTTTTTAACCCAAGGGCAATAAGACCCAGACTAACGTACTTTACATTTTCGCCGTATTCTTTCCATAATATATCTTTCCAGATTCCATACTCCTTCTTCCTGAGGGCAACCCTGTCGCTGTATTTCTGGACTCGGCTCAGAAACAGGGTGGGTATTGTATCTTCTCTCATAACCCTTTCCTTCATTCAATAGGTGATGGCTTCGTAAAAAGTTCATCTGCGGCGTTGCGCTGCATCCTTCGTCCTTGCGGCGTACCTCTAAGTACGCCTCACTCCTCAGGATTTGCGCGCCTTGCATCTGGAGCTTTTTACTTTGCCATCCCAATTTTGACTTTTTAGAAGTTCACCAATAGGTTGGCAAAAAAACTGTACGATTTTGCCAATCTTGTTTATAAATCTATTCTAAACGACAGGCAGTAGTCAAGTAAAAACTAAGACAACCCAGTAATTCAGACACTGGACTTCAGACTTTTCTGTAACCGTTCACGGTAATTACAACAGCAGGCTTAAGCCCGCTGTTATATAAAGCTTGGGGCATTTTTGCCAACTGTTAACTGCAAACTGTAAACGGATATCCTCTATCTTTGTTAATCTCCGGCCATCCTCTCCTTCAGTCTATAGTCTATAGTCTGTTGTCTAATGTCTGAATCACAGGTTTTGCATTGACAACAGGGTTGTCCTGGGATAGGATAAATAATTAATGGATTGTCGTTATACCTAATAGTTCAGAGGAGGATCCGATGAGCAGTCAAACTGAGGAGATCAGAAGGAAGAAAATCAAGGAGGCATACCGGGAGGCAGCAACAGACTTTACTACAGACTCGGGTATTCCGGTAAAGAATGTATATACCCCTGAGGATGTTTCAGGTATTGATTTTGGTAAGGATATAGGTCTTCCTGGACAGTATCCTTTTACAAGGGGACATCATCCAATGATGTACAGGGGAAAGCTATGGAATATTCGGGAGATCGCGGGACTTTCCACACCGCAAAAGTTCAACAAGAGATGTAAATTTCTGGTGGAACAGGGGGTCAGTGCCCTTGATTGGGAGCTGGATGGCCCCACCCTGTATGGAATTGAACCTGATCAGCCCATGGCTGAGGGCCAGTTGGGGGTCTGCGGTGTTGCCCTGCACACATTCAGGGATGTGGAGATATTGAGTGAAGGACTGCCGTTAGATGAGTTGAGTTTGTCTTCTGACGCCTTCTATCCTGATGTATGGCAATCTTATATATTGACGGCAAAGAAAAGGGGCTATGATATAAGCAAGCTTAGAGGAATAGGAGGGGGAATATTCTATTACGGTCCGTCGGTATTTCCAAGCCGAATGGATTGGCTTGTCCATAAAGGAGGTTTTTCTACCCTGGCAAGATGGGGAAATGACTTCTGTGAGTATGTATGTAAAAATTTCCCAAAATGGAACATCTGGTTTACCAGCTCTTATGATTTACAGGAAGCAGGGGGAAATGCCATCCATGAAATAGCGTTTACAATTGCCATGGCTAATGAATTTATTCGTGAGATGTTAAAGAGGGGCATGGATATAAATGCTATTAGCAGCAGATTAAGCCCTGTTCTTGGTGCGAATAGGGATTTCTTTGAGGAGATAGCCAAACTGCGGGCTGCACGGAGGATATGGGCTAAAACCATGAAGGAAGAATTCGGAGCCACGGACCTAAAGGCTATGTGTCTGAGGTTCCATGTAGATGTATCAGGGTCAAATTTCACCCGTCAGCAGCCTTTGGTTAATATTGCCCGGGGGGCTTTGGGAACCCTGGCTGCTGTTCTTGGCGGCAGTATGGGCATACAGACCCCTTCATTCGATGAAGGATGGGCTACGCCTACGGAAGAGGCAGTTAGGCTTGCCATCAGAACCCAGCAGGTTATTCGTTATGAATCAGGGGTAACAAGGGTTGCCGATCCTCTGGCAGGTTCTTACTATGTTGAGTGGCTTACAAGTGAATTGGAAGAAAAGATAGAGTCTATGGTTCATCAAATCGAACAGATGGGTGGGTGGCTGAAAGTCCTGGAAAAGGGCTGGGTTCATGAACAGCTTAAAGAAGGGCTTCTGGAGATTCAGAGAAAGGTAGAGAACGGAGAGAGGACAGTAGTAGGCGTAAATCGTTTTCAGATGCCGCCCGAAGAGGATTTTAAACCAGAGGTCTATGCTCCTGATACTTCAGATGTGGAAGAGTACTTAGATGAATATAAAAAATTTAAGGAGAGAAGGGACTATAAGAACCTACGAGAAAAGATTAAAAGCCTGCAAAAGGCAGCTTCTGATCCCGGAATAAACCTTGTTCCTTACGTCTATGATGCTTTAGAGGCTGATGCAACCTTCCCTGAAATAATAGGTGCTCTGAGGATGAACGACGGGTTTGAATACGATTGGGCGGGAGAAAGGGATTTCCCTTTTTAAAGATTGACGGCTTCGTAAAAAGTCCATCTGCGGCGTTGCCTGCCTGTGCCCTGCACGCAGACAGGCGCTGCATCCCTCGTCGTTGCAGCGTAACTATGGAAATAGTTCACCGTTCACTGTTTACCGTTCACCGTTCACCGTAAGTGCATGGTTTGTTGACGGACAACGGTCAACGGATAACGGTCAACAGATAATAGGATTTGCGCGCCTTGCATCTGGAGCTTTTTACTGTGCCGTCTGATTTTTGACTTTTTACGAGTCTATCAAAGATTGATTCAGGAGGGATTCTATTACAATGAAACTAAAAGTGGTTACAGGGAAGATAGGTTTAGATGATCACTACAGAGGGATCCTGTCTGTTAATAAGGCGCTTACAGATGCTGGTATGGAGGTAGTTTACCTGGGTACCGGTCAGAGGGTTGACAGCATGGTTGAGGCAGCATTACAGGAAGATGCAGATGCGGTAGGGCTTAGTTTCCTCTGCGGAGGACATCTTCAGATCATGCAGAGGTTTATGAACAGGATGAGAGAACGGGGGCTGGATAATGTCCTGGTTCTGGTCGGGGGGGTTATCCCTGATCAGGACATACCAACACTGATAAACGATATTGGTATTTCCCAGGTCTTTTTGCCAGGGACACCACTTAAGGATATAGTGAACTTTTTACAAAGCCATAAAAAATAAAGGATTAAGATAAACCAAGAGGGATAAAAATAGAAAAACCCAGGTGCTATAGACTATACAACCTGGGTTTTTCTCATAAAAACATTTTGCGGTTATTTACTTGCCAAGGGCCTTCAATGCCTCACCGTATGCCCCCATCAGTTGCTGCGCTACTACCTTATCCCTTTTTCCCTCAGGCTCAAACCCTTTAGATGGTTCAGACTCCAGGACAAACTGCAGGTGAACCAGTGCCTTCTGGGCAGATTCCTTGACATCGCCCACAAGAAGCATTGCCTTGATCCTGTGGATCATAAGGTTATCAGGGGCAGCTTCCATCGCCTCATCGATAAACTTGTAAGCGGCAACCTTGTCACCCCCCATGAAAGGAGGTAGCAACCCTTTCAGGTAGCCCAGAAGCAGGGCGGGCATCCCGCCAAAATATTTTTTATCGATTTTATAAGCCGCTTCACCATAAGAGAGGGCTGTTTTAATGTCCTTAGCTACAGCAGCAGAGTAAGCCTTCCAGAAATTTGCTTCTACGCTTTTGGGGGCTAACTTCATAAATGCATCGGTTATCTCGCCTGCCAATCCCAGGTATTCATATGACTCTGCCTCTGTATCTGGTTTGGCTGCCAGGTCCATAGCGAGGTATATGGTAAGCCTGGATAACATCTCATATGCCGCCATGTTTTTGGGCTTTTTCTCAACGATTTTCTGCAGTAACTCGATACCTTGCTTTGCCTTTTCAGGATCAGCCCTTTGCTCAAAAAGCTTTTTTGCATCATCCATTTTACTAGCGCTGGATACAGCCGGCATAGAAAACAGCATTATTACACCGACTACTAATACAAAATTCAAGAAAAATAGATTAACTTTTTTCATATTATCCTCCTGTACGTAAGAGAAAAAATTAACTAATCGACTATTCAACAAAACCTAAACAATCACTACTATTTTCAGTTGTTCACCTCCTCTCTACTGTATTTATTATCTTCAATCATCCCCCTTATTTATAGTCCTTTTTGTTCAAGATATTGTTGCCTATTCCACTATAGGTATTTATATAATCCAATTTAATATCTGTCAAGCATTTTTAATAATTATTTTACTTTACAGCCCTTGAGACTTTTTTGAGGCTAAAAGTTATTTGATTTTTTGATCAACTTAATGTATAATACGTAACTACTCAGGCACAAAGTGGCAAAGGCACATAGGCACAAAGCAGAGCAGGGTCGTTTCGTTGTTTTTTCCTTCTTTGTGCCTTTGGTACTCTGTGCCTTTGTGCCTACCTGAATAGTTACATATATATACATGGTTCGTTGTCATCCAGGCAGTTGGCTATCTACTATGGGATATATTATGGGAGGTTACCATTGAAGAGAAGGGTAGTTATAACGGGTATGGGGGCTATAACCCCCTTGGGTGTGGGGTTAGATAGGAATTGGGAAAGAATATGCAAAGGGGAGTCGGGGATATGCAGAATCACGAACTTTGATCCATCGCCCTTTCCGTGTCAGATAGCAGGAGAAATCCATGATTTTAATCCCGTGGATTTTATCGATGCCAAGTTTGCAAAGAGGATGGATACCTTTATTCAATATGCTGTGGCCACCGCCATGATGGCGGTAGAGGATTCGGGTTTGAAAATGGGAAATGCCGACGCCCATAGAATGGGAGTATTTATCGGTACTGTATGGGGGGGCATTCCTGCATATGACAGGGGCTTGAAGGTCTTAGAGGAGAAAGGATACAAGAAGATTTCTCCTTTCCTCATTCCTTCCGCTATCCCAAATCTGGCAGCGAGTCAAGTAGCCATTCACCTGAAAGCAACGGGGCCAAATGCCTGCTCAGCAGATGCATGCGCCGCAGGGGCACACGCCATAGGTGGCTCATTAAAGATAATCCAGAGGGGTGATGCCGATGTGATGATCGCTGGAGGAGCCGAGAACATTACTACCCCCCTTATCCTGGCCGCTCTGTGTAATATAAAAGCCCTTTCCTGCCGAAACCAGGAACCAAAGAAGGCAAGTAGACCTTTTGATAGAGATCGGGACGGGTTTATACTGAGTGAGGGGGCCGGGCTTCTGGTTTTGGAGGAATTAAACCATGCTCTGTCGCGCAATGCCAGAATTTATGCAGAAATTGGGGGCTATGGAATGACATCCGATGCCTACCATATAGTGAGCCCTCATCCAGAAGGGATAGAGGCTGCCAGATGCATGCAAATAGCCCTTGACGATGCAGAGATCCATCTGGAAGAGGTTGATTATATAAATGCCCATGGTACATCAACCGTCTATAATGACAGATCAGAAACACTGGCGATAAAGAAGGTATTTGGAAAACATGCCTACAATCTGGCGATTAGTTCCAATAAATCGATGATAGGACATTTGATGGGTGCATCAGGAGGGGTAGAGGCAGTCTTTACCGTATTAACCATTTATAATGGAACGGTTCCGCCTACTATAAATTATGAGAATCCAGACCCAGATTGTGACCTTAACTACATCCCTAATGTGGCTGAGAAGAGAGAGGTAAGGGCAGCCTTATCTAATTCATTTGGATTTGGCGGAGTCAATGGAAGTATTCTATTTAAAGCATTTTCAGGATAACAAACGATTATTGCTGGGCTGAAGTATCCTCTCGGCCAGCAGCTTAAGCCCGCCCTCGATTTGGCTACTCAAATGAATGCGAATTACGCGGCGTTTTTTGTTCTTGAGTGAGTGGAAATCGCCCAGAGCCTGCGCTCGCTGCAACGTAGCAAAGCCGTATTGCTGGCGTGGGATGGCAATGTCTTCTGTTCCATCGGCAGTCAAGATTATAAACACCCCTGTGTTCGGGCCGCCTTTGTGGAGTTGTCCTGTCGAGTGAAGATAACGGGGGCCATATCCCAGTGTGGTGGCAACCTTTAAGCGGTCGCGAAGCGACAA
>Ga0210004_1000664_pt1 | contig 21104 bp, 19 predicted proteins | sample CryGey13umfilter_FD_185450 | JGI IMG/M metagenome (GOLD analysis project Ga0210004, IMG submission 185450) | Groundwater microbial communities from aquifer in Utah, USA - Crystal Geyser 4/8/14 3 um filter (SPAdes) (version 3) | ecosystem: Environmental > Aquatic > Deep subsurface > Groundwater...
AACAGCCCTACTCGATATTGAGCCTCGGCTCTACAAGGTTAAGGGATACAGGCAGCTTCCTAAGCTTAGAGAGGCGCTTATGCGAGAGCTGAAGCTTGAGGTTAGAGGATCAGTGGATGACCAAATGTTAGTGAAGGCGGTAGTATAAATGAGCCATGGATGTTTCAACTAGAAATGGGATTGACTCAACTTTAGTACTCTGCCATCAATGTCATTGGGGATCGGAATGTTAAAGTGATACAGAATTGTTGGAAATAAATCGCTGATTCTTACACTTTCAATCTGACTGTCGGATTTTATCTCCTCTCCTCCGGCTATAAAGATCCCATGTTTTTTGTGGGCTCCTGTCCAAAACTGGACTCCAACTGCATCGTCCACCGCTTCGAACACTTCGTTTTTTTCTAGAGATATATCCGGCAAGGTAACAAAACCCTCGTTTACCTCGAATATAACATCTGGGACAATATCGTAGAGTTTCTCGGTTCTTATCTCGTCCTTAAAGTAAATCCTATTAAAAACAGCTTTATCAGTATTGATATCTTTTAAATTCATTAATCTTGTGGATAGGTCAGCTTTCAAGCTCTCTAAATCAGGACCATTTATACTATTCCTATTGAAGTACAGCCCATCGGTTCCATAGCCATTCATGTAGGCAAGTGTCTTTTGCCAATCAATAGCAACATTTATCTTATTTAAATTCTTTTTTCGGGCTTTATTCAAGTTCCTGAAAAAACTGTACTTGACCAGGAACTTGTCATACAAAGGTTTCGCCGTCGCCTTAAACTTATAAAAGTATTTATTGCCAACTTTTGATTTAAAGTTTACGTTTTTATGCAGTATCCCTTGCTGAGCAAGATACTCGTTTACATAAACAAGGGTCTTTATCGCGCCAAACCCATGATCTGATACAATGAACTTTATCGCATCATCTCGATCCCATACTTCTTTTATAAATTGATCTAATTTATTATAATATGAGCTTATTAAGTTTTGGATAGGTCCTTTTTCATGGTAACTGGGATAGGCTGGGTCCAGATAATGCCAGAAGGCATGCTGAATTAGGTCAGCCCCTCTGAATACAACCACAAAAAAGTCGGGATCATACTTATCTAAAAGATAAGTACAAGCCTTTGTTCTGTATTCATTCATTTTCACGATATCCCGAAGCAATTTTTCATGATCTTTCTTTTTTCCTTCCGGATATGAGCAGCCCCAAATATGACCACCGCAATAGGATGTAATTTCTTTAATAAGGTCTTCAGGATACGAGAGGATCACATCGCTTGCCGGTTCAAGCCCTGAACCGAGCCCTGACACCATAAAACCGTTGATAGGTTTTGGAGGAAAGGTGTAGGATAGGTTTATGACGCCGGCCTTTAAACCGTTCTCGCTCAAGATCTCCCACAGCTTTTTATCTTCTATGGAATCTGAGTTTACCCCATGCGATAAAGTCCAGTAAAAAATACCGTGCTTCAGCGGGGACTTCCCTGTCATAAAAGATGCCCAGCCCTGCCCGGGACCGTCTATATAGGTGTCCATCTCACAGCTTACACTCTCTTTTAATATCCTACCTAAATTAGGCATTATACCGTCTTTAACGAGCTGATTTAGCACATTGAAGCTGCCGCCATCTATTCCAACAACGATCACCTTCTTAGATTTCATAACTTCTCCCCCTCAGTATCAAAAAGATATGAACCAGCGAGTATGCACAGGGTCACAGTCCAAATATTAGGAAATTCGCCAGTTTACTATGCTTTTATAAACCCTCTGAATCTCTTTCAGGCTTATGATCCCAATAGTTAGAGAAATAAGCACATAAAACAGCATACCGATTGCTGTGCTTGGAACGACAGAGAGGTGTAAAATTTTTATAAGAAAACCCATAGCGATGCCGGCAAAAAAGATTTTAATTAGATGAGACTTTAAAACCTTTGAGCGATACACCTTCTGCCTAAACAATCCACTCATCAAAGCAAGGGTAACAATCTGTCCTCCCAATAGGGCCCATGCAGCACCGCTAGCGCTGTAAGTAGGTATCAAAATGATGCATAGCAGCACCGTAGTTATTGCTCCAATACCCGTAGCGATCATATTAAACCTATGAAACCCTGCACTAAGAAGTGCACTGCCATAGCTTCCTCTGATTAATAACAAGAACGACAGCCAGATTAAAAGATTAAAAACGTTAGCGCTATCTGCATACGATGGGCCATAAATAAGAACCAGAATGTCCTTGCTAAATGCTGTAGCAATTACACAAACGGGAATGGTACCCCAGGCGATAATCTTTTGGAATTTTACGTGAGTATTTTTGAACGCTTGCTTATCTGTTACATATAAGCTTGATAAAGCGGGGTAGAGCGCTAATACACTCATCCCACCAGCATTTACCACCAGGATGGTAAGTCTATGCGGTGCTGAGAACGTGCCCAATGCTTCCGAGGTGCTCCATATGCCCATGAAAAAAATGGGAATAAAGAGCAGGATATTATTCAGCGCCCCATTTATTGCAAAATAAAAGGATTCCTTTATATGAAACAACCACTCGGCGCCAGAAATCCTGAAAGAGAACGATATTTTAAATTTCCGATACAAAACAGCCATTAGAATCGTCGTCCCGATAAGAAAAGAACTAGAATAACTGATTAAGGCCCAAAGGACGTCTGAAGAACCCTTTGCAAGGAAGAATATACCTATTAGAAAGAATAATGCCGTGGCTATATTGCCAAATGCAATATATTGCATCTTTTCCAGTCCACGAAATACCCAGTCTGGCGAAAGCGAATATGCCACAACATAGAATCCGCCCGCCATGAGTATTAACTTTTTGTCTAGAGCCATACTCGTTAAAAAGATCACCCCGCAAAGAATCAGAGCTGAACTTATGGCTAGTACAAATCTTAGGGAGGTTAGAAGGCTGTATAATTCAGCAGTCCCTTCCTTATTCCTGGCGATCTCTCTCGTTCCATAAACTGAGACGCCCATATCTACGAAAGTCCATAGATATACACCCGTAGCCAGCGCTAAAGAAAAAAGTCCAAATCCTGACTTGCCAAGTACTCTTGCAAGATAAACGCTGCCCAGGAAGGTTAAACCCTTCGAGCTAACCTCACTTACAAGAAGCCATGATAAATTATTAAAAGCTCGCTTAGCGATAGACAATTGTTCTTAAGTTCTCCTCTTCGTGTTGCTAGCCAACTACGTATTCTTTTTCTCAATAAAAATAGGAAGCACATAGAGCGATATCTCGCGCTATACAGCACCTATACCTCATGCATCAATTGCTTACAATCCTGCCCTAGCCCTATGGCTAATTTCTTCTCCACGAGCTGTTTAAGTAGCTCGCCGTTCATAAGCGACCGGCGTTTCGCTTCTGCCGCTTGCTGTAATAAATCTAGATGCACCTGGTCTCTTTGCTCCCATAACTCGTGCACTTTAGCGATCAAGGTGTCGGCCCGCATCTCCTCGCAGTTATAAACCCATTTCTGTTGGTTTAGCATTCTACCAATGATCCCTTGTGTCCTATAATCTTTTGGGGACGTGATAACAACCGAAGGTACGCCCATAGACGTGGCTCCGATTACGGAATGTGTTCGCTCACCGACAAAGAGATCACACTGTGCTATGATACCTTTGAGTTCGGTAACCGAATACTCGTTCTCCATGGTGATTACCTTTTGCTTATTTCTCACTTTCTTATAAATATTGCGAGCCACAAGCCTGTCATCGAATTTGTCCTCAAACCCCCCGAACCCAATCGCATGGGGAATAAACACAACTGTGGCATTCAGCGTTTCGATCAAATCATCAACCAGTGATGCTAGTATCTCGACATGCTTCTCGTATTTTTTTTCATGGTCTTTAATCTCGGGAAATGCGTAAGTGAATACTTCCGAGCCGTAAACTGCAGTAAAACCGACCAAAATTTCTCCTGCTTTCTTGCTGATACCTTCTTTAGCCATAATCTCTCCCACTGATTCGGCAGGTGCGGGGTCTAGCAAGAATGCTTTATCGGCCGTTACATATACCGATGGGTTACGCAATCCTATCTCATCAAGCAGCTGTTTTGATATCTCTTCCCTGAGTGTTATTAAATCGACCCTCTCAAGACAGAATTTAACGAGCTTACGGTTTAGCGGGCTCGCATGAACCCAAGGCAACATGCTAGCACCGTATATCACCGAAGGCTTGTTTAAGAGGTTGCAAAATAAAATCAGTGGAATATGGAATTTCGAGAATGCGTTATCATGACCTACGATAATGATGTCGGCTGCCTGATAAGCCCTCCACACATCCCCCGGCATAATCCGGAGCGCACCCTTGCCCAATAGCTTAAGTAGAATTAGAAATGCTATATGTTTTAACACAACCCGGGGAAATTTAAGAAACTTTACTGCCTTGCTCGAGCTGTAGACTATAGGGCTGTCGCCAGATATAATCCTTACATTTGGAAGATTGTATCGCGGCGTATCGATCTCCGGGTGGGCAGAAAAGAGGGATACCTCATACTCGCCAAGTCCATCAAGTGTTTTTAATATTCCTCTAAAGATCGCCTCTTCACCTTTATTAAGGCTAGGGATTATTTCAGGTATAAAAATCTTTAACATCGCGGTCCTTTCATACGGCTACTCAAAACCTAAGATATCCCTAGTTATCGGCCGAAATATTTAGGGCAAAATCCTGCGCGTGGTTGCAATTCTTATGCAAAAACTTACGTTGTAGCACCCATTTAGCTGGCTTTGAAATATATTTCTTCATTGCCGGACTTGCACTGCCTATCATCCAGCAGTGCCTGTCGCAGTTGGCAACCTTAACCCTGATTTCTTTAGCTTTATCACCATTCCATATTTCATCAAAAGTCTTTTCTCTAATGCTTCCCATCGTCTCTTCCATGGCGTTGCACGGTCGAATCTCCCCAAACGGGTCCAAGAAAAAGACATCGCTTGCCACTTCGCAAGGAAGAAGCCTCTTGCCACCATAAATGTAATTTATGATGCCGTAATTAAAATATCCTCGGAACCAGTCTTTCGCTCTAGAACTTTTCAGGAACTCATTGATTAGTTTGCTAAACTCACCAGCAACCATATCTTTATCAATGATCTGATTATCCATCTTGTGAAAGTAATATGAGTTATGCACGATAGCGGTGGCAAATTCTACCTTCATTGCCCTGGCTAGTTTATACAATTCCAAAAGGTCTTTAGCGTTTCTGTCTGATACTGTAATACCGAATCCTATATCTTTAAGACCCATATGGTTTAGCTCAATGAGTGTCCTTAGGCCATTGTTAAAGCCGTTCTTGATACCGCGAAGTTCATCGTTTGTTTTGCATAAGCCCTCCAGGCTTATGCGAATTCCGATATCGTGATTCTTCTTTGCGAGGCCCACGATACGCTCGGTAAAAAAACCGTTAGTGCTAATAACTAGTCTCTTGGTCTTCCTCTTTACAACCCTTACGATATCTTCGATGTCCTGCCTTAAAAAAGGCTCGCCACCCGTGATATTGGTAAATTTCATAGAGGGTAGTTTTTCTATCTGCTCAATTTTAATTTCTTCCTCTACGATTGTAGGATATTGCCAGGTATTGCACATATAGCACTTGGCATTGCACCGATATGTAACTCCAATAATACCGTCCATTCTAGCCCCTTTAATCTTATGTAATATTTAACTTAGTATTCGACTTACTACTTAGAGCCCCCTGATAAATCTTCATTAATCTGTTGTAATGAACCCAAGGAGCATGACTGATCTTCACTTTATCCTGTGCATTGCTTCCCAACTGCCGTGCGAATTCCGGGTTCGCCAGCAGGTATGCTATTTTATCCCTCAGATCGGTCTGATCGCCTGCTTTGAATAGTAATCCGGTAATCCCTTCGTCGATCAGTTCAGGGATACCGCCAATACGCACGCCAATCACAGGTTTTCCTGCGGCAAACGATTCAAGAACCGAATAGGGGCAGTTCTCGTAACACTTTGATGTGATAACCGTAAAGAGGGCACTCTCAACAAGCGTTTTTAGTTGAGACGGTTGCAATCGACCCACGAATTCGATACGACTACCGTTAGTGTTCTTGGCGAGCTTTTCAAGCTCTTGTCGTGCTGGACCATCGCCCGCTATAATAAGATGCGAATTGTCTATCCCAGATACTGCCTTAATTAAAACATCCACGCCCTTTTCCGACGTTAACCTGCCAGCATAGACGAAATAATCGCTTTGCCGAGATGCGTCGGACGATTCTTCGGGATTAATAAAATTGGGTAAGTACTCTATGCAATCCTTATCAATCCCGTACTCGATAAGTTTGTTCTTGAGGAAGAGACTTGGCGCAATAAGCCTGTCAACAAGACGGTCTACCCGCAACAGACGGTGAACATAACCCTCGATGCTTGCTAAAAACGACGCCGCCCGAGAATCTTTCTTGCACTTGGTAAGCGGCATTTGAAAATACTTCCATGTTTTACATTTCTCACACACTTCTCCATGGCTCAGAAAGCCGGTATTTGGGCAGATTAGCTTGAAATCGTGCAGAGTCCAAATAACGGGAATCCTATACTTTTTAAAAACATAAAGAATGGACGGCGTCAGATGGTTATGGATATTCTGCATGTGGACGATATCAGGTTTTACGTCGTTTACAAGGCGTTCGACGTTTTTTCTAGCCTCCTGAGAGTAAATCGAGCGCGAGGCAACCCTAGCAGCTGTAATGACATTGACGTTTTTCAGCGCTTCGACATAGTCGATATGGCTTATAAAATATCCTGAATACTGCGATTGGAAGTTTTCAGGATGGTTCATCGCAAATGGAACGACCTCGTGGCCATTAGACTCAAGAAGCCTGGTCAAACTAAATGTATACGTTGAGTCGCCCCCTCGCTGGTAGTGGAATGTGTTAGGCATTAAGACTCTCATCTTCCACCCTCCCCCGAGATTTAACAGCCTGGGCGCCAGCCATTGCGATCGCCAATGTTCCCCAAAAATGGTCGATTAAGTTCGTAATGGAAAGATTGTCAAGAGCGATCCCGACAACAGCTCCAAACAACCCGATTAGAACTAGTTTAAACGGATCGTCCTCCATGTTTTTAATTTGACTTACCATTATTCTGACAAATCGGATAATTATAAATATGAACGTTAAGAAACCCAGCGTGCCGAGTTCCGCCCACATCTGGAGGAATGCGTTATGCGCAAGGAAACCGTTCTCGCCAAGGTGTGAGAAATAGACCGGTTTACCAAACACGTTCATCGGAGGTAATACAGAGGTGCCGACATATTTCTTGAAGTATCTTGGAAAAGCCCCAGCACCAATACCTAGAACTGGGTGACCAGTTATAATAGTCCATGCGGATTTCCAGAGATAGAAGTGCGACAAATTTGAGCTCTCATCCAGAGAAGTCGCCTGAACAGCACGCTGCTGCAGGCTAGGCGCACCAAGAAGACCCAACATAAGAACTGCTACCATGAGCACGGACATCCCCTTAAGAGCTGTCCTCACAAGAAACGAAACCAGTAAGAGAACCAAAATGCTTACAACCCAGCCTGCCCGCGAATAGGTAAGCAGCATCCCCGTGCCGAGTATGCCTGTAGCTAAAATATAGAGCCATTTTTCAGAAAGCTTTTTGCTTTTATCTAATGAAAGCACAAATGCTACAGGTAGCCCCATAAGAAGATAATTGGCGGAAAGATTTGGGTCACCAAAGCCAGCGAGCATCCTTTGGAAGCCACCGGTATGAGTAGTTGCGTGGCCAGTAATTCCAGACATGCCTACCAAGGCAACCGATACTGTCGCCAGAATAACCATGTTCGCCGCCCTCACGACGGATTCACGTGTTCTTAAAACATTGGTTAATAAGAAATAGTAGGTGACATATACACCGATTTGAACGGCTTCCCTAATGCTCCACTTGGGATCGATCGAAATGCCAACCGACAATAAGCTTATACCAACGAAAACAATAAGAGGTAGATCAAGCGGCGTTCCTGCCCACGGTGTCCGCTTACTAAGTATTTGTTTAATAAAGAAATAGAGAAACCCTACCGTTATTAAGACATATGTTGCCTTAAGACTTACCGGGCCAACCTGAATGGCCATTGATCGCCAGGCCCACGGAATAATCAAGAATATCGATAGGACATAATACTCGAAATTGAATATTAGCAGTGCGACAAATAACGCCATTAAAATAAAGTAAATTCCTGGTCTAGGAAAGAAACCCATTGTCCATACTAGTACCTGCGCAACCACCAAGGCAATAATTATAGTTCGATAGGGCGAACCGAAGAGAAAGCGCCCAATAGGTGTTGTCGCTTTCTCGCTGTTTTTCCTGCGTATGTAATTTCTCGTTGTTGCCGTAGTACTCATTGCCTTCCCGATATAATTATTCCGCCCCAAGGTCGCCTATATCCTAGATACTTGTCAGAAAATTCCACCGCATAGAAGCTTTCGAGTTCAAAGCTGCCATTCTCTTTAGATGCGCCCAATGTTTTCCTTACTCTTAGTTTTCTGACCGTAATCAAGAGCGACCGTTGTCAGCACCCCTAGTGATAACCCAACTACAAATGAGATGAAAAGATTCTGAGGCAAAGAAGGGCTCGTCGGCTTTAGTGGAATGGTTGCGGGATAAACTAGTTGGAGTACTCCCTGGTTGAGAATATCGTTTAGTGACATGCGGGTGAGGATTTCGTTATAAGTTTTTCTTTGGTTCTCGGCTACCGCTATTTGATCTTGAAAGTGACCGACTTCCGCAACCCTCTCAAGTCGCGAGGTATCATTTTTCGACGCTGGCTCGTTCCTTAGGAAAGCCAACTCTTTCCTGAGGCCTACAAGTTCGCTATCGGTCGATTTGAGTTCTGACCTGATCGAGCTTCTAAGCTTCTTTGTATCATTCGAACCTAATGAGAGACTCTTTTCCAAAAGAGTCTCTGCAGCGGCATCCGCTAAGGCTTTAGCAGCAGCGCCGCTGGGAGCTTCAACTGCAAGCTGCAGAATATTAGCATTAGATACTGGGTTTGCGTCAATACTAAAAGAAGTAAAACTAACGTTCCGCATGTTGTCGTCTTGATCTTTTTGCTTGGCTCGCCCAAATACTTCGTTCTTAAAGTTGGCATCCCCTACAAGCTGCTCGTAGATGTTAAATTGGTCATTGTTGTCTGACGTTTTAGGTGTATAACCCGTAATTAAAGAAGATGGCCATGAAATCCCGAGCATAGTAGTGGCCGTGTACATCTTAGGCATCATTACAGTCACCAAGTAGACCGCGCCCATGGTTACCATGAGTATCAGTATTGCAGTTACCTTATGCTTCCAAATAGCTCTAAGCAAGTCAGATAAATCCACGTGTTATCCTCCCATTCCTATGGCGATATTAGCTTAACGATTGTTAAGAATTTTAACATAACAAACACATTATACCTGCTTAATTTTCCGCTTTTGCTCCGAATTGATCAACGGGGCGATAAACAAGACGAAGAATCATTAAGAGAGGATAGAGCAGATAATAATAAACCTCTTTTACCCGCGGCAAGAAAGGATAATAGTGAAGATACCATTGTATGCTTGGCGTGTTCCTCCAAACGAGTACCTGCAACCTTTCCCAGAAGCTATCCCTTAAAATCATCCACTGCTGCTGCGCTTTCCCTCTTCTATCAGCGCAGATTTCCATTAAGTTTTCGCGTCGCAAGAGGGATTCAAAGAGCCTCGCGGCAAAAAATGTTGGTCTCAATTGGCATAAGACTGTCTCGGGGATTGGAGTACCAAGCAACTCTCTTGCAAAATAAAGCGAATAATAACAATATGTCGCCAAGCGATACTTCTTTATCTTCAATACAACTGATTCCCAATCTATGCCTGTGATGTTTCGCACTATCTGATCTATGTCCTTAAACCAGATCAACTTGTAAAAATTATGATGAACGGCAAGATGAATGCACTGATAAATAAGCATATCCTCGGGAGATAAAACCAAAACCGTATCTCCGTTAAGCTCCTCAGTACGTGCGTTTGCCCAGATATTATCTTCGCAATACCGTGTTACATTCGGATACCACTTGTTATTCATAGCTTTCCAGTGGAGATCGACAAGGAACGCGTTGTCTTTTTGGTAGTGGACCTGCGTCCTTCCCTCGCTCTCGGAAAGCTTTTCGTTTTCGATAATCTTTGTAAAACCTAGCCTATTAAGAATATTTTCAGAAGCTGGAATATCTCGTTTATTTACGAGAATATCCATATCGGAATACCTTCTGAAGCCAGGTTGCAAGTAAACGCGTTGATCAAGGTAGGCACCTTTCAACAGCATTATCTTGACGTCTTCGTTTTGGAACTCTTTCAAAATCTTCGACAACTGAGCGGAGATCATCATCCCGAAGGTCAGCTCAACCTGGTGGAGATTCTTGAGCTTTGCCAAGACATCCGTCGGAACATATTCTGGGCCGACATCCTTCAAAGAGTGATAGAGGTACGCATTTACCGCGTGCAAGCCTGATAGGCGAATCACCTCGTCCCAATCGACAGGCTGATTGAGTAGTCCGGAGATCATGACGTGTTTGCTCGACGGCTCACCATCCATAGTGCAATAGACCACCAGTTTGTGAGCATCGCTCATGTTTGCGAAAGGATCGATTTCTCTTCTCACTCTTGCCACCTATATTCCACGATTAAGCAATGATGCATAGACCTTTTCGGTCTCGTCCGCAATCTCGTCCCAGTTGTAGTTCTTAAGAATTTGCATCTGTGCTAATTCGGCTTTCTTGCGAATTGACTCCGGTTCGCTCAATACATATTGCAACCTATTAGCCAGATCACCTATGTTGCCTTGTTTGAAAAACACGCTATATGATCCGTTCGAGCCATTTGCGCCGTTAGCGCCATTTCGACCGGCTACCTCTAAATGGGGCGGTATATTGCTACATAGAGTGGGCAACCCATAGCTAAGCGCTTCTAGAAGTGCAATCGGCAACCCCTCTAAATCAGATGGTAACACATACGCATACGCATTTGAGTAAAGCTCTTGGAGAAGTTGCCCTGAGACGTGGCCTGTAAATATAATCCTGCCATCGCCGGCCGCTAGCTCCTTTAACCCACTCGCATAACTATCCGAGTGGCTGGAACCACCGGCGATCACCAATTTCATGTCGGAATTAAGCGATTTAAACGCTTTAATCAAGTAGTGACAGCCTTTTTCAGGTACCAAGCGAGCGGCAAAAAGCAGATACCCGTTGTTACTTAAAGAGAATTTGGAACGTATGAGATCGGGCTCTCTCTTCTCGGGCTTATTCACGCCGTTAGGGATATAAGCTACAGAAGATGATGGGTACTGGGCTGTATAGTACTGCTTCAGCTCCTTAGAAACCGTGATTGTCTTGTCAGGGAATATCGCGGCGCTACGCTCGCCCATTTTAAGCGAAAGCGTTGCAAACCGACCCCATTTCTCCCGTTGCCAATCAAGACCATGCACGGTAACGCAGGTCTTCGTTTTACGCTTTACTTTTGGGATAAACGACAACAACGCAGGTCCGATCGCGTGGTAGTGGATTATATCGTAGTCCCGGAACAGGCTATCAATGGAGGAGGCAAAGGTATGACTGATAGCATCGAAATGTTTTGTGTCCATGGACCGTAGAATCTTTATTTTTACGCCTTTGTAATCAGTTAGGTCTTCTGGGGTAAACTGGGGCCGACAATAAACTGTTATGCTATGACCTTTGGCTGCTAAACGTGGATAGAGTTCTTCTGCATGTCGTTCGATCCCACCCCGTGCATCCGAGATTCCCTTTACTCCTATAACCGCAATTTTCATGTTCTTTCGTTCTTTCTTTCCAAACGCACGGCTTGGGCTAGTAGGCACCATGCTTAGATAAAACCGCAGGTATTGTACGCAACAGTATTCCAATATCTAACCAAAAAGACCATTCCCTGATATAGCGAAGATCTTGCTTGACCATTTCCTCAAATGATGACTCGCTTCGACCATTTATCTGCCACATTCCCGTGATGCCAGGCATAACTAAGAGGCGCTTTAGCTCGATCGCGCTATACTCATCAACTTCATTTTGTAACGCTGGTCTGGGGCCGACCAGGCTCATGTCCCCTTTAAGAACGTTAAAAAATTGTGGTAACTCATCGAGACTCATCTTCCTCAGAAATGAACCGACACGTGTGATCCGGGGATCATTTTTTATCTTAAACATCGGTCCCGAGACCTCATTTCGTTTCATCAACCCTTCTTTTTGTTGCTCTGCATCTTTAACCATCGTCCGGAACTTGTAGAAAACAAACCGCCGGCCGTTTTTCCCAACCCGCACTTGTTTAAATATCGCTGGCCCTTTTGAATCGATTTTCACTGTCATGGCAATTATGGCTAACAAAGGCAGTAGTAAAACTAAGGCGACAAAAGAAACTGCAACATCGAATATACGCTTTACTAGCAACCATCCTGCTGGTAAAGAAAGCAATTGCATAACTTCCACGGGATTCCACAGAAGTTTTTCAACATTTGCTGAGTCAAGATATTCTTCGTATTCCTGAAGCAATAACTCGGGCTGCAGCTTGCTGTTTATGAAGACCGATTTCACGTCTACATTCATAGCAACCCCTCCTAATACGTCCCTAATGTGCCGTCGATCTTGGCAATTCTTACTGCTTGCTTAAAGGCAAAGATACTAAGGGGCATAATAATAACCGCGAATAAAAGCAATGCCAGAAGATCTCCTGAGATCATTGATAGCGATGCGCCGTTAAGTACCGCATACCGCATGGCTCGCAGTGCATAGAATACGGGGAACGCGTATGCTATCCACTGTAGCCAAACCGGTAGAACGGCTATCGGGAAGTAAGTACCTCCCAAAAACGATGAGGTGGAACCAAACAACCAGCTCACCGGATCTCCTCGTTTCAAGACCATGATTACGCTAGCGGAAATAATACCTAGCCCGCTGAAAATAAGAACGGTTAGCGCTAGAACTACTAGTGCGACCGGGATATTCGCTCGTCCTAAGTCAGCGCCAAATACCAGTGTTCCAACAACGAGATAGATTAGTATGTTAAGAATCGTAAAAAGAAAATCCCAGACTGATGATGATAGGATAATTACGGGTAACTTCGTCGGTGTGACAAGCATGGCCTCAAGGGTCCCTTGAGATTGTGAACCGCTTATGCTGGACGAGAATGCGCCGAGACCCGTGCTCTGAAAGCTCGTCATGGCGATGCCGATAAGGACAAACGCAAAATAGTCCCCATGATATCCAGCTAGATATGGGTTGGCCGATCTGCCGAGAAGCTTTGATATAAAGAAGAATGAAGCCACAGAGAACAGTATGTTTACAAAGCGCATTGCAAATGCAAACCTGTAGCTCAGCTCTATGTGCATGTCCCGCGTTACAAATGTCAATAATTTGTTAAAAATCAATTCCTATCACCGCTAACGATATCGATAAACATTTCCTCAAGCCGCCGCTCCTTCTTCTCACACGAGAGAATCGTCCCCCCGGCGGCTATAATGTCATTTAAGACGCTTGAAAGCGGATTGCTTCCATTGGCGAATGAAAAACTGAACTCAATTGTTCCGTTGCCGCCCGGATTCTCGATCATCGTGTTTGAAAGCACGTACTTATCGCTGACGCCTTTACACCCGGCTTTATCAATCCCGTTTGTTACCACCAGGTACTGGTCGCGCCCTCCCAGGGTCTTCTTAAGCTCGCCCACAGTCCCACAGAAAATAATCCGTCCTTTATTCACGATGGCAATGCGGTCGCATAGCTCTTCGGCCTCTTCCAAACGGTGCGTAGCAAGTAGAATCGTCCGCTTCTGTTCACCGTTTGCAAGCTCTTTAATAAATCGCTTTATCTCGGCTATTGCGATAACATCTACGCTCTTCGTCGGCTCGTCCAGGAATAATACCTGTGGCTCATTCAGGAGCGCCCGTGCGATTGAGAGCTTCTGCTTCATACCGGACGAGTAGCTGTAAAACATGTTGTCAGCTGCTTGACTCAATCCAACCTGGTCGAGCACCTGGTCGATCTTCTGTGGTATCTCCCGGCGTTTGATGTTACACAATCCGGCGAAGAAGTTGAGGTTCTGCCTTCCGGTAAGTCGCCAATAAAAGCTCCTCTCTTCGCCGGTAACCAGGCCGATTACCTTTCTTGCCTCGTCCTCTTGCCGCACTACATCAAATCCCGCCAGGTGTGCCGATCCGGAAGTCGGTCGAAGCAATGTCGTCAACATCTTGATGAGGGTTGTCTTGCCGGCCCCGTTTGGGCCTAAAAGACCGAATACCTCACCCTTCTTTACCTGAAGGTTAATGCTGTCGACTGCCAGTATGTTCTCACGTACCGGCGAGCGCATAAGCACCTTCCTTATGCCCGACGGGGGCATATATATTTTTGTCAAATCCTTAGTTTCTACTGCGTAAATGCTGGATGTTTCCATATACTCCAACTACTCACCAACATACATAAAACCTAATTTGCCTGCTTATGTACGCTGTTCTTACCTAGCAAAGCCTTGATCCCTCGCTGCAATAACCTATCGATGCCCCGCTTAACCAACCTGGCAAAGGTAATCAACACGCCGGGTACCGGAAGCAAACGCACAGCGTAGCGATATATGCGGGCTACAAGGTCTATATATCCGACAACCAACCCGATGATTAGGTTAAGCAACCGCCAGGTCTTTGTCGTCAAATCAATGGTGCGGTTCTGCTTCTTCACTAAACGCACGCTGCCAACTATCGAATCGACGGGCAGAAAGTGCGAACCGATACTTGCATCCCCTTTTTGCCGGACATGCCGTACACCTTCTATCGACCGGTGGCCGATGATCCTATGGACAAGAAATAGCTCGCCATTCACCCTGAACAAAACGATATCCCCGATTCTGAATCGTGCGCCTTCTTTGATGGATTGCACTATAATCCGATCGCCCGCCACGATAAGAGGGGCCATGCTGTTGGTTGCAACCCACAGGGATATTTCATTGCCTTGCTTTGCAGACTCAATAATAAGGTCATCTATAATCCGGTTGTCTATCTGCAAAATCGCTCCTCCAGAAAAAAATTAAGGCACCGCCATCCAAGTTGTTTGAGGAGATAAACTATCAACCTAAATCAACTTAAATGACACTTACGGACAATTAACAATTAAAAATAGGAGTTGAACTCAGACCAGATCCAACCCAACTACCCTGGCTAGCGCTTGCGTTATTAACTGTGCAAGCATATGCCATAGGATCCTCGATTTGCATGGATTTAGCTTTTGGCTTTTCGTAATCTTTCTTCACTTATTCTCACCTCCAATAACCGCGCGAGGCGGCAGCTCTGTGATGACGGTGCCAAATTGTTATTGTGTTCATGAAAAGCTGCGCCCGGGCAGCGAACACAGTGCATAGCGACTGAGCAATCACGACATTCGCAAAGGTCTTGTACACCAATTTGCCTGACTTGTTGCAACACTGGCCCTGTCCAAATCTCTGATAAGGGCTCAGATTTTAAATCACCCGCTTTGATACGCCAAATAATGCACGGGAAGACTTCTCCCTGGGGGCTGACGCCGAATTTTGTTTTTCCTGCCCTGCAGACAAGCTTTCTCTCAAGCGGAACTATCTCAGGCTCGTCGCTTCCCCAACCGACGGCTCTCATAAAATCAAGGAACTCAGCATCGCTCATTGCATACCCCCATGGGTTTGCCGAGCCATAGATACCCTTCACCACCAGGGGGTCGGGCTGGTAGCCGAACCCAAACTCGTTTACGATTTCTTGGATATCGGGTATTTCCTTCATATTGCTACTCATCACCGTTGTTTTAATGATAGCCCTGATATTGCGCTCTTTGAGCAATTTAAATGCGGTCATAACCCGCTGAAAAGATGATGGCACCTGGGTTATTCGATCATGGGTTTCATCGCATGCCCCATGTAAACTGATCTCAACCTTGGTGGGATTTAGCTCAAATATTGCGTCCGCTACCTCTTCATTTATAAGCGTGCCATTTGTTTGCAGGCCGAAGAAGAGACCCTTATCTCGCGTATACGTCAAAAGCTCTAACCAGTCCTTGCGCATCAATATCTCTCCGCCGGTATAAGCCACGAAGAATACATGATTCATTGCAAGCTGATCGATGACACTCTTAAAGCCGGCGGTGTCGAGCTCTTCGTCGTCGCTTTTATGCTCCAGGTAGCAATGCACGCATCTCAGGTTACACCTATGGGTGAGTTCAACCTGTGCTTCGCTCATTACCAGGTCCCCGGCCTGACGTTTTTCTATCTGATCAAATAATGCTAAAGCGGAGTTGATTTCTTGCATTATTAATACTCCCGTGTATCCAATATCTCGAGAATTCCCTTTTGCACCAGGTCATCTACAAACTCCACAACATCAACCCTTAGCTCTTCTTCGGGAACCTCATATTCTTCTAAAAGCATTCCGACAAGTTCGTCTATGGTTGTCGGCTTTTCACACGCTCTCCAGATAACGGCGCCAATCTCATTTAAGGCATGAACCGTATAATCCTCGGGCGTAAGCAACACTACTTCCCCGTCGAGATTGCGAGACACATTGTTTGGCCGCTGTTTGATAAACAGCTTGGCGCCACTTAAAAGTTGTTGATTCAAAACTAAACAACCTCCTCAATCTTTGCCGAATCAACCATTACTGCATGTTCTAGTAACGGTAAGAACGATAGGTCTTTTCTAAAACCAAGCCTGTAAACGGGAACCTTCGAGACCAGCTCACAGACAAGGTCAAACTTTTGATCTGCCGTTATATGAGCAATACCTTGCAGGATAAATCGGGGGTGCATCTGCCCTAATATAAGCGATACAGCCTCCATCGTTTGGATTTTTTCAATTCTGGGCTCCGGAGTTTGGGCAAGCACAAATATCGCTTCAAGGGGGGCAGCGGAATCAGGGTCAAAAGGAACGGTCGGCCTGAACGGGGTTGGATACACCATATACCCCGGCTCTGCCCGTTCAACTATCACCGTTTCATCATTAATGATGGAAATATCGGTGGTTTCTTTGGCCTCCAAAAATAATGAGGAAATCGTGCTCTTACCCGCCCCTGAAGGACCGGTAAATATGCATCCTCTGCCATAATAGCTAATAGCCGCCGCATGTAGCACAAAGCCATTATAGAACTGTCCAGAGAAACCCGGCCAGCTCTTATTATTTACAGAAACAGCACTATGCGCATACACATAAGGTAGAATAAAGTTTACTATTTCCTCGGAATTGTGTTCGCTCAATTGCTCTATGCCAACCTGTATAGTTGAGTCTGAACACTGAAACTCAACACTTAGTCCATCAACTGAATCTGTATTATGGACTACCCTATCTGCCTCGAGCGGCCGCAAGACGACTGAAAAGCGACTATCCCCGGTATGATAGAAGCCCATCAAGCGCTCTCTTAGGATGCTTATAAGCTCATGATTCTGGGACGTTATATTAAATGTATACGTGCCAAGCCTGATGAATAAACCCATTCGTTAATTCCCTTCAAATTTAACGTTGCCTAGGCTTTTGTATGATCCTTGCCTGGCAATCCATAATAGTGCCGGACACCGGATAGAATCAAAACCAATATATGCTTTTTAAGTTGTTGCTAAATATATAAAAATAACCGACAATATAAATGCAGGCACAATTAAGCCCGAGCCGAGGGCGACTGTTTCCGGGGGATGTTACCGCATCCCCCAATTCAATTTCCCAACTTACACTTGATTCAGTTTACATGGCCGTCGTATGTTAACGTTCGCCTTCCAAGCCATGAAACCGCTAAACATTAAACAAAACGGTTGTATGCCCGTACCCGTATCAGTATATACGCTGAGCGTCAAAAATTCGTCAAAAATCCACTTGTTTTACAAATATTTCCGCTGCGTTGTTCTATAGGTATAGTTTCTTATCAAAAATACACTTTATATGATCATCTTAATTGATTCGAATTGCATGCCTTGAGCTGATAGCGTAGTGCGTATCCAAGTAAAGAGACTTATTAGGAGGCAAGCTTTAATTGTACTTTTTATTTCGCTCACAAACTAAGTGTAAGCTTAACATTATATTACTAATATTGCAAGACAAGACTAACGGCTAAGCAGAAACCTTATGCTTTTCTATAAAGCGGTCTAGATCTTCCTTTTTAAACTGGTAAGCGCGGCCTATCTTATAAGCTGGAATTTTCTTCGCTTATACTTGCTCGATTTACCGAGCGAAAACAATAACTTAGAATAACGGTGTACAACCTTCAAACAAGATAATATCCTTACGCTCCCGGGCCAGCTCTTTCAGGTTATCGGTAAACCCGTTTCGGCTAAACAGCGCGTATCGCTTCACTTTTGCCTCACCTTGTTCGGCCTCAAAAATCTCAACTTTCTTAAAAAGGTCTTCAAGAATATTCTTGCCGACAGGCTTAGATGTCCATTTGGCTTCAGCAAAGACAGCGGCACCACCATCCTCGCTTAGCCCCACCACATCAATCTCAGATGATTTACTCCACCAGCGGCCCGTCTTTATAATCTCAAGTTTTGGATGGCTGGATACTAAATGCTCGCGAAGCCAGATTGCCGCCTCCTGCTCATAGACCCCGGATGCATGCCGATTAAAGCTAGCTCTGATCTTACCAAGAACATAATCTTGGCGGTCCTCCTCAATATAGCTGCGATTGGCAAAGACATACTCAAACCAGAACTTAAAAAATGGATCGGTAATTTTGTAAATCCCCCGCTTGCTCTTGGCCGGCTGTTTTTCGGTAACCGGCACCTCCCTAACAACAATGCCCAGCCCAATCAAAACACTCAGGTATTTAATAAGAACGTTCTTTGCAAAACCCGTCTCATTCATTATCTCACCCAACTTAGTCTTGCCTAGTGAAATCGCCCTAAGAATTGAGAAGTAACTTCTTGGCTCTCTTAACTCTTCCTTTAAAATAAACTCGGGCTCTTCGTAGAGAACCTCTCCTTTCGAGATAATACGGTTACGAATATTTGCAACCAGACTCTTTTTAGGATCAAAATGCAGAAGGTAAGCAGGTACGCCACCCAACACAGAGTAAAATTCAAATTGCTCGTTAAGCGGCTTTTTGGGGAAGAATTCCTTTGCGTGATTAAACCTCATGGGCTCGATCAATAGCTGCCCGGTCCTTCGCCCGTACAGCGGAGCTTTAGCGGCAAGTACTTCCGACTCCATCATCGCAATACTTGAACCCATAAGAATAAGGTATATATTTGTACTTTTGAGCTTCTCGTCCCAGCCCTTCTGGAAAACTGATGAGACTGCAGGATTTGCCGAGGCAAGATAAGGAAACTCATCAACTATGAAAAGCAGCCGCTCGCGTTTTGTGGCAAGATAATCAAAAACCTGATACCAGTTGGCAAAGCCTCGTTCTGAAATGAAACCGTCGTGGTAAAAATCACCGATTCTTTCGGACACCTGGCGCAACTGATCAAGCTCTGATGCCCTATCGGCCATAAAATAGATATGAGGCTTATCCGCTGCAAATTTCTTGGCAAGCTCGGTCTTGCCAACCCTGCGCTTACCATATATCACGATTAGCTGGCTTCCACGTGTTCTATACTTCTTATTTAGATAGTCAAGTTCGTTTAGGCGGTTTATAAATGCCAATTGATCCTCCTCCTGCCGTTTGTAATAGTATACTCAAGAGTATAATACTCATAAGTATACTTCGGCAAGATTGCTGGGATGTTTTAGTTTAGTACTCTGTCAATCATCACACCAAGCTTGATTTGGTTGGTGTGCTTGATGTATTGTTTTAAACCCTCACATTATGGGTGGGCAGGCATGCATTAGGGCCCGAAGATATAAAAGAAGCATTGCGGTATGCCTCATGGCTTGCCAAGGAAGAACTACATCCAGCTGTTGGAGCAGATTGATGAGGTTTCTTGCTGATATGGGAATCTCTCAATCAAGTAGATGGCCCAATCATTACAGACGAAATAATTGATAAAATAATTGATAATAAGTCTTTGCTGATGTGATGCCGATATGATATCATTATGATATCATATCTCTGCTGAAAGAGGGTTATTTCTATGAATCGTGTTATCGTTAGTTTGCCCGAAGAGTACCTGGAAAAAATAGACGAGGTCGCAGCAACAGAGCACCGGTCGCGTAGCGAATTGATTCGAGAGGCGCTGCGTGAGTATCTTACATCGCACGCACAGGATGAGACGGAAAAACGTTTGGAAGCGGCCCGCATAATGGACGAGGCAAGAAAAAAATCCGGCAGCGGCAAAGTCAGTGGGGCTGAAATCATAAGCCGGTGGAGGTATCGCCTTGCCAAGTAAAAAACCAGCCAATAAATCCCTGCTCCTTGACTCAAGCGTTGTCATTAAATGGTATATAGATGAGAACAACACAACGGATGCAGTCGCTCTCAGGGACGCCTTCCTCTCCCATCAAGTCGAGCTATTCTTCCCTGAACTAGGACTCTACGAGATAGCAAACGCGCTACGCTACAGCGGATTATTTACCGAGGCGGACATCCATGAATACCTGCAAAGCACGATTGATTTAGGCATACATATCCTGCCGTTTGATCTCTCCGCTTTAAAAGCCGCCATAACCCTCAGCCTGGCCAAGAACATGGCGGTATACGATAGCTACTTTGCCGTTATTGCCGATGCTATCGGCGCCGTGTATATTACCGCGGATGAAAAAGCCTGTAACAAGCTCGAAGGACTAACCTACGTCAAGAGTTTGGCTAATCGAGGGGATCTGTAGCCTTCTATAGCATATAATGCGCTTACTCACCGATCCCCCAGGACACTTTCTCTTAATTACACTCTATCTTAATTACGGGTACCTTAATTAACCTTGCAGTTTATAGTGCGGTGTGGTAAGATTCTTCTGTTTTACATAAACATTAAGGAGGATAACCTTGGCAAATATAAAGTCGCAAATCAAGAGGATAAAGGTATCAGAGCGCCAGCGCATCCGCAATAAGGGCACAAGATCGGCTCTTAAAACCTATGCCACCAAATTTAACAATGCGATAGTCGCCGGCAACCGTAATGCAGCCGAAGCAGCACTTAAGGTTGCTATAAAGAACCTGGACAGAGCCGCCGAGAAAGGCATCATCCACAAGAACAACGCCGC
>Ga0210004_1000678_pt1 | contig 20900 bp, 19 predicted proteins | sample CryGey13umfilter_FD_185450 | JGI IMG/M metagenome (GOLD analysis project Ga0210004, IMG submission 185450) | Groundwater microbial communities from aquifer in Utah, USA - Crystal Geyser 4/8/14 3 um filter (SPAdes) (version 3) | ecosystem: Environmental > Aquatic > Deep subsurface > Groundwater...
CGTTCATTAGGGTCTTTTGTTTTACGAAGAAACTCCCGTAATTTATTAATTTCGCCGTCCCCATTTTTGGCAAGAATAGTCATATCTTTCCATCATAGCAGATTTCTATTGAAGTTATCTATAGGTCAGACAAAACTCAAACAAATACTCCGAGCGTATTGAATCTTGAAGACTTTAATGAAACAGAGGATATGCAAGTAATTTGGACAAAGGGAGAAGAGGTGGTGCAAGTGAAAAGGGCATTATTCACGGTGGATGAAGTTGCACGAGGGATCTACGGTAGGTATTTAAAAAGAGCAGATGAACAAATCCATTTTGATTTTGGTTATGCGGCAGGTGAGCGAGTGCCAACACTGGATGAAATAAAAGAAACAATCGTCAAAGCGCTTAAAAAAATAAATAAAAGTGGAGGGGTAGTTTCTAAGAAAAATAAAAAAGAAATTGATATGTATTTTAATAGTTTTCTTCCAAAAGGATCTAAACAACGAATATTTGAAAACAAAAAATGAGGAGAGCCTAAATCGAATATTAAAGTATAACGAGGACGACTGCAAGGCAACAATGGTTTTGAAAGATTTTCTAGTAAAAAATAATCATGCTTAAATTATCACCAAGCAAAATCGCAACTTATAAACAGTGCCCGTTTAAATATAAATGTGAAATTGATACGCAAACAAGATTAGCTTACAGAAAAGATTCTCCGGCTTTGACATTTGGAAATTTGATTCATGGGTGTTTAAATGATTTTTATAAAAGAACCGATAAAGAAAACAGAAACTTTAAGACATTAAGAAAATTATTTGAGGAAAAATTCAAGAAAAATTTTGAGAAACATAAAAAAATATTTAAAACCAGAGAAAATATTATTATGTATATTGAAGAATCAAAAAAGCAGTTTAAAGCATTTCTTGAAAATAAGTTATTTAAAGAAGATCCTTTTTTGACCGAAGATTTTCCAAAATATCAACTTAATCCTGAACTGGAATTAGGAGGAAAATTTGACAGAGTAGACTTGGTTGATGATAAATTAGTTTTGATTGATTATAAGACTGGAAAATATAAAGAAGACAAACAAGAAGATAATAAATTTCAGCTTAACTTTTACGAATATTTACTAGCCAAAAAATATCCAGAGTATCAAATTAGTAAAAAAATTCTTTTCTACTTAAAAGAGAATAAAATTGACGAATATAAAAGTAGCGAAGACTTGAGTCAGGTTGAGACAGAAATTATTAATTATGCCGAAACCATCAAGAACGATGTTGAACTTAAACCAAAACAAAATTCTTTATGCAATTACTGTGATTATAGGGAAATTTGTCCAAATTTTAAGGATACGTAAAATTTGACTTTGGGTTTTCATTTTTGCTACGGTTTAATATTTTTCTTCACGAATAGAAAGGTCTTTTGATTTAATACAACTCTTTTCAAGGGAGTAAGTTATTTTTTATCCTATAGGATTTTTTGCTTTGAAAATGATACAATTCTTTCATGGTTAATTCTTCTGAAATCTTAGCCGAACAAGCTCAAGCTTTATATGGACGCTTACCAAAGCCAGTAAACTTTACAACCTTAATTAATGAACAAATAGCTCCAGAGTTGATTGGTGCAATTAGATCAATTGCTTCAGGTGAAAAAAAAACAATCACAGAAAACGATATTAGACGACTTCAAGCAATGGGAGGAAGAGATCATTGCGATCCAACACTGACAGGATCTCCAATTGCAAAAGAAAGACCTTATCAAACAACGATCCTCCGATAAACAAGCTTAAGAAATCTAATATTTTTTATTTTGCTGTCTTGCTAATGCTTCTTGAATTGCGCTCACCTTTGCATTTGATCCAAACCTTTCAATCATTCTTTGAAGTTGAGAATATGTAAAAAAAGTTGCGTTGGTAGTATTTAAACTTTCAATAACAGCATCTTTCTGAGCTTTGCCTAAACCAACTACTCGACCTTGACCAACCCTTAACTCATCTATTGTTTAAAATTAAATTGAATTATTTCCACACCCCCACCCTTTTCTCCCTTGCTTCTTTTTCAGCAGAAAGCAGTTCATTCTGATATTTTATCTTAGCTCTTTTTTCATATAACACAACTCTGGCCAATCCATTTCTTACCAACTCCAGATTAAGATTAAGGAACCTCTGAAAATCAACACTTAACATTATAGAGCTTTTTATTTAATCTTTTTCAGTAATTTTCCTTTATTTTTTTGGCATTTAGTGTTTAAAACTTCTAATTTTATATCTCTCTGCTTTATTTCCTTCTCATTTTATTTGGTTTTTAGTATCTTTTCTGTTCTTGGGCGCAGTCCACCTGTTGATTTTTCTTATGTTATTTTTCTGTACAGTAAAGCTCGCCTTTGTGAATAAAGGTTGATTAAACCAAACACAGCAAACAGTTGAACGGTGTTTTTCATTAACCCCTTGTAACGGGTCTTTGTATAGTGCCACTGACATTTAAAAAATTAAATAATGATTTAAAACTAAAAAAAGAACAAATAAAAATTATTGAAAAAAGATTGGGAAAAGAAAACATAGGTCGGGCAATCATGGACAGAAACCCATTAACTATTATTCATAAATAATATTTTAAAAATTTGACTTTATCTTCTCATTTAGCCAAAATTTTTTATATTTTATTTTTTGACTTTTATGGATTATTCTGACAAAATAAGAGCGTACTATGAAGGCTTTCATAAGAAAAACAGTGGAGGTTGTGAAAAAATTCCTAAAGATATATTTCCGGATTTTCGGAATTATTTTGGTTCAAATCGGATATTTGTTAATGGAAAAAGGGGGGCCTTATCAGACAGTCACATATATCATAGAACATCTTTTGCGCTCAATTGAAATCCGTTTAAAAGTTGCAAATGTTATAGAAACAAATCCGCTATATGTTTCTTTTGTAACTGAAGTTTCTTCATCAAATTATGATCAAATTGATCGGGTCTACTTTACCATGGAACTTGTCCTTCAGTTAGGATGTCGTTTTACAGATATCAATATTTACGAGGGGTCAAAGCAGGGAAAAAATCATGTGTACTATATTGATATCACAAAAACTGCCCTGTCCAATTTGGAAAAGGGTACTCCATATCAACCACCCGAAATGTTTGATGAAAATGACAATGAAAAACTTCTTACTCAATCACTTGAATTGTCCAAACGGGAAATCATTACTCCGGAACTTTTGGAAAAAAAGCTGGATATCAACGCTTATCGTGCGGAAAAATTATACAACCAACTAATCAAGTCAGGGTCACTAACAAAACAGTCTGCCAAAAAAAGAAGACTGGTGAATTGATATGTTCGTTTTTGACTTTTGTCAACAACCTCTCAACAACCTCAGGGGTTTGGGAGGAAAAAAATCATCAGTTCATTTTTATAAAATATTCTATAATTTCTATAATATTCTCAAATTAAAAAAGAAATTTTAAAAGAAGCGGATACGGAGAAATATCCAATAGCTGTTTATCATTTGAAAAAAATGACCTGAATAAAATCAGAACCAGCCAATACATCGTTAGACGAATAATGAAAGCAAAAGTTTTAATCATTGAAGAAATATCAATGCTGACTGGCGAGACGCTCTCCATGATTGATACCGTCTGCCGTGAAATCAAACAAAACCAAAAACCATTTGGAGGTATTCAAGTAATTTTTGCCGGAAATTTTTTCCAACTTCCGCCGGTTTTCAAACAAGACGCCAAAAAAAATACTCAAATAATGTTGCTCGATAGTTCAACTTCGTTCATCATTTGTAATTTTGCCTTTAATTCTCCTGCGTGGACGGAGTTAAACCCGATCGTTTGTTATCTCACTGAACAACATCGACAAGAAGATAGGGATTTTCTAAATCTCCTTTTAGCAATTAGGCAAAACGTTTTTAACAGTGGTCACTTATCTCATATTGAAAAAAGAAAGATTAATTCATTCGACTACACTCAGAATAAATCTTTTATAAATATTCTAAAACTTTTTTAGAACTTAAAAAAAAGCAAGACAATTTTATTAAAGCCTGTGATGGAAAACCAAAATCAACTTTTTCGGAAAAACTTGATACCTATTCCGAAACTTTATTATTATGGAATGAAGGGAAAAATGTCAGACAAATTTCCGAATTACGAAAATTCACCGAAGGTACAATTTTTTCACACATCGAAAAACTAGTTTTGAAGGGAAAAATTAATCGAGTTGATCTTTCACGAATTCTTATACCCTCACTCGCCAATTCACTTTCAAAAATACACTTGGCTTTTCACGAACTTAACACCAACAGACTCTCTCCTGTCTTTAAAAAATTTAATGGAAAATAATTATATGAAGAATTAAAAATCGCACGGTTATTACTTGATAAAAAATAAAGATTAGCACGAGACTGGTGTGCCAAGAGTCAGAATCGAACTGACATCTGAGGTTTTTCAGACCCCCGCCGTGACCACCTTGGCTATCTTGGCATAAAAGTACGAAATATTATACTAAAAATTTATCGTTTAGTCCTCCTTCGTTCAAATTCATCTCGCGGTTTACATCCATCCAAGACGAGAATTCACTTTAAAAGAACATAAAAACCGTCATCTCAAATTACTCTCAAAAATAGTTTCTAATGTGCGCCTGCTTGGACTCGGACCAAGGACATCTACTTTATAAGAGTAGCGCTCTACCGCTGAGCTACAGGCGCAATTTTAATATATTTAGTCCTCCTTCGTTCAGGTTCGTCTCGAGGCTTACAGCCACACAGCCGAAACTTCACTTCGGAAGGACATAAGAAACTGTAATCCCAACTATTCCGTTGGGAACAGTTTCTAATGTGGACCTACCGAGAATTGAACTCGGATCTTGGCAATGCGAATGCCACATTCTGCCGTTGAACCATAGGCCCTGTAAATATTTGATGTATCAAATATTTACAGGGTAAACCCATGGAGTTTACATTGTAAAGGTAAAATATTTACCATGCTTTGGTTACCTTTACAATGTGCGTCCGACAGGAATTGAACCCGTATCATAGGCTCCGGAAGCCCATATTCTATCCATTGAACTACGGACGCGATATGAGCAATATTATAGCAAGTCCAATCCGATAAATCCCAAAATAAAATAATGAGTTATTTTGCAGATAATTAATAAACCATTTCATAACAATGTACGCAACGATAAATGAAGCAATAAAACCTATTAATAATAGGGGCAGATATTGAGTTGAGGTAGCAAAGATTGAACGCATTTTAAAAAAATCATACAAAGACGCGGCAAAAATCGTCGGAGCCGCTAATAAAAAAGAATATTGTGCTGCTTGATCACGTTTATATCCTCTTACCATCATTATCAACATCACAATCCCCGACCTGGAAACTCCTGGTATAACCGCTATCGATTGAACTAAGCCTACTAAAATCGCTTCGAAAGTTGTTAAATAATTAATATTCTTTTGCAACCTTACTTTCTTATTTTTAATTAAATATTCGATGAAAATAAACAATAACCCAACAATTATTAAAGCAAAAATGATTAGAATAAATGACTCAAAAAAAATATTTTTTATAATTTTATATAGTAAAAAACCAACAATAGCGGTTGGAAAAAAAGAAATCAACAACTTACTAATTAGTTTTGTATTTTTTAATATGTAATTAAAGTACAAAAGAACAACAGCAAAAATTGCCCCTGACTGAATAAATACTTCAAAAAATTTTTGAAAATCAGTTTGAGGAAGTCTAAGAAATTTACTGATAATAATTAAATGAGCTGTTGAAGAAACCGGCAAAAATTCAGTTATCCCCTCAACAATTCCCAAGATTATTGATTGTAATATTGTCATCTTTAAATTATATACCCTAAGTAATAATAATTCGCATATTCGCATCATTCGCATGATACAATTATTCGTATCACATTATGAGAATTGCCATTGTTCATGATCAATTACAGGAGTTTGGTGGCGCTGAACGAGTTTTAGTTGCTTTAAAAAATATCTTTGCTAATGCTGATGTTTTTACTTCTTTTTATAGCCCTGACAAATTAGGATATCATTCTTATCATTTTAAAAACTGGGGTATTCAAACATCCTGGGCAGATAAAATACCGTTATTAAAAAAGTTTTATTCTCCGCTTCGATTTATCACACCGTTAATTTGGAAAGGTTTCAATTTTGATAAATATGACGTTGTTATTTCCTCTTCTGGTTCATACATGAGTAAAGGAATTAAAACTTCAAAAAAAACCATTCACATTTGCTATTTGCATCATCCACCTCGCTATTTATATGGTTATGAAACTGCAATTGAATGGCAGAAATATTGGCCAATTAAAGTTTATGGAAATCTGATTAATCACGACTTGCGTTTATATGATTATTCATCATCCCAAAGCGTTAATTATTTTGTCGCCAACTCAATTGAAACCCAAAAAAGAATTGAAAAGTTTTATCGCCGTAAATCCATCGTAATTTATCCCCCCGTAAACATTCAAAATAAACTACCTCCTAACTCCTACCTACTAACCCCTAACTACTACTTAACCGTCTCCCGTCTTGCCCGCGCTAAACACATTGACATTATAATAAATGCTGCTAATCAAATGAAGTTTAAACTTAAAGTGGTTGGGTTGGGTCGGGATTTAAAATACTTACAATCAATTGCCGGTTCAACAGTAGAAATTTTAAGTAACATTACCGATCAACAATTATCAGATATTTATAAAAATGCAAAAGCGTATTTGTTTGCATCAGTGGATGAGGAGTTTGGAATCGCTCCAGTTGAAGCAATGGGATACGGACTTCCTGTAATTGCATATGAATCAGGCGGCTTAAAAGAAACCGTAGTCGAAGGTAAAAACGGTTATTTATTTGATCAGTTAACTCCGGAATTTTTGTGCAAAAAAATTAAAGAATTTGAAAATTTAAGTAAAAAAGAATGCCAACAAATGCGAATCAATGCGCGAAACGAATCAGAAAAATATACTGAAGAAATATTTAAGAATAAATTTCTTAGCTTTATAAATAGATTGAAATAGCATTCTCTCTATTATTATAGATTGCCTGGTTTCTGTTAACTATTACCTAATTATTTATGCCAGAACTACCTGAGGTTGAATCAATTCGCACCTATTTAATAAGTCACATTATTGGAAAAACAATATCAAATATTCAAGTAATTGAAAAAAAACAGTTTATTGGAGATATAAAAATAACTCTTAATCAAAAAATTATAGAATTATCCAGAAAAGGCAAATATCTAGCAATCAAATTGGAAAATGATTACTATCTAAACATTCATTTAAAAATGAGTGGTCAGTTTTTATATTCAAAAGATAAAAAGCACACAAAATTCCCAACCATCATTCCATTCACAAAAAGTCAACAGATGCCGGGATCCACAACCAGAATTATTATTAATTTTACCGATCAATCAAAACTTTTCTACAACGACTTAAGAAAATTTGGATACATTAAAGTTTCCAAAATCACTGAATTTCCGAAATCCCCAGACATATTGTCAAATCCTTTCACGAAAAAATATTTAATTGACGTATTGAAACATTCTTCCCAACCAATAAAGATAATTTTACTTGATCAAAATAAAATGGCAGGAATTGGTAATATTTATGCAAACGAAATTTTATTCCAATCAAAAATTCATCCTCTACAACCCTCTAATTCTTTAACCTCCAAACAAATCAACATCTTATATTTAGTAATAAATAAAATAATAAGCAAAGCAATTAGCTATCAAGGAACATCAGCATCAGATGAATCTTTTATTCTTCCAAATAGTAATAAGGGTAGTTATCAAAAATATTTACACGTTTATGATCGAGAAAATCAACCTTGTAAAGAATGTCAGTCAAATATTCAACGTATTAAGCATCATGGTAGAAGCTCATATTTTTGTCCAATGTGTCAAAAATTCAATTAATATATTTCCTCCTAACTCCTATCTACTAACCCCTAACTACTCATATCTAATCGCGTCCATCGGGGAAAGATTAGCAGCTTTTCGAGCAGGAAAAACTCCAAAGAAAATACCGATAAAAGACGATGTCCCAATAGCAACCAACATCGATGTTATATCAATAGCTGCTGGGAAAAAACGACGAATCAATAAAATTAAACCTGTTGCTATCAATAGCCCTATAAACCCACCAATAAGAGACAAAAGTACCGATTCTGCTAAAAATTGAAAGAGAATATCCCGACGAGTTGCTCCAAGTGCCCGTCTAATCCCAATTTCTTTAATCCTCTCTGTTACTGAAACATACATAATATTCATAATTCCCACACCTCCAACGATTAGTGAAATTGCTCCAATCGCCACAAGAAACATGTTTAAAACAGAAAAAATCGAGCTAATCGTATTAATAAATTCGGTTGACTCTGCTACCTGAAAATCATCTTCTTTGTATCGCTTCTTTAATACTTCAATCGTGCGCGCTTTGAGAATCGGTATAGTTTCTTCGTTTTTTGCTTTTAATAACATTGTGGAAAATGTCTTATTGGGATTAATTGAATATGCAGATTTATATGATGCATAAGCAAAAGTGTCAAAATCAGGTCCACCAAAACCGCCCCCTCCTTTGGCTTCCAACACTCCTATTACTTTAAATGCTTGACTATCAATCCTAACCGTATTTCCTAATGCGTATTCAGCAGAACCAAATAATTTTTCCGCTAATTTTGGTCCTATTACAATAACCTTATTTCTTTTTTCAACCTCAGTCTTTGTAATAACTGAACCATATTTTATGGTCAAGTTACGTGCCTGGAAAATTTCGTCGTTAGTTGCATAAAATGTTGAATATTCAGTTTTACCATTTGCCTCAATCTTTACTGATTTTGTAAACGCCGGAACAACAAATTCTGCCTCCCTAATTCTTTTAAGACTAAAATAATCTTTTTCATCAAATCTTATTCCACCACCCAAACCACCACTACTACTAAAACCACCACCCTGACTAAAAACTTTTCTCGGTAGAACAAAAATAAGATTCGTCCCCAAACTATCAAACTGTCCTTTAATATAAGTTTTTAAACCCATACCAAAAGCCAATAACAATACCACGGAAGCAACACCAATTAATATACCAAGAGATGTTAAAAATGTTCGCATTTTATTCTTAAATAAATCTTTAAGAGCGGATTTTACAATAAATAAAAAATAAGCCATATTTGCATTTTAATTATGATTAATTATCTGTCCATCTTTTATCCTAATTATTCTGTTTGTCTGTTTAGCAATTTCAGAGTCATGAGTCACAATCACAATCGTTTTTTTCTCTTTTTGATTAAGTTCTTTTAATAATTGAATTATTTCCACGCCAGTTTTACTATCAAGATTCCCTGTGGGTTCATCTGCTAATATCATTTTTGGGTCCATAATAAGTGCACGCGCCATTGCAACTCGTTGTTGTTGTCCACCAGATATTTTATTAGGGTAAGAATTGATTTTTGAAATCAAACCAAAACGCTCAAGCAGTTGGAGAGCCCGTTCTCTAGAATTATAGTCAATTTTTTTTCGATAATAAATAGCCGGTAATAAAACATTCTCCAATATTGTTAATTTATTAATTAAATTAAACTGCTGGAAAATAAAACCGACAAATTCATTTCTTAACATTGATAGTTCATCATCACTTAATCCTTTGATATTTTTATTGTCAATGAAAACTTCTCCTTTACTTGGTTGATCCAGCAAGCCAATAATATGCATTAATGTAGATTTTCCACATCCTGAAGGACCAACAATTGCTGATAATTCACCACTATTGATTGAAAGATTTATACTATTTAAAGCTGTAAATATTACTTCTTCGTCAAGTTTATATTCTTTCCAAACATTATCTAGTTTAATTATTGCTGACATATTCTCATCAATCTAATTAATATTTCTCTTGTTTATTTATTACGCCGCATATTTCTTATGTTTATCATTCATTATTCATTATTCATTATTCTTAATTCATAATTCGTAATTCTTTCCTCCTAACTACTAATAAATCACATCTCCATCTTTTAATCCTTCAACTATTTCTGTTTTATTGTCTATCTCAATCCCAGTTTTTATATAAACCCGTTTGGACTTGTTTTCATCAATAAAAACATACTTTTTTTTACCTTCTGTTTTAATATAGGACGTTGGAATCGCAAACGCATCTGGGATCTCTCGTAAAATAAAAGTCGTATCACCGGTCATTCCCAAACGATATTTATAATTTTTATTATCTTGATTGATTGTTAATTTAACTTGATAAACAGTTCCTGTTTCCCCAGTCTTTGGAATAAATGCGATCGATTTAATGTTACCAGAAATTGGATTATCAGGATAAGAATCAAGACTAATTTCAGCATGTAATCCTTCTTTCAATTTAATTACCTCTGTTTGATCGGCAGTTACAGAAAAATAAATTGTAGAAGGATCAATCACTTCAAATTCGGCTCCAGCCGGAGTTATATTTACCCCGGAAAACGGAGAATCAACTCTAACCAATAGTCCTTCAATTGGGGTATTAAGATATGAATATTGCCTAGCCAAATCCTGTAATTCAACATCAATTACTGCGTTGTTTAAATCAAATTGTGACTTATCCAAAACCCGAAGCGCTTTACGACGAGCATCTTCTGATAACCCTCCAATATATTTGAGTTGGCTATCTTGAGTTGTTTGATCATAATCCCAACGCGTTTTTTGATAAGTATTTAAATACTTCTGAAGTCTTTTTTGTACGTCTCGTTGATCAAGTGATGCAAGTGTTTGGTATTTTTTTACCCAATCACCCTCTTTAACACCAACCCATGAAAGCAACCCTGAAGTTTGAAAACGGAGAACAACATGACCATCTGCCTCAATATTGCCTGATAAAGTTAATTCGTCTTTTATTGTTTGTTTTTTAACAGTATAGCTTTCAGTTTTTGATACTTTAGCTTGTGTCACGGATCTTTGATAGAAAAAAACAACTACACCAATAATAACAAGAAAAACTAAATACCATCTTTTTTTAAAAAAAACTCGGACTTTTTTCACTTTATATACTTTATAAACTTTATAACTTTATGAACTATAGAAACGGTTGCCATTCGCCAATTGGCATCACATTTTGCACAAAAAAATTCCAAGCGTAGAGAAAAATCGCCGGCAATAATATCATAGCAGCAATTTTAAATTTTTTTGATGTAAAAAAACTTTCAAAAGCGATGCACGCCATTGGCCAAAGCGGTAGACTATAGCGGGAGATATCACGATGTTGAACAAACGTTGTTGCAATCAAATAAACCAATGAAAAATAAAAGAAACTTCGATGTTTGGTGTTTCTCAAAGTTATTACCGTCAAAATATAAATGAAAAATACAAAAAGAACATCTTCCAGCCAAGCCGTTCCTACCCAGGATTTTGATGCATTAAATATTGCATATGGAAATACAAGATGAATATTATCTCCGGATTTAAAATAGGCAAAAAAGTCACCAAACTGGAAATAATAAAGAATAAAGACTAAAAGTAATCCAATAGGAATAAATATTAAACCAAACCAACGCCAATTAAACGCGAATTTTGCATTATTGTCATCGCGAGCGAAACCCGACGTTACATCGAAGGAGCGTGGCAATCCCTGCCTGCCGGCAGGCAGGCCATTACCAATAGGATTTCTTATATTAACGGGATTGTTTTGTTTTAAACATTGTTCACCGATCGCTAGCAAATAAGCAAAGAATAAAAGTATTCCAGGAGATTTTGTCATGGTTGCCAAACCACCGAAAACACCGGCAAAAAGATAATTTTTTTTCTCAAAAAAGAATAAAGAAACCAAAACTAATAAAATAAAAAGGCTTTCAGGTGCTCCAACCGAACGAACAACTAAAAACCTCGGTAGAAATAAAAAAATTGTTGCTAACAATAATGGTTTTTTTGTAATTTGAAAGAAGCGTATAAAATAATAAAAAAATCCTGCCAAAATAACGGTAAAAAAAACATTTGTGAAGATCATCGATTTTAAATAGCCAAACACATATGAGAAAATTCTGATAAATAATGAATAAAGCGGAAGATGAGCTGCATAATAACCTGGAATCAATGAAATATCAACCCGCAAAGTTTTAATTATTTCCGGATCATAAAATGATTTTGCCGGAATAATATATAGTGGCCCATCATAATGTTTATAGATATATAAAAAATTACTTTCAGAGATACTTAATCCCAACCAATGACTAAATCTCAAAATAAAAGGCAACCACAAAATAAGAGTGCTTACTAAAACTATCATGGTTAAGGTAAAATAGGGTATGAACCGTTTTAAAGAAATATTTTCTCGCATGGTTTCTATTGTAGCAAAAAATCCACTGGCTGTATTGATAATTATTATTGGCGTTTTTCTTAGATTTTATCACCTACCTGATTTTGCCACATTCTTAAGCGACCAAGGTCGCGACGCAATCATTATTAAACGGATTGTTTCTTTTGAACACTGGCCGGCAATTGGCGCTCCCTCTTCAGTCGGACAAATATATTTGGGACCATTTTATTACTATTTGATGGCTCCCTTTTTAGCGCTCTTCCAACTTCAACCGGTTGGGTTGGCTTTTGGATCGGCGATAATTTCAATATTTGGATTAATTATTACTTATTATTTAATTAATAAAATTATAAATAAGCAGGTTGCTGTCTGGTTTTTATTCCTATCAGCTTTTTCACAAGTCAATATTCAAGCCGCCAGATTTTCTTGGAACCCCAATCCCCTTCCAATCTTTTCTTTTATCACAATATACTTTTTATACCGTTGGGTTAAAACTAATCGTCTTTTATATGCCTTTTTATTTGGAGCGTTGTTTGGCTCTTTGTTTCAACTACATCATCTGTCCGCTCTAATGATTTTCACTTTTATTCCAATTTATGTTTATCAATTAATTACCAGTAAAAAACGGTCTCTTTCATTTTTATCTTGGATCGTTTCTTTGTTGGGTTTTGTTTTGATTAGCCTACCGTTACTAATCTTCGACCTAAGACATAATCTATTAAATTTAAATAACCTATTCAAACTATTTATTCAAAATAATCCAACTTCGCAATCAAATCTCTTAATTAAGATTAATCTGACGACTAATCAATTTTTTAGTCATGTTTTTTCAACACAAATTTTGTCATTTTCTTCAATAATGTTAGTAATACTATTAATAACTTCCGGTGTTATTATTTTTCGTTCCCGTTCAGTTGGTATATTTGTTAAACTTCATTGGATAAATTGTCTGACATATCTTTTTCTTTTCAGTACATTCAATAGTCCCCGTCATCCGCATTATTTTGGACCCATATACTTTAGTTTTTTTCTAATCGTGGCCTATGTTTTGTCTCAATTGAATAGTCGTTTTGTCGGATATATATTTATCATTGGATACGTCTTTCTTAATCTCAATAACTTGGCGAGCAAAAAACCGGGTTATCAAATCAAACATGCGCAGAAAGTTGCAAACTTTCTTGCTGAAGAAATTGATAATAAGCCATTTAACATTGCCACCTGGCCAGTGGAACTGACTGAAGACAACTTCGTTTATTTTTTAGAACTTAAGGGACTACGACCTGCCAATCGTAATAAAATTGAAATTACCAATCAGTTATTTGTACTTTGTAATCAAGAACCATGTCAGGTGCTTGAATCACCTTCTTGGGATATCTCAATGTTTGGTAAAACAAAAGTTGCTAAAATATGGACTATTGATGGTGTTAAAATTTATAAAATGATTCATGATAAATGAAGCTCCCTATCTCATTTCGAGTGACAGGAAATCTTTACAATCTTATAGGAAGCGAAATCCCTCCGAAGCTCCGCTTAGCGGAGCGAAGGGGGATAAAAACTCTTCTATTTCGTTAATAGTACCCTGTTATAACGAAGAGGCTAATCTTCAAAAAGGCGTACTTGATAAAGTTGGAAATTATACAAAAAACAGCTCTCGAATTACTGAGGTAATTATTGTTGATGATGGTTCGGATGATAGCTCTATTAAAATTATTCAACCATATCTCAAACTCTTTCCAAGATTCAGACTAATAAAAAACGCCCATCAAGGAAAAGCCTTTGCAATCAGTACAGGAATTAAGTCCGCCTTGAATGATATTGTAATTTTTACTGATATGGATTTGGCAACCCCGATTGAAGAAGTGGAAAAGTTAATTGAACAAGCGGATTTAAATTATGATATTGTAATTGGATCTCGAAAATCAAAACGCGATGGAGCACCATTTCAAAGAAAAATTTTATCTTTCGGCGCAGTTGTAGTTCGATCATTACTTTTTAAATTTAAAGGCATCAGCGATACGCAGTGCGGTTTTAAACTCTATAATAAAAATCTTGCATTAAATATCATTAATCATTCGCAGTTACTTAAGAAAGATCGCCATACAAGTGGCCCATCAGTGACAGCGGCCTTTGATCTGGAGTTTCTATTTTTAGCTTTTAAATTTGGATATAAAGTTAAGGAGGTTCCGGTTCATTGGCAGCATATGGAATCAAGAAGGGTAAATTTTTTCAAAGACATGATTGAAACTTTGGAAGACATTATTAAAATAAAAATATACGATATTCAGGGAAAATATTAAAATTTACGAGATTTACGATATTGTCATCGCGAGCGAAGTCGAGTATGACTCGACGGAGTGCGGCGATCCCTGCCTGCCGGCAGGCAGGCCGTTACCAATAAGACATCTTATATTAACGGGATTGTCCCTCGAACTATGCTCGGGATTATAACTTCCTCCACTTGAGCGAGGATTAGCAATGACATTTATAAATACCATAATGAAAAATGTAATCTTCCAGTTAATTATTTTGATTGGTCTTTCAATATTCATAACTTTTTACCAGTTTAATCACGTTCCAAAAAATTTAAACTTTGATGAAGTGGAATTTACCAAGCTTTCTTTAAGTTTACAGGGAAAACCATATGTTCCTTATAGCAAACTTGCCACGGGTCATTCAACTTTATATTTCTATGTTCTTCTTGGATCATTTAAACTGTTTGGAATCAATAATTTTGCACTACGTTTTCCCAGCGCGTTGTTTGGAATACTAAATGTCATAATTATTTATCTGATATTTCATATTATATTCAAAACTAAATCTAATTTTAAGAATAATGTCATTGCGAGCCCGCTCAGCGGGCGTGGCAATCTCGTTAATATAAGACGTCTTATTGGTAATGGGATCGCCACGCTCACCCGATTAAGCGGGTTCGCTCGCGATGACAAAGCATTTATCCTTGCTTTTATTTTTCTTTCCCTACGTTGGTATTTTAATTTTTCCCGTTTTGCATTTGAGGCAACTTTTTTGTTGTTTCTTGAATTATGTTCTTTATTTTTTTTGCTCAAAGTAAAATGTCATTTTGGGGAGCGGAGCGACTCCAGAATCAAACATAGTAGATTCTGGTCAAGCTCGCCTCGCTGTCGCCCTTGGCGAACCTTGCCTTTGGCGGGTAGCTTCGGCGAAGCGGGCCAGAGTGACGTATTTTTTTTATTATTAAGCGGACTATTTGCAGGACTGGCGTTTAACTCCTACACTCCAGGCCGAATATTTTTCCTTGTCCCATTGTTTTATTTATTTATTACCAAAAACAAAACAAAAATATTACCATTCCTGATTTCTTTTATTATCTTAACCATGCCATTGTCTTTTTATCTGATTCGTAATCCGGATATTCGTGTTAATCAACAATCGTTCTTAACCAATAATAGTGTTTCAATAACAAATAAATTTAGTTATTTGGGGCAAAATATCGTCAAAACAGCTTTGATGTTTAATGTTCGCGGAGACGTAAACGGAAGACATAACTATCCTCTAAAATCTGCACTTAATCCTTTGATTGGAATATTATTCTTAGTCGGTCTTATTGTTGGCATTCACCAACGTCAAAATAAAACTAATCAATTGTTTCTGATTTATTTTATCATCAGTCTTATTCCGACTTTGTTAACATACCCACATGAAAATCCTCACATGCTTCGTACTTTCACGGTCATACCCAGTATTGTTTATTTTATCGTTCTTGGTTTACAATGGCTCACAAAATTTATTCCTAATCAGTATCGAAAAATTTCTATTTATATTGTTTTTATGTTGCTTATATTGTCTGCGATTTATGAAATTCGAACATATTTTTATTATCAAAACCAGGTTTTTAAACAAGCGTTTGAAATCAAGAAAGATATATCACAAGTTATAGAAAAAGATTCTTTATGATCAATAAATAATGTCATTGCGAATCCTTGCTCAAGTGGAGGAAGTTATAATCCCGAGCATAGTTCGAGGGACAATCCCGTTAATATATGACGTTTTATTGGTAACGGCCTGCCTGCCGGCAGGCAGGGATCGCCACACCTCGCCGAGTTAGACTCGGCGGGTTCGCGATGACAATAACAAAAAAATATGATAAAAGTTATTAAACATCACTGGGGAATAATTTTATATTTAGCTTTTTATTTTTTTATTACTGCCTATAAATTTATTAACTTTCAAACTCCTTTTTACGACTGGGACGAGGGAATTTATGCTCAGGTGGGAAGAGAAATGATAAATAAATTGTCTTTAACCCCGCTTTGGCAAGGACAGGTTTGGCTAGATAAACCACCCCTAGTACCGCTTTTTTACGGTCTAATCGGTCGACTCCCTTTTGCTTCGGAACTTTCCATGCGTTTTGCAACACTCGGGTTATCTTTACTTGTTTTGGGGCTAATTTATGTTTTTTATTATCGCATCACAAAAAATAAATCCATTGCTTTTCTAACCGTAATTTTTACCAGCTTCATTCCCCTGTTTGTACAACGTTCCCAAGTACTTAATGTTGATGTTTTTCTATTATTAGGATGGATGGGGTACATCGTATTCTTCCCACATTTTTGGTGGTCATTATTTTTTCTCGCAGTTGGAGTTTTAAGCAAATCATTACTTGGATTTTATCCGGCAATGATGTTATTAGGATATCAAGTATGGAAAAAACTTATAGCCAAAGATAAGAAAACTGCAAACAACATAAAATCAATTCTTACTCAAATAATTATTATTTTATCTTGGTATTTGATAATGTTATTTATTTATAAACAGGATTTTATTCGAGCACATTTCCTTGAAAGTCACTTAAAAAGAGTCACTTCATCAATTGAGTCGCATTTTGGACAAAGAACTTTTTATTTTGATGAACTATTCAATCAATTAGGATTGATTAAATGGCTTTTGCCCTTGGGAATAATTTTTATTTTCATTGACTTTTTTAAAAAGAAAAAAAATATATTTTATTTGTTATTTTTTGTTCCTTGGTTTTTGTTTTTAAATCTCACTAAAACAAAAATTACCTGGTACTTATACGTCATCATTCCTCAATTTGCTTTTATTTCTGCTTACTCTATTAATCTTTTTAGGAAATACAGAATTATAAATACAGTAATCGTTCTGATCCTAACTGGACTGATAATAAATAACGCAATTGTAAGTAGTGAATTTTTCACAACCCACTATTCACAACCTGACAAACATTATCAATTGGCAATTTATGCAAAGAATCAATGTAATCGTCTTGGATTTTTAATTCCTAACAATACCCGAAATACTTACTCAACATTAAAAAATATGAATCTGGTGATTCAAACAACGCGTTGGTGGGGCGATCATCCCAGTATTGTTTATTATTTTGGAAAAAAGGTGGATTTTATTTATGATTTGAATGAGCTTAAGGATTATCTTAATAATATACCAACTGACAATTGTATAGCTTTTTACAACAACGATGTTAAACTTATTTCAACAATTAATAAGCTAAATTTATTACAAAGTTTTGATAATATTCAACTTTACAAAAAATGAAACAAAGGATTAGAGTGATTATTACGATCGTTACTGCGATTTCATTATTCTTTAATGTTATATTACCAATTGCAAAGAATTGGTCGCGTTTCACGGAAAAATTTGACCCCAAGCTTTATGAAAAAAAATACAACCAGTCGCAGTATATCATTCCCCAATCAAAGACCCCGATTTCCGATGAAGAAATTTATGCCCATGCAGGATATCAATATATAAACGGATTAAATCCAATATTAATTAACTCCGATCACCCACCACTTGGAAAATATATGATTGGACTTTTCACAATTATTACTGGTAATCAAAGAACAATTGCTCTTTTTATCGGATTATCTACTTTAATAAGTGTGTATTTATTAACACTATTTCTCACCAACTCAATCATACTTACCATCCTATCAATCTTATTTTTATCTTTGGACACTATGTTTATTGATCAAATTATTTATTCACCAATGCTTGATTCCATTCAAGTTTTGTTTTTAATTCTTTTCTTTTTCACTTTCCTTATCTGGATGAAAAAACAAAAAATACAATACTTAATTATATCTGGGATTATTTTTGGTTTTCTTTCCAGCGTAAAAATGTATTTCCCGGCTTTAATTGCACTTGGAGTTTCTTCGCTATATCTATTACTTAAAAATAAAAATATCTATAAAACACTTTTTGCATCACTTTGTATAATCACAATCGGATTTATTATCTATTTGTTAAGCTACAGTGTTTTTTTCATCAAAGGTGGAACATTTATATCTTTTTTAAAATCGCAAAAATGGATTTTTTTATACTGGAGTCAAAACGCTGCCAGATCGGCAAGTTCTTTTGGAGCGATTTTTCCATTTATTCTATTTAACTGTTGGAAAATTTGGTGGGGTGATTTTGGTTATATTAAATATCAAAACTGGAGTATTTTTTGGCCTTTATTTTTTATTAGTGGAATTCTTTCAATGCTTGCGCCTTTTTTAATCAAAAAATCTAAAATAGAGAAACAAAAACTATTTCAATCCCCCATAATTTATCTGTCTTTATGGATATTATTTTGTCTATCGTATCTTGCTTTTGTTCCAATATCACCACGATATCTTATGCTAATTTTCTATCCGTTATATATAATAATCACATTAGCTATTAAATTTATCTTTCCAAAATATGTTTGATATTTTTTTTATCTGGCAAAAAATTAAAAAGCTATTTTCACGAAAAGATGTAATATTTATCGTGATTTTATTAATCGTTTATTTTATAACCCGCCTGATTAATCTTGATAAATTTCCGATTTTTGGTGATGAAGGAATTTATATCCGCTGGGCAAAAACTGCATGGCATGATGCTTCCTGGCGTTTCATCTCATTAACAGATGGTCGCCAACCGCTTCAAACCTGGGGCACAATCCCCTTTTTGAAACTATTTCCCAACAACGCCCTTCTTGGTGGAAGAATGTTTGCTGTTGCAACCGGATTAATTGGATTAACAGGAATATTTGCTCTGTGTTTCTATTTGTTTGGCAAAAAAGCAGCATATTGGGGAGTATTTTTTTATATCCTCACACCCTATTTTCTTTTTTATGATCGGATGGCTTTAATGGATTCCGGCGTCAATGCTGCCTTTATTTGGATATGGTTTTTTTCGATTCTCCTTGTTAGGACAATTCGACTTGATGTTGCTTTAATTTTTGGATTGATTGCCGGTCTTTCTCTTCTTTCAAAATCATCAGTTAAGTTGTTCATTGGACTTAGCGCTTTGGCTCCACTTTTAATCTTTGAACAAAAAAAGAAAGATAATGTTAAAAAAATAATAAACTTTTTTCTTTTATTTCTACTTGTTTGCTTTTTCGCAATTTCAATCTATAACATCCAACGTTTATCCCCATATATGCACTATATTGCACAAAAAAACGGAACATTTGTCAGATCGTTTTCTCAATTTTTAAAAAATCCCATGGAAGGATTAATCTACCATCTACAAGCAGTTCCTGAGTATGTTTTTATCGAGTCAGGTTATATTTTGCCTTTTATTGGATTGTTTGGACTTTATTTATTATTCAAAAAAGACCGGCGTTTGGCGATATATTTAAGCATTTGGTTAATTACTTCATATCTGATTATCGCCGTGTTTTCTATTGTTCTTTATCCGCGCTATGTCAATTTCATCGCCATGCTTTTGATTGTCCCTGCCACATATGCAGTCACTAGAGTTAATAAAGTATTATCCCGAACACTTATTATCATCTATATTTTATTTGTAGGTTATTTTAACTATACAATTCTTTTTGATTTTAAAAAAATTCCTTTTCCAGAAATTGATCAGGGTCAATATATCAATGGTGGAAACTCCGGTTGGGGTGCACAAGAAATTATTGAAATCGCTCGGGAAAAAGCAAAATCAAAACCAGTATTAATTCTCGCCGAGGGCGATTTTGGTATGTCTGGAGATGTGTTAAGTGTATTTGTCAATGAAAACGACCGGATAAATATTAAAGGTTATTGGCCACTTAACAAAGAAGCCCTAATATCACAACAAAAAGAACTTGCGAGTAATCAAGTACTTGTTGTTTATATTTATAAAAAATCATATGAACCTGATCTTCCGCTTAAACTGATAAAACGCTTTCCCAAACCCAAAGGCGAAACATCAATGGATTTATTTGAATTGATGCCATGAACAAAATCAAAATTAACAAGTATTTGGTACTTCTAACTGTTATTTTTATTGTTGGGACTTTTTTTAGATTTTACAAACTCGGTTCAATTCCTCCAGGACCGGAATGGGATGAGGCAAGTGTTGGCTATAACGCGTTCTCTATCGCGCAAACAGGTAAGGACGAGTGGGAAACGCGCTTTCCGTTAATCTTTCAAGCTTTTGGTGATTATAAAAATCCACTTTACATATATCTAACAGCGATTTTTATCAAATTCTTTGGGTTGAACATAATAACAATTCGACTAACCAACGTACTTGCCGGAAGTCTGTTTATTTTGGTAATTTATTTGATTGGTAGTAAAATTTTTAATAAAAAAATTGGCCTTTTGGCTAGTTTATTTTTAGCTCTTTCTCC